>Ga0306864_1000579_pt1 | contig 16562 bp, 12 predicted proteins | sample AntRauTorckE5430_FD_190448 | JGI IMG/M metagenome (GOLD analysis project Ga0306864, IMG submission 190448) | Saline lake microbial communities from Rauer Islands, Antarctica - Metagenome Torckler E5 #430 (v2) (version 2) | ecosystem: Environmental > Aquatic > Non-marine Saline and Alkaline >...
AGGCACATTGATTTATCTAGCAACTCGAGGCAAGGACGATCATGGAAACTTTTTGATATTGCATTCCATCACAAGTCTTTGGGCGTTGGAAAAGGTTTGCCGAGTGATTGATGATCCCCAAGTGGAACGGAAAGCTCTTAAACAATACTATGGAAACCTTGTATGTTTGCTTGCTGCCGGCAATGCAGGATTTCCCACAGTTGACATGCTTCAAACGGCTCAAACTGAATTTCCATGGACCAAATTGGACGACAACAAAGCTGGTTTCGACTGGGAGACAACAGTGGCGGCGGGAATCCAGGAAACGGAAGAACACAATATCAAGTTGGTCTATGTTATGAAGGCCTTGTGGGATCGATACCAATGGCCCGGTTTCTCTCAGGCTGCCAAGTGCTTCGTTCTCACTCCCAGCATTGGACCGAGTAAAACGGAATACAAAGCCTAATTCCTATCAGTGCGGCTACTAGCTAGAAGGTTTAATATCATTCAATAATTTATCAGTTACATCTTAACTTTTTGTGTTAACGCTACAGCTGTTTTTCATATTGTTGGGTCAGTGGGTCACAAGAGAACACGAGTTGCAGTCAAGCATTTTGCCATCGTTTCTAAGTCCAAGTGCTGTTCGTCCCTGTTGTGATAATTGGAAGCAAGTCTCATCTATCCTCTTGACCGTCTCTAGTCGTATTCTGCGCTCATCACCGACGTCTACGCACTTTCCAAACCCCTCGACCCGCCGATAGTTTGGGGGACGGTGACGATCGACGCAAACGTTAACCTAAGACTGCAACTGACTCGTCCGAATGTATCATATATTCCAACCAATTGAGAATCATTATCTCCACGAAATTCAAAAGATTTACTCAAGCTCTTTGGGATCCAGTGGATTGGCGAGATGATGCCCGCCTTGGTGTGAAACTGGACAGCATTGACAATATCTGAAAAGTACTAGCTTTAATTTTTCTAAGGTATCTATTCTACATCACTTTGTGATAGATATCCGAACAATCCAAGTGCTACCGATAATACGTTTGTGACTAGAAATCCTGAGGTGTCTCTGAAGCGATACAATTGCCACTTTCCTTGTGCTACAGTATTATTTAGCATGATTCCAAAAGAGTTTGAACAGCGAATCATTCCAGAAGCACATCCAGCTTTCGAGAATTCAATAAACTCCACAAATTGGAAAGTTATAGAAGAGCATAACACATTTCCTACCGAAGCTGCTTTGGCCCGAGCAATATTTACAATAAAGACTAGGCTTCCTCTTGTGTTCAATATTATTAGCTCAGGAATGCTTGCCATGTATGATATTGATGAAGCAACATGTTGCATCGAAGAGTCTCTCAACGCAAGTAGCGAATTGCGAACAATCGACACTGCCATACGTGGAGAAGCAATAATATTAGCAACGAATGTTTGTACAGCGTTTAGAATTGTTCCTCCGGCCTTACTAATCGACAAAACGATATTTCCCATCATGCCAACTGGGACTAGGAAGACGTTTGCTATCGCAGCACCAATAGCTGCAACTGTATTGGCAGGTAGAGATCCTATTTCTAGAATTCTCTTCCAGACGTTTGCAACAATATTCTGGGCCACTAACGATGTAGCAGCATCAGTTTGTTTCCCTTCCCGTGATACCATGCGTGCTTGCCCTAGCGCAGATGCAGAAATGAACAAAAGAGCGACACCAAAAACTGACAAGACTGTAATAATTAAAAATAAAGGCGCGTTAGTAGAATTGAATTGAAGCATCAGTGCCACAAAGACACATATATTATAAACATCACTGGTTGTGGGGTACAAGGCACAATACTTACATGTCGAAAGACTTGGTCGCACCGCATAAGTCACAGTATTTCTCAGTGCTTCGCCTGAAGTCCTCTGAATCACATTATCTCCCATAATATCGGCAGCGAACTCCATGGAATGATCCAGGACTTCTGGATCGTTCAATGCTTGATGCGCGCTTTCTGTCAATAACTCCTTTGTCGCAGCAAGAACTTCCTTATCTTCTCCCAATCTCACCACCAAACCCGTCAACTCATTATACACTTCCTCATCCTGCAAGAGACCCAGTACCAATTCCTTGAAGCTCTTTTTAATCTGCTCATCTTTAATGGCTGTATTCAACAATGCCACAATCTGTGACAAAGTTTCTGGATCATTCACTAGATCTGTCCATAAATTCTTTAGAAGTGCCTGACAAGCTACCTGCAACTGCGCAGATCCTAAAACCCTCGTAATCAAAGAAGCAATAGCATTCTGCAATGCGTCAGAATTCAGCACATCTGCAACGACATCGGCAGTATTTCCAGCAGCCTTGTTCTCTGCGTCCACCATTTCAGTTAATTCCTTGCCGAATATTTTCCGTGCGATTTCTCCCCGGATTTCATGTGATACTTCCTTCATTTGTAAATACATATCATCTTCGGGGTCAATCTCATCGTATTCTCTGCTGGACTTTTTCATTTGATCAATTGCTTCAGGTGAGATGAAATAAACTGCTGCAGCTGTGGTGAGTCCCATGACTCCTAAAAATTTTGGATTTATTCTTCCCTTTCCTATCCAATCTGTTGTGGCTGTATCTGGTTTAAATTCATTTTTGGATTCGCTGCTTATCAATCGTCGGACGTCATTGCTATTAAAGTTACTTCTCATCGGCGCTAAAATTAAATTGGTTGACCCTAGTGGCATCATTGATATTTTGTGGATGGAAAACAGAGTAGGGCTCGTCATAATGCGTGTTGAATGATACAGTCTCATTTGACTTGTTTGGCCCTGACTAATGTTAGCAGCCACTGGTATATCCGATATTGAGAAGGCGCTAAACTTTGGGATTGCAGTGCATGCTCCAGATACTGATTTGCTAAAATTCAAATTTGCATATGTGCAATGCCTTCTCTTGTGCAAAGCTGAACTATTGAATGCCCGCCGAAACATGATATTATTCGTCTCGTCACTTAATGCAGCCCCTGAATCTTACTTTTCAATTGAATCTCCTTTCGCACCAATGCTACAAGTCACCTGATTGTATCCACTCTATTGATTACAGATTACTAATCACTGTACTGGCGGTGTTTGCAACTAGAAGATAAATAAATAGAGTGTTTGAGATCTGCGTCCTATGAAATCCTCGCACAAAAGTGAATTTCCAAATCTATTCCAAAAGGTGCACTGAATTTCAACAGCAGCTAATGTCAATCGAAACAATTCTATCAACAATTATAACCCGGTCAAAGCGAGTAAGGAAGAAGGGGCTCTGAAATACTAGTGATGGAAGTACAATAAGTACCGAGACGGCAAGTATTCTATTTTCATTCTGTTTCATTGCCTTCTTTCCAGCTTTTTTGCTGCTGTTGTGTTTTGTGAGGTTTTGTGTTTTTGTTCAAATAACGGTCTCCGATACAGCCGTTATATTAAAATGCAGCGAAAAGCAGCGAAAAGGCAAAAGCAAACAGGCCACAGACAGGCTCGAGAGGAAAGAGGAGGAGGAGGCACAAGAGTAAAACGACGGGCGACGAAGTTTTAGAGCATCATAAATACTAAATACATCACACAGCATTCATTATATTTCAAATTGTCACAGATCAATATCAATATCATTGTACACGCATTCGCGCACACCGCAGTACTAACAGCTTCGCATACATAAAATGTCAGGAAAGCAAAAGGAGCCATGGAAAAATGTAGAGAGACACTATTGCGCCTGTTGCAACGCTTGGATGGGATCAGATCGACAATCCATTCTCGTCCATGAAAGCGGAAAGAAACATAGAGAGAAGATGGAAATTAACCTCCAAAACCGGAGAGAAGAAAAGATAAAGGAAGAAAATGAAGCAAATCATATGGAGAAGACACTGAAAATGATGGAGGCTGCTGCGAATGCTGCTTCGGGGGGATCGTTTCAGCAGACCTCCGGAGGTGTTGGTGGTGGCGGTGGCAACCTCTCTTTGCATGGAGGCGATGCTTCTTCTTATGCAAAAGGAAATGAGTTGCAAGATAAGTCCAAAGGAGGTATGAAATCATGGCAAGATAGGAAAGAAAAAAGAAAGGCAGCAATAGGAATAGGATCCGATGCTCAAGATACCAGTGTACAAGAAGAATCGGATAAGAAACGAATGAAGATAGCTATGGAATTAGGTCTCCATGAAGGTCATTATCAAAGGGGGGATAGAACCATCTTGGAAGGGAGAGTGTATGCTCCTATATTTGAAGAAGATATGCCTGCACAAATATGGATTGGTTCAGAAACCATGACTCATGAACATAAAAAGAGCGATGATGCTCAAGGAATGTGGAAGACTGGTATCATCTTGACAGTTCACAAGGCACTCCATGAGAATACCGACCAAAACATATATTCTATGGCAGCTAGCATAACATGTGATGTATCGTATCTAAGAAACATAAATGATACGGATGAAACCATTGAAAAAAAAGTGAAGGGAGATAGACTTCAGATTCAACTAGGTTCTGACGATTTGATACCTTCAACGATTGAAGAAGCGCGCCTGTCCCTCATGGGAGGAGAAGAAGTCATTACAGTTGATCATGGAGCAAATGCCAAGATTGATGAAAATACTGGTCTCTCAAGTTGGGGTACTGTGAGTATCAGGAAAGTCACGGTTAGCCAAAAAGTAAAAGATACCAGGGCCAGAGCTAGGACAAAGCGACGAGAAGAGCTCGAAAAGGAGAAAATGAAAGAACGGGAAGCAGAGGCTAGGAGGATGGAAGAGGCGAAACATTCAAACGCTGATGACTCTGCCTTAGGTGCATACGATGTTTGGGCCATAAGTGGAAAGGGTGGATATAAGGGCGTACAGATACATTCAGAAAGTGAAGTTGAGGGGACCGATGCTGCTGCGCAGGGTCTTGCGCAGGGTAATGTAGATGTCCAGTTTAGAACAATGAGTACCAACAAAAAGTCCATGTTTAAAAGAGCCAAGAAGAAGCAAAACCGAAGAACGACTTACGCGGATGACGATTAACTAGTACTCATCGTTTTTATACTACTTGCGTTACATGATGACGAAGACATCTTTTTGCTTTCCTATCTCAATCCTTTCCTTTTTTAGTGACTACTGCAAAACCATCATCGTCAACTAGTGGCTGCGGCTTATCCAGTGCAGTCTCACCTAGTTGTCGGGGAGGAGGTCCAGTGCTTATCTTCTTCGCTTGTCCGGCAGGAGCCCCGAACAGAAAATCGCCAGCATATTCCTGTGCTACATTTGCTGAAGTTGCAGTGTCCATTTCATCATCACTATCCTCGTCTAGTTCACCTTCAGTCTGAACGACAGCTTTTCCTCCACCTTGCACTGCATTGCTTGCATTTGCAATTATTTGCCGCGATAGAGTGAAATCCCCATTCCCACAATGTTCGTACATGGTAAAAATAGTTTGCGCGATTTGTTTCTCTGAATCATCCTCAATAACAATACTGAATTCCTCCTCAACGTATACAGCAAGATTGTCTTCTAATTCATATATGTCAATGGATGGTTTTGATTTCTTATAATCAAAACAATTGAGAATATGTGATCTAAGGAATTCAGCCTTTTCTTTCGACGCCACTCCACCCCATTCTGATTCCACTGCAGTTTTAAGTGCTGACCAAGACCTCAGTACAGCAGTCACTCCTGCATGAAATTCAGACGTGGCTGCTTCAATTGTTGTAGGTTGAGGTATGAAAACGGTGCTCATCGTTTTGGCTGCTTGCTTTGCATGTTGTGCTGTAGCAACTACTACTAAAAGTCATGTGTTGGTTGTTAAAAAGAGATATTTATTATTGAATGGTGTGGACGCACGCGGCGCGGGTCACTTTTTAAAACCGTTACCCATATAACCCTAACAACAACATCCTCGTTCCTCACAACATAAAAGCGTTTATTGTTTACATCCATCAAACGACAAGAGGCAAGAGTACTGGTACATAACAAAGGAGTGCAACAAAACAACGTCACTGCATGCTAATGCTGTATAACAAGAAGAAGAAGGACTCCTCTTTTCTCCTCCATACAGGCCGTATGCTAATTTCACGATTGAATCTGATCGTAAATTGATCGTAAATCGAAAGTGGGAAATTTGTATTCTGGCAGCATTCATCTCCATGGAGTGGCACAGGATCATCTCCCGCTACACATGTTGATAGAAATAAAACCTTTAAAATGAATATCGCGCACATGCTGATGAAAGGATAGTTGGAAATTAAGAGCCTTCCCGCAGTTTTCTTTTCATCGTGCTTGCATAGTATTGGTAGCTGCAGTGAAACAAATTAACAGAATCGTGTTTATACATCTTGATCTATGAGTATTGAAAACACAGCTAGATAAAAATAACGGTAACACTGTCTGTGTCTGACTATATGATGCAACATATCATGTAATATGATCCAACTCATTTGGTCTTCGAAATTATATAAAAACTAGAATGCTTTGTCCAGCGTTCCAAACAAAGAGCAACAAATTTCAAATTCCTCTCCAGTACTCGCTTCGAACAATAGTGCACGTCTAGTAGAGAGGTTGCAACGACGATCACCATACCAACAATACGTATAAGTGCATTTTAATGTGACGATGTTTTCAGACCGCAATCGACAATCGAACGACGGTTTGAGAATCATCCTACTTTCCATTGGCAGCATCTTTGAGTGCTTTGAATGGCGAAAACTTGACTCTTTGCCGTGCAGAAATCGAAATCTGTTCACCAGTACCAGGATTCCTTCCCATCCTCGCGTGCACGTGGACATTTGAGAATGTACCAAAACCCGCAATGCTAACCTTCTTCTTTTCCATGACATTCTGAATGTAATCATAGATCATAGGGTAATTTGAATGAGATGACATGTATCATTATATCATAGAAAACATGATTTGGGACTTTCATCGTGTGCGTAGGCAGACTCCTCTACTAACCCTAGCAATTATACGCATAACACATAATAATATGCAGTAAAACTAACCTCACTAATGGCGTCAAATACCCCTTTAACAATTCTGTCAGCCTTTGCATTGGACAACTTGTGTTCTTCAGCAATCATATCTGCAATATTCTGACGAGACAATTCAACTTTAGAGTCCGTGGACATCTTCTTTTTGAAAAAGGAGTTGAAAGTTGACGAGAACGCGGATCTGGTGCTCGTTGGAATCTTCGTATCAGGAATTGTGCGGATGATTTTCGTTAGGAAGTTCATGGTGTTGTGTAGTATACTCAGGGCGGCAGAGATGATATACGGTAGGCAGGAGTAATTGAAAGGAAAGGAAGCTCTCTTGCTTTGCCTTGTATTGTGTTTCTTCAATGTCTAATAATGTATCCTCGGTTGCTTTGGTTGCTGGTTGTTGGTCGTTGGTCGTTGGTCGCTGATGTTAGGTTACTGGGTGGTGTGTGGTGTCTGGTGTTCGGTTTTACCTTGCAATTTTTGTTTGAAATTCCGTTTAGGCCTTTTGATTGTTTTGAAGCCACAATCAATGCCAAAAATGTGGGCGCGAGCTGAGAATTTTGAATTTTCGCATATTGTATTACATTCAACCAATCAGCGTAGAAAGGTAATTACACACTGGCAACGAAGTACAAGCAATTATTACTACGGAGGTGTAGAACTTGTGAACAGTACCTTAGACATTGTAAAAATGCAGCAGGAATGGATGGTATTTATTATTTATCTATTTTCATTTACAGTTCTTTGAATTTAGTATGACAGGTTCTGACCTCTTTTTTCTTTTTTGTATGACGTATGACGTTACACGAAAGATGGTACGAGCTTGGTACGAGCTACGAACTAAAGCACACGGCACACGAAACACGAAACACTGCAACCTGCAACCTTTCTTCTTCCTTGTTGTTGCTCCTCGCTTGCTTCTGTGGATGTTCGATCTTCGATGTTCGTAAGATGCGGCGATCGGTGATCGGAGATCGATGATGAATGATGAATGATGAACCAAAAGAACCATACTACTCATCACTGATCTCGTTTCTGCATTTAATCCCTTTTTGTACCCCCAAAAGCATTGAGTTGAGCAATGAAAGTATCTTCAATGGGTCTGATTATCTGTCTGATGATGTTGTGTTGTTCATCGGCTGCTGCTTTCGCTTTCTTACCCAAACATATAGACACGAAGAGGCCCACCACAAGAGGAGTAATAATGATGCTGGTACAACCTTCATCTGCAGTTGAACATGTGAAAATACACAAGTCAACCACACAATCACTTTCACCATCAGCCCTTTCGATGGCAAATGGCTTTGATCTGCCTGATCTGAGAAATTTATTTACCATTGCATCTTCCTCGTTTGATGTCTCCTCGTCCTCATCGACAAGAATAGGGACCAACAAACAGAAGTTTCTCAATTCACTTGATACACTCAGCACATTAAATCAGGCATCCAGCGAGCGTACGGAACTACTTAACAAAATGATATCTGAAAAAATCGTGACTAACAATCTGAACATACCCAGTACTGTTACTGGTAGCAACGATGATAATATCATCCCTACTGCAAGCTTGGAGAATCCAGGACTTGTAAGCATCTTTTCCTCAGTTGCTTCTGGAACATGGAAGGTTATCTACGCACCACATATAGCTACGATTGCTGGTCTTGGCGGTGGTAAATTCGATGTGCAATATACATTATTTGAAGATGGAACAATGACATCACATGCAAGATACAATTTTCCAGTGGTTGGAGAGGGTTACCTTTCCGTCAGTGGAACATATGGGTCGGTTGATAACACTGTTTCAAGAGTGGATTTTGATAGAGCTTGGATCAAGCCATTGTTGCGAAAGAACAGTGGGCAGATCGACGAACCGTATGAGAGATTGGAGGATGTCCCAGAATCAACTGTGAAGAATATTATTAATAATATTGGGAACGCCGTGTTCGTCGATGCATTTGCAATATTTCCAGTCTCTTTCTTGGACGATGATACCATCGTATTTGATTTTGAGCTATTGGGAACTAGAATTTGTGCCAAAAGATTGTAAATGAATTAATTATGATGTTCACGTATATTCCACTATCTCGCTCCGTGCAACACAAACACACAAATACAATCTAAACACTGCACATCATCAATCCTACACTAGAGCCATACCATGAGCAGAATTCTTTTTTTAAAATACATTCTAGTCGATCTTACAATAAATAAAAATGATGTAGTCTAGTAGGGATTCGTGGAGAATGTGTCGATACCCAACCGTGAGATGTGTACGTGCGACACATCATGTGGCACAACTGGCGGGTCCTTGATGCCAATTTGGAAAAATCCTTCGTATTACTTGCGGTCGCCCTCCAATATCATGCAATTAAAAAAAATCGCAGTCTAGCAAGGAGCACTGTCCGAGAAAAATGAGGCAAATTTGACACAATTGAGAATGACCACAACTACATATTGCAGGTCATATTCAGATCATTAGTGATTTCGAAATGTATCCAGGAAGAATAAAACGCTCCCACTTTGGTTAATTCAACTCAGGAGGGACAATAGATGTTGAGGTGGCCATCAGTGCCCTAACCAGTTCCACCAAAACTTAGTCCCTAGTAATCCCTTCTGTCCATTGTTGATGTCTTCCAATTCTAAGAAGATGGCATCGCCACCAGTGCCATTGAGACTCTTGACAAAGTACTGAGGAGATACTGATTATAATGGCGTATTCACGAACAATGATTGAAAGTACAAACACTGACAATATCAAGCAGAGAAAATCCGCTCTGTGTTAACGACTTTAATCTTATCTTTGAATGCTCACATTTTGCCGCAAGCACCAGCAAATATGTTGTAGCCAGCCAGCTAAGTGAATGTGATCGTAATGATTATTTCCTTTTTCTCAGCCGTTCTGATCGTGGTGCGTTCTAGCCAATGGTGGGTTGGAAGAAAATTGCGCAATACTACCAACCGTGGTCGTTAGTAGACAAGTGGATTTATTCATATAGCTACACGTCGGAAAGATCATGGTGAAAGATCGTTACAGTCAAAGTTTAGATATATTCACTTCACTTCGTCATATCTAGCTAGTGGTGAACAATGAAACACATATTTGAATTTGCACCAAAAAGCAGAATGGACAAAATGCCAAAAATGAGGGGGAGGGAGGCTGAATCTGATGCCGAGACATAATCAGAGGATGCATTCTACACTATTCTACACATAAAATCTACGACGCGCCAATTTTCAAACAGGGTTCATTCTTCCCACAAACTCCACAAACATCTTCATCTTCTTCCACTTTCACGGAATTAGACACAATAGTTCTGAGGAAGTCTGCTTTCAATTAAGACAATGAATGTGTGTAGTGCATTATTTTCTTTTAGGAAGCCATGACAAGTGCAACTACCGATTCTCATCATAACAGTTTTCACACATCTCCCTCCGTGAGTGGGCGAGTGTATGACTTGGGGAGCTCTGAGGCGGGAATACCCTCTTCCGCTATCGTTCATAGCATCAAGAGGGAAAATACATCACACCATTTTGCACGATCACCAAAATCGACAGAACGCGCAGTGATTCTGCCGTGGAGTGGAGAATACAGAGTGTGGTGGGCGTTTCTCGTTGTGTTAGCTTCGTTCACAGCTTTTTTTGAGACATACAACATTGCCTTCTCTCCATCAGGGCTTGCACCATACAACGATGCTTCATCAATTATTGACTATGTGCTTACAGCAATATTTTCTCTTGACATTTTGGCGCACCTGAATCTTGCGTTTTATGACGAAAACGATGAAGTTGTGTACAACCGCAAAGCAATTGCTGGGCGTTATTTTAACAAAATGTTTTGGGTTGATCTCCTCGGAGTCTTTCCCTTCTATGAAGTGACCCTTGCTCTTACGGGACAATTTGGTAAAGACTCCAGGGCCTCACAATACCTATCACTGTTTCGTCTATTTCGATTGCTGCGTCTACATAGAGTCAATCATCTCTTTGGTATGCTTCAGTATAACACCAGTATCTCATTGATTACATTGACACTCATACGCAACTTTGGTGCTGCTCTCGTTTGGGCACATGTTGCAGCTTGCATATTTTACTTCATTGCGCGGCAATATGAATTTGATGTTGACAATACGTGGCTTGGCGAAAAGGCTCTTGAATTGAATGAGCTGGAAAGTTATGTTACTACTCTGTATTGGTCAATCGTCACCTTTACCACAGTCGGAGTAAGTTCATCCCTAAACATTCATCTATTCATGGATTCACAATAATTGTACTCAACATTGGCCGTAGTATGGTGACTGGTCTCCAGTAAATACAGCTGAACAGATATTTTCCATGTTTTACATGCTCGTTAATGTTGTCATGCAATCTTGGATCATCGGTTCAATTACTTTGTTGATTGTCAAAAATGATGAAAAGACTGGAAAGTATCGAGACACACTTGAAGTATTGGATGAATATTCCCAGATGCATTCCTTTCCCACAACATTCCATAAATCCCTGAGGACTCAGTTGAAACTAGACTTTGACAACCAGGAAATTGCAGACGAACAAGTTCTAGATCATTTCCCTTCGTCTACCCGTCGCAAGGTTTTACGAAGATTATATCTATCATACCTGAATAGAACTAGCCTAATGAGAGGTGTGAGGCAACAGTTTGTTGATGAGTTTTTGACAACTTGCACTGTTGAGATATTCTGCCCGGGCGAAGATATTTTGGAGCGCAATTCAATTGCATCGCATCTGTACCTACTCATAGAAGGCAGTGTTGAGACATCAAGCAAAGGCAGTGTTCATTCTGGAGGGGAATTCATAAATCAATTTGGTTTCTTCACCGAATCTCCAGAGATTGAATCGGTACGAACGAAGACAATTTGTAAGACACTCACCATGTCAAGATCGGCCTACAAAATGATTGCTCTTGATCATCCGGGCTCCACTGGCAAGATTCTACAGAACTTACTGACCCTCAGTTTTTCATCTTCGGTTGTCTTCGACCTGCCTCAACCGCTTTCTCGTCTACGCGCAGGATCAGTTTATTTTGACGATGATGATCCATCTGCAAATAGCTCCTTTCGTTCCAACAACGAGTTGACGAAGATCCAGGATCTTGTTAAAATGCACATTTCAAAACAGCAGGACGAACACACAACACGATTCTTGTTTGCAGCATCTAGGGGGGATATGAATACTATCAGTCTTATGATTGAACAGGAGTTTGATCCTAACAGTGCAGACTACGACAACAGAACGGCATTAATGGTTGCGGCGATGAAAGGCAACAATAAAGTTGTGCAAAAATTGTTAGATTACGATGCTGACCCAAATTTGATTGATATGCATGATTCTACAGCCTTATACGAAGCTGTTCGCAATTGTCATGAAGACATCATGGATACATTATTGAATGGAGACGCAACACTTAGTATGAAGGAAAGTGTTGCTGCTTCAATTCTATGCCAAGCTATCTACGATGGGCATGTGTTGCTACTACGTAGATTACTAAAGGCAAATATTAATGTCGACGCAGTTGATTATGATAAAAGAGCTGCAGTGCATATTGCATGCGCAGAAGGTAATGTGGCAGCGTTGAAGGTCCTCGTTGAGTATGGAGCAGATTTGGAGGCAAGAGATCGGTGGGGAAATACGGCTGTGGATCAGGCAAAGTCTGCAAAGGCCACTCTCGCTTGTGAGTTTCTCGCCTCGTTGAAGTAGCAAAATTGTATAAGTGTATATGAACATAATATTGAATAATTAAATGTAAAAAAGTGAATTAAAGCTCTGATTAAAGATCAAAATATTATTTTTCTTTACCGCCACTGCCGATTGTCTTGATGGTGCTTACTAGAGATAACTTTGCCATGCTTTCTACTCTTCTGTTTATCATCAACAACTTCGTAATCGTCCATTTTTCTCCCATCGCCACTTAAGGCTTGATCCTTTGAGTCATGATCAATGTGGCGTCTACACTTGAACGACGATTTCAGCCAATTGGAACTTTCTGCTTCATCTCCATGTCCGTCATCTTCCAGAATTTGTCCTGAGTAACAAGGCTTGGCATCAATTTTTCTCTCCTTCTCATTTTCTGCATCTACTTTTCTCGCCATTCGTGCAGCAAGAGAATTATCCTGGTTAGTTTCTCCAACAGACTTTATTCCATCCTCTTGGGCACTCTTTACTTGAAACATTTTTGTCTTGAATTGACTCAATTTAGACAAGGTCTCATCATCCCTTTCTTTCGATATTTTGCGACTGCCACGTGCGGTTGTCCCTCTGTTAGGATATTTCATCCTTCTCGCCTCCAATGCACTCATCTTAGGTGGTGTGCTTGATAGAGGTTGAGCCTGAACTTTTTCTCTTTCCTGCTCTGTTGTTGAAAGCACCGCCTTTCTTTGATAAACGACAGATGGACCTTGAAAGGATGATTGCTTGCTTTTCTGTTTTGTTTCATCCAACGATGTTTTATCCTCATTGACATTCTTTGTCAGCTTGGAACCATTGCTTGCAGCAACGTCAGCATCATCTTCATCCTTTGTGTCTCCCTCTTGCGTATTGCGTTCATCATCGCTCGCTATATCAGTATGTATTCTCATTCTTTTCTTCTTTGATTTCCTATTGTTGAGTGCATCATCATTCTGACTGCTCGCATTCTTACCCGCAAGATCATGACTACTTTTCATCCCAACGGTTCCTGCAAGACCGTCATCTACATCTTCCATCTCAGCACCGAAACTAAGGACATTCAAATCTTTCTTCCCTTTCCGTTTCTTTCTTCTCTTTTTAAGGATTTCCCCTGCACTATCTTTATTTCCAGTCCTCTCATCATCCTTGCACTTCCACGGCACGAGTTGTTCCTTGGTGGCGACGAGATCATCAAACATGTGCTCTACAATCCGGACATCTTTGACTTTTGGCGCATTCTGTTTATCAACAAGTTCACCTGTATCACCAATGGTTTCAGATTTTCCAATCCTCAGAGCATTAAAAATGGTGTCTCCTTGGATAGTACCCAAAATGACATACCGTTTATTCAAAAACGGTGCTTCATCGAGTGTAATGAAAAGTTGTTTTGCTAAAGCTTGCATTTCCTCCGGGGAAGCAGAATTTGATACTGAGTCATCATCCAAGGGCAGAGCCCAAGCAACTTGTCCCCGATGATTAAATTTAATCCTGGGTATTATTTCCAATTTTTTCTTGGGCACGTCCACGGGCGGCAGGAGGGTATTGTAACTTTCTTGAAGGCCCTCCTGCCGACTCTTGGAGTCGTCTCTATGACCCGTTTGAATCAAGAAATTTTCGAGGATTCTATGAAAAATCAGATTATCGTAGAATCCATCGAGGCATAACTGGAGGAATAAGCGACATGTTGTCGGTGCTTCTTTGCAAAAGAGGCGAATATCAATGGGCCCGTGGGTTGTATTTAAAATGACTCTTCCTGTCGTCTTCGGCTCCGTTGAGTACACTTGACTCATAGTTGACTCTTATGGTTAGAAATTAATTCCAGTTGCTAGTAGAGCTAGCTATTAGCTAGAAAGGTTCTGAAAGTAACACAACAGTATCACGCCGTCATCGGTTTGTGAGTTGAGAGTAGGGATGTTGGCTGGTAATGGGTTTTTACATAGTTGGTAGCGGGGTTTGTGGGGGGCGGTGGTGGGGGGGCTGAGCAGTCATTAGAAAACAAAAAAGATCTAAAGAAGAAGAAAACCAAAGTGTGAGTCTCGTTAACATCGTCCATCGTCCATCATCCATCGTCCATCGTCCATCGTTTATCGTCGAACACATAAAACGAAAAACTGAATATCGCCTCCTGACTCCTGATCGAAACTAATATAACCGAATTTAAATAACAACACTAGCAGCAATGAAACGATTCCTCTCAACTTCATCGTCAAGATTTCCCATTCCATCCATTAGCTTTTCTGGCGCAGGATTCTTGGGTGTTTACCATGCTGGAGTATACTCCTGCCTACTCAAGCACAACCACGTCCTTCAACCCCTTGAAAAACTTTCTCCCCATCATTCCGAAATATCTCCCATACTCACAGGTGTCAGTGCAGGAGCACTCGTATCAGCTTCCATTAGTGCTGGTGTTACACCTGAAAATATGATGAATGTCATCTTAAAAGTAGCACAGCGAACCAAAGAAAAGGGAGGATTCATGGATGTCTTGAGACCAGGATTTTCACTCATTGATCAATTAGAAGATTTAGTAGAGATAGAAATGTATCAGGCTCTAGGAGGAAGTCATCCAAAGGATTCACCAAACGATTACGACAATGATCTCTTGATGAATAGGATTCAAAACGGAAAATTATTGCATATCGGTCTGACGGACAGGGAAAAGTTTGATTTCACCAATCCCAAAACTGATCTGAAGGCATATGTGTATGCAGACAGTTATCGTGATATTAAAGATATTTGTAGTGCTGCTATGCTGAGCTCTTATATACCGTTTGGCACTGGTCCTACTCTATGGGAATGGGATAACAAGAACCTAGCAGTGAAGAGGGCATGGGAGATTGTCAAGGATATGGAGCAGCGAGGGTTTCTAAAACATGGCGTTTCAGGGGAAACTGTAGTGGGACCCAGGGGTATTCTACAATCTATTCAAAGTGGTACAGAAGCTGATGATAAGGAGGATGTAGCTGATGATAAATTAAGGTATCTAGATGGTGGTCTAGCTAACTTGTGCCCAGAAATTGACGAAAGAACACTGATTGTTGCTCCCATTAATGGTATCTACTCGAAACCTTTCATTGCTCCTCTTGCTCCAATAATTGATGAGGGCTCAATATTGGAAAAACTGAATATTATTAAACATGTTGAAATAAGCGATCGGGTTCAGATTGGTGCGAATGCAGAAAACTTACTTGCTCTGTATCAAATGGCCAAAAGTAGCAGCAACCAAGTATTGGAGGATAGGTTTCGAGATGGATATGATGATGCTAAACGATTCCTTTCCGAGCATGATTTGCTTACCGTGTATTCTGCATAATTGGATTTCGAAAATTGTACAGGTGCAGTACTACTCATACACTGGACTTGTTGATGTACACTGGACTTGTTGATGTTCACAAAAGTGAATGTTACCGACGAGATCTTATCATCAAAATATGAGAAGATGTCCCATACCATTAAAACATTTATCCCTCTCTATTCATCAATCACCGATCGAATAGGATACAAACAACATTGAACTTTACAAGGAAAGAGATACAAAGATTGATTGCTTTAATAATAGACAAGAATTTAATCATTACAGCATAGTCGGGCGTCATCATCAGTTACTTCATTCCCACAGAACCCTCGGTCAACTTATCGCTCTCACAAATCCGAATCAGTGCTCAATCACTGACCAATATCGATTCCATGTTTTATCCATGTATAATTCAATGCCCCAAGACTAGAAAGGTAGCCAAAACTTCTTGGTAGGGTCCCAGTGAAGTTGTTTTGCTCGAGCGATAATATCTCCAACTTTGTGAAATTGCCAACCATGCTCTCTTGCATTTGCCCCCGGAACGAATTTTCGGCAATATTCAAGTATCTCAAATTAGATAGCTCTCCCAACTCGATTGGAAGTGTGCCAGTAAATTGATTTTGGCTGAGTGACAAAGACCTCAATTGATTCATAGAA
>Ga0306864_1000583_pt1 | contig 16517 bp, 15 predicted proteins | sample AntRauTorckE5430_FD_190448 | JGI IMG/M metagenome (GOLD analysis project Ga0306864, IMG submission 190448) | Saline lake microbial communities from Rauer Islands, Antarctica - Metagenome Torckler E5 #430 (v2) (version 2) | ecosystem: Environmental > Aquatic > Non-marine Saline and Alkaline >...
TTTATTTTATAATTGTTGTGCGTGTTGTGCGTTGTTTGTTCGCATTTTTTAAAATTCAAAAATTGAGTTCGCGCCCACCCGTCACTCTCAAGAAGTGAGAAACGCACCTCGTACTTATGATTTTTGATTTGTGAAGGCAGGCAGCTGGAGAAAGCAATGTTACTCCGGTGCCCCCCCGGAGTATTCTCCTTTTAGATCCTAATTAATTATTATTGATAGCTATTGACAGGCAGACCCGTTACTTTTTGCAATCTTCTGATAAGTGAAAGTAGTATCGTAGGTAGGGCGGGAAGAAGGGAAAACATTTCATTCTGATCATAAAAAGATAAGAGATAAGAGCTGTAGTTGTAGTATGCCTGTTGTCGTCCATTTCCGTGATTTTGTTTGTTACCCAACGCTCCTTCTTGCATGTAGCTTCTTGTATCATGAGCATGCTCGCAGATGCTCGCATACTCGCATCATTCGCATGTACGATAGCATTCGCATGCTGATCCTCATCGGTTGAATAGGAATGGTCTTTCTATTAGCCTAAATGAGGCCATATAGACACTAGCTAGCTTGTGCCAACAGGGACAATCAAAAAACAACAGAACAGCCTCCCTCCCAGATACAGTAGTACTTACGACACTACTACCTACGTACGGCTCCTCCTTACCTACAACAAAGAACTGCACATCACAAATAAGCAACAATGGCAGACAACGCAAAATACGAAGAGGTCACGAACTACTTCAAGGATCGTATGGCGGAGTCCAAGAAGATTGCTGCTGGTCGCGGTAAGGATGCTCGCATCGCTGCTGCCGCGGCAAAGAAGGCTTCTGGAGTCCAGAGCTGGCGCCAAATGACTGGATTTAGACTCATGGCTCACGAAATCTCCCATGTTGGAAATCGTCCTTTCATGTTTGGATTCGCGTAAGTTATACCATTACTATTTGATCTGAGGTGGCATTCGTTGATTCGGAGACCTTGCGGACTTGGAGACAAGGTTCGCTCGCTCTTCAGGTGCATCGGATTGGTTTTTTAGATTTTTTTCTCCCAAACGAGGAGGGCAAGATTCCATCCAAACTCGCGAATTATGTCGCAAGATGGAATCCCAACTTTTTCTCATCTTTTTTTTCTTCTCTTGAAACAGTGCTGTTGGAATCCTTGGAATGGTTGCTCAGGCAAAGTTTGGTGGTGAGTAATGTTTTTAATATATGCAATTGCAACAGATTCACTTATTACGTGCATTATTGTGTGCATGCAGTATGCAATACGCGTGTTTGTATTTGATGATTATCTAACAGACATCCATCATGATCATGAATTCGACAGACGATGCCAAGGCCAACTCTGAATACTGGTCCACTTTCCACGGAGATGGAAAGAAGGCTGCCCATTAATTAGTTCGTTGGGTTGCGAAGAAGGAATGGAGATAGGAGTAGAACCAGAACCAGAAACAAATCAAAAATCGCTGGTATTTCGTCGGATTTTGAGTGAGTGTTGATTGCCTTGATTGTGCGAAACGCGAATGAATGTAGGTTAACATTAAAGTCCAAAATGAACAGTTTTGGGTTATGTATATCTTCATATTTCTTAATGCTGAAGCATCACTTTGCCCATTTCAAAATAATATTTTCATCGACATTCATGTATTTCACCGTACTATATTGAATATATACATATATATTATATTACTTGTTCATGTAATTGATCAATCAACCTGCGTCACAGACCAGCGAATGAACTGCTCTGCAAGCTCAAATGGAAACAAGAGTAAACTGAAAGGAAACGGAACATCAAAATTCATCTTCCACTGAAAACTGAATCCCAAGAATGCAATAGCATAAGATCCAATTTCGTCCAACATGGTATCTTTAGCATCGGTGGGCAAGAGGCCCCCAAGAGTCCATCCCTTCTTACTTGCTATCTTCATTAAAGCTCTAATCATGATGAGGGCTCCAGTGATGGCAGATGTGAATGCTACAATGATGGTGGTGATATAGAATGCAACTGATACGGCGACAAGTTTTGTGATCCTATTGATTGACACGTGTTTATCAAAAAAAATAGAGAGATGTGAGATGAAAGAATTGTTGAGGAGTCATGTTGCATCATTTTGATTCATCAACTAATGTTTTGCAATGGCATTCATCTTCTTTGTTTTACTCACCAATCGCTCAATACCGGTACCCATTTATCGTACTTATCAGGGCATACCTGCAGTAGTCTCGGAACAACGTATCTTCGTGTAGGCTTTCTGATAAAGGCACAGATAGATTGGGCAAATGCGACTGTTCTTGCGAATTTGATTGCTAGCACGACCATTACCGCAAGCCATACCTTATAAAGAGATTCAAGTGCATTATTAACCTATTCGTAGACGATGCAGAAAAAGAACATATGAAACATGAGAATACATGTAACTTGATGTGTCCTGTCCTGATGTGTCTTGGTTTGAACCTCCTTGACTTTAGGGAAAAACAAGAGTTTTCGTGCAGAGAAGAATTCTCACCTTTTGGGGATTCATCTTTGTCACAACCAATTTTGCCTTTCTAACAAGGACAGCTTTTGAATCCAATTGTGCGACATCTGATTTTCCATCCTTATCCTCGTCAGCTGCATCATCCTTCTTACTAGCTTGAATGATAATCGTGGCTTCATCTGCCAGATCTTTCAAGGCGGCCTTGAGTGTTGTCAACCCACCGTGTTTTGCAGCCTCGATGGCCGCGAATAGTGCAGGATATACTCCGCCAAAAAAACAAATGATGAATCCAATGATGAATTGCAGCTGATCCTCTGGAAGAATTTTGTAACATTCATAAGCTTTCTGGCAGAATGTGATCACCACTGGAGTCAAAGAAGTGATGAAAGCGATGATTGGCTTGGCGTGCACCTCAATCTTTTTAAGTGTCTCGGTAGGGATGAATTTATCGGTAGATGTCATGATTGTTATTTAGTACACTTGTCACTACTATGGGTCTGTTATTGATTTGCTCAATGGGGTTATCCTGAATATTCAGTTGTGGGAATTGAGTTCAGTGCGGCTCAGCGTGCAGTCGGTAGGGCAGTGCAGTGCAATCAGCAGGTAAATGAATAAATGATACTAAGTGATAGATGATAGATGATGATACACATAATAGCATTAGGTTGACATTCAATCGTGAAGTGACTGATTGGTGATTGAAAACAAATGAAATTAGTGTTCGGGTTCTCATTATTTTTCTTCTTTGTTTTTATTGTCCTCCTGCTGTTGCTGGCTGGCGCTATTGACGGTTTCTTCAGAGCATCATATAAGCGCATTTACTTGATTGTACTGGTATTAAGATAATGTACGAATAATATATAATATCAGTACATGCTTCAACGTAAAAGAATGAAAGAGAGCTGTTCAAATTAAAGATCGTATGATGTTTGCTACCAAGCGTAGGAGGTGCTACAGCATAGCCAGCGAGGAGATGTCAGACGAGCAAGAGGACTGCTTCCTGGTTAGCAAAGACTAAATCTCAGATGTTAGAGGTTTTGGATTGAGGGTGCTAATTTCAATCTTTACCTGCCTGAATGCTCTACATTCAAATAGAGGATGATGATTCTTCATCATTGTAAAGCTACTGCTCTAGCTGCACGGCTACCAAGATGCCAAAACATTGACTTATCTACATTGACGGTAGCAAGCCATGCCAGTATCTTTGCTACCTTTTGAATATTAGCTAACAAGAGCAACTACTAGTAGCCACATGAGTGTAGCTTTTAAAACAAAAGCATGATGTGAGATGTGGAATGATGGTAATTTATTCAGCGGTTAAAATGAACCGTTGCTACTTGGATCTGTGGCATGTTGTTTACCTCACGACGACGACGACGCGACGACGCGACGACACACGATAATGGAAGAAGGAATAATCAATAATGGCAGTGAGTGAGAGCAGTGAGGAATATCTATCAATCCACCATCCACCAATCATCTCTTGTTTTTAACCGACCACATAAGAATCATATCATGCTCTAGAAGATGATCACGTTTACGCTAAGAGCAGCTCATCAAATACTCAGAGGTTCCTTGTCTCTCCCTGTCATAACTCCAGACAAAACAGTTGTGATTCCTTTTCGTTGCTGGCCTATCGACATAGATGCATTCCTCCACATGAACAATAGTAACTATTTACTAAATGCCGAACTTGCAAGATGGAGGACCCTTCCCGCGGGAAAACTCTTATCCCGAGCCTTATCAAAAGAGGGTATGCTCTTCCTTGCTGCAGAGAACCATGTGAGATACATACACCCCATTAGTCCAATGCAGAAATATGTGATCTCCACGACTTGTACGGTAGATGGCGAGGATAAATGGTTCTATTATCGGCATACCTTTCAAGAGCACCCGGATGATATAGAAGGGACAGCGAAGGAGTTTGCAGTTATTGATCTCAAAGCAGTGGTGAAACAAAGAAATGGGAAAACAGTCAAGCCGTCAACTTTGATGCAAGAGTCGGAGTTCTACAGAGAATGGGTGAAAAAGGTGGATTGATCACGTTTGTTACTTACGACATATGGATCTGCACTGCCATCACAAGTAAATACGGGATCAAAATCAAGATAAAGTACATAGTAGCACGTCAATTCGTTCATCGCACAGGCTAAATACTAAATGCATTATTGTTTCTTCATGATGTCATAACAACAAATTACGAAAAGTATCTATTCAAGCTACTGTGCTAAACAGACTAATTTTACATGTCGCAAATGGCATGTAAGCAAGATGAAATGTAACAGACCTACCATTCTCCCTCTTCTTCCATAGTAAATCCCACCCATTTTGGTTCAAGCCGTCAAACTCTGAGCACTCTTACCTGCTGCATATGCTACAGTCGACGACGAGAACGATATTTATGAAGGACGCAATAGGATGCAATAGAATTCCACCTACGGACCCATTCTTGTCAATTGGGATACGTCCAGTGCACAGTGCTTTGGTTCCGATGTGTCGAAATGGAATACAGCGTTACCAATGTGGGACATGTTGGTAATCATGTATTTGAATGTTTAATGACAGCTCGTTGGTAGCCCGCAATGGAGCAGGGTATAAGAAATCAAGGAAGCAAATGATGTGTGCAAATCATTACGGGTTGTTGTATATATTGTAGTAGGTAAGAAAGATATACATATTTTCGCGAGCCTAGAGTAGAGCCAGATATAATCTTGAGCTGGCGAATGTCTTTTTAACCTTGCAATATTCTCAATCGCCAACAGCACTGCATCCCCACTGCGCGACTACTCCCTGATCGCACGAAATCCACCAACAGTAGCAAAGCCAGAACAATTCGTACTCCCCCAGGTTGTTCGGTGACCATCTCCGCGCTGCCAATAGGCTATACCTTTGTTATATAATATCTTTATCACCCGTGGCAAGGGGGTGGAACTAGAGGTATGAAAGCATCCTTTTAATAGCAATCCAATAAATTAAATTGTCATTGATTTGAAAATTGAAAATCTTGTAGTCCCCCCTGGAAAACACGGGAATGAGCTGACATTATTTGAAAAAAAAGAAAGACCCGCCGGAAAATGCGACGACGTGAACGCACAATCATTAACTAGTGACTTGAACGCATCCAACTAATCTTGCCAGCTTGTAATTGCCAACGTTGCCAATTCAAATCAAAGCAGCTGCTCAAGATACCAGATACTCGTTGTTCTTTGACCATTGAAGTGAACAAGCGAGTTGAAAGAGAGAGAGAAGAATGGTTTTTGCAATTCCTCATACTCCGCCAAGAGCCAATTCAACGCTAGTTGTGAATCACCATGAGGTGCGTTGTTTGTTTCAAATCTTGACACCAGTGCAGCCCTTCAATTGGAGAAGTCAATGGATTCAGTGATTGAATTTTGAAATGTTGCATTGATTGGAAATTTCAAATTTATTATTTCTTGAAGTTTATTGAACAGATTCAAATGAATATGTCCGTTATGGAATGAATTTTGAATCATCATCATACATCATACTGATTATGATTACATCTTCTCACCTTTAACTCCTCCTCTCCGATCAATAGAAAAGAGTTGAAACGGAAGTAAGACAGTTAGTCAATGATATTCAAAGAATAAAGCCAGAGGGAGAACTGCATTGTCACTTTGGCGATCTATTCTCAGATCCTCAAGTGGAGCAGTTTTATGAGGCTCTTGTAGGTACATTAAAAGCCGCCAAGAAAAAAGGATTGATTCAATTCAAAGGACAAATCCTGCTCAAGGGTATGCATGATCAAGTCAGAGTATCAATTGCACATCATGATAACAACAACAATGCAAATGGTATTGATCGTGATTGCAATGATCGAGGAGACGTAATGAATACAACAGGGAAAGGCAGTAGTACTAGTAGTAGTGCCAATTTCAAGACAACCCAGCAAACGCCTGTTCCTTACAAGAGGAGACATGCTGTTACAAAGAATTCACAAACCCAAACATCCACATCTGCCACGAAACAGACCTTGCTCACACCAACGAAGTTCAAGGGGCAGAAAATGGCAGTGCCACCTCCTGTGCAATTTACACCGCCATCAGCCAGTTATTCCAAACATGGCGATGATGCGTCCATGCATAGCTTTGCAACTGCACCAACACCCACGATTCGATCGCCCATTGCATCATCAATGCAAAAAAATGATGTCTTGCACTCGAAAGCCACAGGTAGTATCTTTAATTCAAATAGCATTGCTGAATCGCACGAGGAGAGGGTACACAGGGAAGTCCATCAATTGGTTACGGATATACAAAGGATTGAACCGGAGGGAGAAAAGTATTGCGCTTTTGGAGATTTGTTTGATGATGAACTTGTAGAACAAGTGAGTTGAATAGTTTGACATTTGCTGCAAAATGCTTGTTGTATTTCGTTATATGAACTTAGAACCCTTTCTTACACAATTACTATTGTTGACTCGCAGTACTATGAGGCATTAGTAGGAACTTTACGAGCGGCCAAGCGCAAGGGATTGATTAGATTCAAAGGTCAAATGTTATTCAAAGGAATGCACGATGGTGTACAAATAGATATTTCCTCATGATCGAAACTTGTTGATAAATTAGAGGATTTATGGATTATGAAAAACCAGGAAAACGCTTTTTTTGGTTTGATCTTTGAAGTACAATGCATGATAATTTGTTTCTGCATTTTCATTATCAATCAAACGAGTTTGTTTTGATCATGGAATCTCTTTATTAATGCTACTTTGATGTTAACCGCAGATTTTTACCTCATTCCGATCCTCTTAATGAAATTAAATAGTGATGAACTCTACCACAGCTCTATTATATTTCACAATATTGGATTGTGGAAGGTGCACCTTGTGTGTCAATGATTGATGATTGTACCAGCCTATTGTCACATTGTCGAAAAGTGTAAGAAAGCCCAAGGGCAGAGTTGAACTACCGACCTCGTCATTACTAATGACGTGCTCTAACCAACTGAGCTACTTGGGCACTTCCACCGTCATGAACGGTTGTCGCAATTGAATCACTAAACTTACAGATGAGAATTATTCTGGGCATTTCTTTTCATACCAAACAAATACGATATCTAGTTATAATGGATGATGATTCATTCGCCCTGCCTGATGCTCATAGTTCGTACCATAGGGAATAAAATCATCATCATCACAGTATCAATGATGGTAGTAAACAAGCTGTTGTCGACATTGCCGGTGGTAACACATTTGAATTAAGAAGTAAGATGAGAATTATATACTGAGTATTAGTTTTCATACCAAACATAGAGTATCAATTGTAGAAAACAAGCTATAGAAAACTATCACTCTAACGAAGTTTGCAACAATATAGCGGCCTTTGGCAATCATCCTCCTTTTTCGAGACGGAACTGCACGACTTCAAGGTTCGATCATCACCGATACACGCAGGTGTAGTACAGTCTGTCCAATAATATTTTGATAAATGATGATATCGTTGTCACCAACATCACAGAGCTGTTTGATAAGAGCGAGTGGGGCACGTTACAATGCTGCCATTGTCATTGTCAGTGTCGAGTTATTGTATTCATCAATGTAATTGACTGCAGCTCTTCTATTTGCTGCTGTTAGAATTCTATTGCTGACGAATGCGTTCGATTCATCAAACTCCTTATCAATAATCAAACCAAACAACGTCTCCTCGTCAAAGTTTTCGTTTGGGTTGTTGGCCTTTGCCATGGTAGCGTACTTATTGTAATACTAGCTAATACTTGTGGGTTGTGTCTTGTGTCATGCAACACCATATCAGGCTAATTGATAGGCCAGAAAAAATAAAAATACTTCAATTTTGAACGAGGTGTCAAGAGTTGAAAGTTGAAAGTGATGATTATCAAAAACAACACAACATTATTTGGATCTTAAAAATAAACACACATCAACACACTACCCCGTCAGGCAAGAGTTTAGCAGTGTACATAATGATTTGTAACAGAGCAGCTCCTACTGCTGGTGGTGCTGGTAACGAAACACAGACACGCAAGCGTGACCAAACAGATGCAATACCGACGATAGGAAGCCCTAACAAGAAAGAGAAAACACAAGAATATTTCTTGGAAATTAAATGGTGTGTTTTGAATCATGACGAAAGTGACGATTGGAAAGAAACAGACTATTCCATGTTCTTTAAGGAAGGAGAAGACTTTATGATTTCACCGGCGATCCTTGATAATACAAAAGGAGAAAATCATGAATACCATTTTACCATGTGTCTTGTAGATAGCCAGTCAGAACATCGAAGAGTCCTGGTCGAAATTGAAACTTGTTACTGGACAGATGAAGATGATGCCAATCTGATGGAATTTAATCAGTTATCTCACGAACTTGCCGACTTTTGTAGACCACTATGGGCGGATGCCGGGCGAAGAAAAAGTGAATACAGTGACATAGCTATTGAATTTGGAGAATCACCGCATTCAGGAGTCGAAATTAGTACCCTTGTCGAGGAAGCTACTGGAATCGAAATAATGGATCATGTAATGTATACCAAGACAGTGAAAATGAATCCTTCGTCGACGGCAAGTGATTCGCGAAAGCTCTTAGATATGATGTTTCTTTTTTTTCCGGCTCTTGTGATTGCACACGAGTCCGACCTTCAAGGGTTAGGCATGGTTTGTTCAGAATTTTCTCAGTTGGGTTTTCGAAGGATTGGAGAGAAATGGTTTGTCGGCATTGGTTAATTTCTCAATGAGATTATTTTATTAGTATGTAGACTACACGAGTTGAAAAACTTTCTTCACGTTTAATTTAGAATTTAAAACACGGAATACTAACTTCTGATTTCATTCAAGCTTTTTCATTCCTTGCAGCTTTAAGCTCGCAGAGGCTAGGGTCTGAGGTATAGCGTGTAACTCGACTCCTCGTAAAGCTCATCTGTGAATTGTTTTCCTCTTGTCAGTTCTTGTTGAAGATCGGCTGCGCCACCTCGAGTTACCCTTTATCTGTTAATTTGCGAAGAAACTATTCTCTTAGTCCGTGTACAATGAATGTGGAGTGGACGGGTTCCCTATTTTGTATTTTGAAATGCAATTTGTTCTTACTTTAATCTTTATCTAGACGATCACTCATGTCAAAGATGAATATTTATTGTAATTTGTCCCTCGGTAAGACGTAATCGCCTCCACTTCCAAATTTCCATGCTTCCATAAGGCGACGCATTTTAAATCTTTCCTGCTTGTCTTCCATCTTCTCTACTATTGGGGCCATAACCGGCGAAATAATGCTATCGCAAACAGTGTAGATACACATGTTACCTACATGACCAAGCCATTCAACAAGAGTAGGTATTCCAACATGTGAGACAATGGCAGGCATGAAGAAAGGGTCAGCTTTGAAGCTTCCTGCCAAACTTCCAACGAGCCCATCAACGCGAACGACATCTTGAAGAAATGGCTTGATGGTGTCAATTCCCATATCTTCCATGACTTCAAAATTTGTGGCAAGCAAGCGGTTCACAAACTTTGAATCTACCTTTTGTCCAATACGGACCGACATGGCTTTCTGGAACATCCACGCAGCACTCAGATTAGGAGTGTACGGATTAACGGTCGCAAGGTCATCCTTACTGAGACAGTCATCTTTCAATGCATCGGAAATGGCCCCTGAAATTCTTCCCATGTGCCTACTCAATGCCCCAAATCCTCCAAACGAGAGAGGACTCTGTATGCCCGACGCATCACCAACCGCGAGGACTCTGTCCCATCCAGGCTGTAGTGGTGAATCTCGGTAGGTGGGGAAGAAAGCAGCTAGTACGCGTTTAATGTCTAAATCGGTTTCAGGGTCTGTGATGGAGGGCTGGTACGTTGGAAGAAGATTCCAGTAGTCTTCCATCAATGTCAGCAAGTCTGGCCTTCCACTTGATGCATCGAGATAGGTGAACATGTATGTCGTTTTGACATCACTACTGCCCGGTTCGTTGCCATTTCTACCAATATTCACTGGGAATGCTTCCCAGAAATACTGCAACATTCCCTCCTTTCCCTTATCTTGAATTTCGCTATTCGTGTAGATGATGTCTCCCTTGAGATTTGTTTCTTTATCATACCCACCTGCACAGCTTCCAACAACACAACATACTCCATCAGGCGTCTTACCATACCGTTGCTGACGAGATATTGGAGATGCATTACCCATACAGTCCAAGACGAGACGTGCTGTGATTGGATCAGTCGCATCTCCCAAGTCAAGTGCTGCTCCAAGAGAATCAGAAGTGACCACTCCCTTGATTGGTGTTGACTCCTTCACTACTCCTCCTTCTGCTAGGAAACGTTGTTTGACATTCTCAATAAGAATCTTTGGTGAAATCCCCAAATTTAAGACATCAGCTGTATCGCACTCATATCCGATTCCGTTCTCAGAATATCCACCGGAAGTAGTTGCTTTTATAGTTGTGGAAGATTAGATGCAATAATAGAAAGAATTAGTGCAATTTCCATTTTGGATATGAAGGCCATGTTAGTCATATCATCAAATCGTAACAAGTTCGTTGTCATATTATGCAGCATAATTTTGCGTGACTATACGACTTACTTTCTTCGTTCTTGAAACCTGATCTGCATACAGGGAATTCTGTTTTGATAGCTTCTTCCAAATCATTTCGAGTAAGCACTCCAAGTTCAACAAGCTCCATGAGCTCATCCATGGATATGTTCCATTCTTGTTCCCTTCCTTGAAGTTTACCTCCTTCTACAACACATACTTTATGCCCCTTGAGTTGCAGGGCATGGGCAATGAATATTCCAAGTGTTCCTCCGCAAACAATGATATCATAGTCTAATACTGTATTACACTGTTGTTGAATGATAGATGCTTGCTCGTTTTGATTCTTCAGTACATCCCAAGCAAGCTTATTTCCTTCTGCTTCGCGAGAGGTGACAAAAGTGAAAGGAGGTGGAATTCCATTTTGAATTCCACCCAATTCGATATCATATGGAAAGGCTTTTAAATCACGTACTTTTCTCCAATTTGCTTCCGTTCTGACGAGAGCATCCCATGTGGACACACCTCCTGCACCCCCGGTCCTTGCGCGTAAATGAAAGGCAATATATCAGATATTTATTGAATTGATGCATGACACATGTGTATCATGATATTACACATTTAAGTTAGGGGGTTCGTCGTTGCAGATAGTAATATAGATGCTGAACTTACTGTCCTTCTAGGGGAGTTTTCTCCATTATTCTCTGAGTTCTTGTTTTTTGATCCTCTGTCACCGTTGTTGCATCAAGTGCAAAGTTACTGGCACTGACTGCATTGGAATCCTGTCCTGTTCTTGTTCCTGTTCCTATGGGGATTGATTGAGGGGCACGTTGTAGGACACGAGGAACGAAAGCGTTTGCAGCAGGAGCACCAGCAGTTGCAACAAGGAACAAAATGGCAACAGCTGCTGCATAATTGCTTCTTCCTTGAATCGTCATATTAGTATAGTGTTATGCTAGAGTACAGATACGAAAAAGGTTTACAAAATGTGTTTGGATTGTGCAAGACTCTCCAAGATGAAGATTATGGATCATCATCATCCGATACCAGATACCACTTTCGTGTTCGCCATTCGTCATTCCTCTCATGTTTGTGTGTGATTTTGTTTGTGACTCATTGAAGCTCATTGAACATAATACATAATACTATTCTAGTATTATTTGTCACAATTTCTGACAATTTTCGAAAATTGAGGAGTGATAATAACGGTTAGGAATTTGAAAAATGGGCAAAGCGATACAGTTGGTACGGGTTATTAGGATTAGGGCTAGGATTAGGGTCAACCCTATCATAGCACATCAATCATCAAAGCTGCTTATATATATACGTCTAATTCCTACCTGTATTGCAGTACTGTATGTACAATACTTCCCATCAGCAACAAGAAGTACTGGTACGTTTAGCTAACGGCATCAAGATTTGACCAGTCCAACAACATAAAGTGAGAACACGATAATCATGAGGACTACTTACTATAGTAGCAGATTCAGCATAAACAACAACAAGGATGATGACGGTGACGACAACAACACAGATCTTCACTTTGAGAACAATGATGAGACCTAGAATTCAGCACATTATAGCATTTATCGCATATTTTATCTTCACAGAATCTTTTCTGCGACGCCTCTCATCTCTCATGTTGGAGACCCAAAAGATTTGTTTATTCAACATGTCAATGCGAGTATTATTGGTGCTGAGGGAGGGTGAAGTCTCGAATCATACGTTGATCGTAAAGACTACCACAAGCAGATGGACGACATCGACCATGAATAGTTTCAAAGAGAGTCTATTATCAAGTTATGGGAAGGACAATGGTATGCAAATAAATGATATTGGTGTCATGAGCGATATCAATGAATTCTTTACACGAGACTTTCTCATCGCCGCACAGACCTGTGATGTTCCTGAATGTCATCCAGGCCAAAGCTGTAAAGGCCAAAGGTGATTGGATCAACCTTGGTATTTGAACAACCATCAAATTGTGCTACTACCAACAGGCGATGATATCATCCAGTTATGATTATTGGAACGTGTCTTACTTCCGTTGGACACTCCATCGTTCGCAAACTAGCAAAAAGGAATCAGCGGAATGATACGCATCACAATTTCCAGAAGTTTTTCCTACCAATACTGCAACACTTGTGCTTGGAATCGCTTTGAAACATTCCTGGGGAGCTCATTTGGCGTGTAGAAGTTGACTCTTTGCCAAAATATCAGTCAACGCTTTAGCTTCGTCCAGAGGGAGACAATGTTTAGCATAGGCCATCACGTTAATGAAATCATCACGAGGTACGGTTACATTCAGTAGTGCTTTCAGGAATGATATAAAATGGTCATAAAATGTGGGAGCTACGTTGCTCAAGAATCTTCAGCGCCTGACAAAAGCTCCAACATACAGCTCTCAATAGTTTGTAGCTATTTATTTGCTATAAATATCTGGAAAAGATCTGGAAAGAAAAGGCAACTGATGCGCTGTACAAAGGTCGGTAATTGACAGTCTATACTTTTCAAAACGATTCAAGAAAGGTGCAGGGAGATCTGACAATTATAGTGCACGAACGTGAAGTATGCATCTGAAGGTTGATCCTACTTCTGCTATTGCCACCAACAGCAATATTTGCGAAAAGACAAACTTCACCAGTGCAATTTGTGATCCGTTCAAAATGCTGTTCGAGTAAATCGTAAAACGATTCGTTCACACTATCCGAACGAATATCTTGTAGTAGATAAATGAAGTCTCTCAATCCAAAAAGTCTTCCAGTTCACTCTTGGGCACAACTATTTTGTAACCTACACAGAGGAGCGAGGCAGCCAAACTTCCATCCTTCTGTGCAATGAGAACATCTTGGGCGATTTGCAGCATTTCCTGCTCTCTGAAATCTTGTCGAAGTAATGAGACACATCAGTTGCTCTTGGCTGCATCAAGAACATGATTGGTAATTGCAACAAATACTACCTTTGCTTTGATTGACATTTGATCCTCCAAATAATAGTGCAAAACTTGCAATGATTCCTTTGCCTCCTCCGATAATCCAGCTCGTGCATAAAGCCGACGTTGAATGGTCTCCTTCAAACATGGTCTGAATTAGTGGAACTGCTGCTGCATTTATAGTGGTACGTAGACAAACGATGGAGTTGGCGATAAAATCTTTCAGGACTCTCTAGCCTCTTTGCATTGTCATCGATAATATTAAGTGACAAGGTCTTGGACCTACTAGGCGGCCCTATTCACCAGCGGTGAGAGTGATATCGAGCAAACTAGAGTCACGAATATGTTTTCTTTGAGACCGTCTGTGGGGCTATTCCTGGCGGGACATTTGTCTCGCTATTACAAATGTGTTTGAGGTTAGATCAAGAGTGCTGGATTATACATGACCGATAAGATATCGTTGCTCACCTCGTAACCCGATAAGATATTGTTGCTCACCTCGTAACTTGATCCATTGAACATTTCAACACCCGCGGAAAGTCCGATTTCAGAGAGACAGATACACTGAACAGCTCAATCAAGAAAAGCTTGCAGACTTTATAATCCAATCTCAAATAGTAAACGATAGCAATCGTTAAGAGCATGGAGGTTCTAATGGTATCATTTCCCTCATCTGATGACAACGGAAAATCAGTGGTAAACTATTGAAAGAGAGAAAACACTCTTTGAATGTCGCGCAGTGATACGATGGCTTTTGCTCTTGTCCGTGCCCATAGAGGAAGCAAAGCAATCCAACATTTCTATAACTGTCCTGGAAAATTTTCTGATAACCATCCATCAGGATTGTTCATAAAGATTGATGATCTCGACGAGAATGATTCCAAAAGCAATCGGCATAATTCTATACTAAGCTGTGGTATTGTTCCAAGATTCTCGTTTGATGAATTGAATTCTTGATAGCAGCACGTAGATTATCTTTCGAAGTCCTTTCGTCGTTGCTGTCCTCAATCAAATAAGTTTTTTTAGATTGTCCACAATGAACTGCAACGTTTTACTGGTGTCTTCATGCAGTTTTTGAGTGAGTTATGAGTTACGGAGTACACTATACATTTTCGTAAGGGCAGTTTTCGATGCTCCGGCTGTTTCGCCTTCAATAATACAAGAAACACTTGTCGCTTTGGTAACGACAGTATATCAATGCCAGCCATATGGGATAGCGAGAGTGAGATCAGCTGTGTGATTCCGCCTCTATTATATATGTATGAAACTCAAGCCTTGACACTTTTTGTGATGGCGTGAAGTCAGGAAGTTCCCTCAGTAGAGCTCAATGTTCACGATTACAAACGAGAAATCCATACAATAAGTACGCATGGTATAAAGTATCCAAAGGCAGAGAGACCCAAGTAGTTCAAATCAAAGGCAAGAAGGATAGATCCGAGGTTGAGCGTGTTACTGTAGGAAACAAATCCTTTGATTCTTGTCATATTGACATCGCCTTTACACAGAGACCCAGAGGTCACAAGATATTCAAAATCACCACTGAAGGTCAAGATGGACATAACTTGTCAGTAAGCTTTCAAATTTTTGTGCGAGAAGGACTCGAACACTAAGTATCTAACATGCTGCCGCATGATGCATCAGCAGAAAGGATGAAAGAGGCGTTGATGACCGTAGTGAGTACTAAAAATTACATCGAAATTTTCGATGGTTCAGCGGAAAGCACTATCGTTCGTTGCCGACAATGAAGTACCAAGAATATCAGTATTGGGAACGGTCTTATTGGCCTTGGCGCAAGAATTCACATCGGATTTCTATCTGAAATCTAGAGAATGTTCATAGTCTTAACGCATGCTGTAAAGGGGCATTTTTATGTCTATTTCAATGGATTCGATGAAGGTCTCCTGGAATGCTTTAGCCAAAGTTGAAAGTCCCCTGGGATGCTTTAGCCAAAAGTATGAAAGATATGTCGGAACGTCTCCGTTCGATGAACAGTAAAGGTACATCACAAACACGCAAATCTAGATCCTTCAGATAAATACTTTAGAATTAGTAGGGATGTAACATTTCTGTCATTTGATGCCGACACACCATTAATGAAACCTTGCTGTGACTCGAGCAAGAACCCAGATTGGCGACACATTTTCAGCAACAATCAGTATGATGATGTCTTAATAACGGTGGTGGAGGAAGTGATTAGAGGACAACCTGACAATGAAGAAAACTTTTTTCAGTTGAACTTTGCTTCCTATTTTACTGGCGTGGACAATACCAAGCCAATAGCTGTGAACGCAACCGAAGCAGAAGTACTCGAGGCTACATATGAGTGAGGTTTCAATAATCAAGAGACAAACCTTGGTTGTGGAGAAATCGTTTATAGACAGAAAAACCGCTAACAGAAAAACGGCTACCCATGATATGGAATATCATTTGAACCAATAGTTTCACACACAATTCTCCCACCATTAGGTAAGGGTCAGTCCGATCTAAAATGTCTCCAGTATCGCGTGATGACGGTGTTATTAAGATAGCATCAAGCAGGATTTTGCTATGAAAGAGGCTCAAATGCTAGAATATAGAATCGGCGCAGGATTAATCTCATGTAACGACGAGAGAGATGGGGA
>Ga0306864_1000584_pt1 | contig 16491 bp, 8 predicted proteins | sample AntRauTorckE5430_FD_190448 | JGI IMG/M metagenome (GOLD analysis project Ga0306864, IMG submission 190448) | Saline lake microbial communities from Rauer Islands, Antarctica - Metagenome Torckler E5 #430 (v2) (version 2) | ecosystem: Environmental > Aquatic > Non-marine Saline and Alkaline >...
AACTTTTGGAGATGCATCAACGAGGGTATGTAGTGCGGCTGGCAGAGCGGCGCGATGCTTCCCTGTTTGAATTCAGCCGGGCGACGGGCTAGGCGGAGCTCGACGAGTTTGTCAGAGGGATCTTTTTCGTAGGCTTCTTTTGCATCGGAGAAAATAATGGGGATCTTTCGGAGATCCTTTTTGATAAACATCTGCTAGATAAATGGAACAAAAGGCTAGTTCTATTGCGTTATAAAGTGTGCCTGGCTTGGTCAATGGCTGAGATGCAACTATAATCTTTCTTGAAGTGCAGATAGTGTGAATATATTTATATAGCATTAACATGCATCGTGCATCGTGCATCGATCGTTGTTGTTGTTGTCGCAAACTCAAATGTCATTTTTCTGACATAAAAATGAGGAGGCCATTTCATCAAATTGAAATAATATAGTTTTGGCGCGCCTTTCCTCCACCAACAAATGTGTGGTGTGACAACAAAGTTGACGACTCTCGGACGGAGGAGAGGAACAATGCTGAGCAGAAGAAACACATGAACATTCTCATCGTCTGCATAAAAGATAGAATGGCTGAATCCAACGTTGACGGTGCACAAGATCAAGGCTCCAATAGATCCAATACCCCATCGTCCAGAGGTGGAGGACATTCCAAGGGAAGAGGCAGAGGTAGAGGCCGTGGGAGGGGAAGAGGAAGAGCTGGAAGAGGAAGAACATCTTCCACGTACCCTCCAAGGAAGGACGGAGATGACGGTCCTTCTTCCACAATGAATGGACACGATCGCATCAATTTGAAAGAAAATGGTTATGCGCAAGATAACCATTACAACAATGGTGCGAATGATAATGACCGTGGCGTACAACACGATATAGATGAGACGGGCACGAGTCGTGGCGGTAGAGGAAGAGGACGGGGTCGCGGCGGAGGAAGAAGTGGAAGAGGTCGTGGTGGGAGAGGTCGCGGGAGGAATACTTCTAGAAATGAACGAGAGATAAATCCCGATGGAAACGAACAACTATTTGGAACCAGCAAAATCAATAATAACATTGGACAATCGCTTAATCTCAAATTTGATCAGTTGTCGACGAATGAGAATAAGGGAAATTCTAATAATCTCAATGTTAATGAAGGTAAAGAAGAATATGCTCCTACGAGGAAGCAGAGAACCAAAGAGAAAAGAAATAACGACAAGCCAAGAAACCGTGTGAACCAGCGCAAACATAACAAAAGCTACGAAGGAGAAGATCGCGATGGAGCACCTATTGGGAGTCAAATCAACAACGACAGTAAGAGTGTTTTTTCTATCAATCACTTATCAATCAAGAACGAAATGAATGATGAAAGTAAAAATGGACAGGAAGGGAAACCACCCAATAGGACGGATTCCTCTCTTTCCCTTCCAATCAGTGAAACTAGTAGAACCGAAAAGGATGCTTCAGCAGGGAGTGTAGGGGTCATTGATCTTTTGAAACATAAGAGGAATCAGACACGAAACGAACGAGTAGATATCAAGAAGAAAGGAAACAAGAAGAAGGGTCAAAAATTACCTGATACAGATGCAATTTCAAAACAGAGAGCTGCCAAGACTTATAATGTCTCTGTGCGGAAATGTGTAGAGAGATCAGATCCCGACGGGCTTCATGACCTTCTTCATGATAAACGGAATCATGAGTTTGGATTGAGTGCTGATGTACTCGAGACTGTTCTGAAAGCATTCACTGTAGCAGCCATGTTTGATGAAGGGCTTTACTGCCTGAGGAATTGTACCAATCCAGGAACTATGAGTACTCTGCAAGCAGAGAGGATATTGCAATGCTTTCCGCAAAACTTGAGAACAAGTAGTGCGTTTGTTGCTGCAGATATGATAAATGCTCTTTGTATTGCTACGGATTTTGACAAAGCAACTCATAGGACATATTTCATGAGAATTTTAAGGGGTATTGCATTAGAGTTTCTGGAAGAAGCTACTAGTTCCAGGGATCGGATATGTTCCACACCATGTGACAGGCTCGTGAGATCTTCATTGTGCGTTGTAGATGCGTCCATCCGTAGAGGGAAAAAACCCACAGACCTAGTAGTGACACCCGGTCACCAACTTGGTGTCTTTGTTCCTGATACAATGGAGAATCGGGGTATTCAAGCTGGAGATGCTGTCGGGATTTTGCCTTACGCATCTCCATATCCAATGAGTGCTGAGAGCTTGGACCGCAGTTTGATCGAAGCTACAGTTACTGGTATGAATCCCATGATTTTGCGACTTCAAGACAAGAATAACGCTTCTATCTATGAGATGCTAACAGAAGACTACGAAGGCAATGTTTATAGAATTGACAAGTTAGCAAATAGAATGGGATTTAACAGGCAGCTATCTGCAGCGGTGGCAATTGCATCGCCTCTCGGGAAAACAATGAAAGGTGCACCTCCTCACTTTGACGCCAAGCGGCCAAGTTCCGAGCTGATCAAGGCCATTACAGCAATGGACGAAAATATTGATAGAGCCATGATTAATGGTGACATGAACCGTAGTAGCAGGGAAAGATGTGCTGAGGAGACTAGTACTGCAGGGCTCTGTGCGCAGGCTGTTCCATTTTCCACATCAGATGAGACTGGTTTCAACGAGGACGGGCAGCAAAACTACTACGATCAAGAGTCTATACGTGACACGGCACGGCTTGCTTTAAACAAGTATGGTTCATATGAGGGACTCAATGCCTCTCAAAGGCTTGCTGTAGAAGGCGCGGCGACAAATCGCCTGACATTGGTACAGGGACCACCAGGGACTGGGTAAGTGCTATTTCGTGCTACTTGTAGAGTTTATTACCTTTCTTGAAGATTTTGGATTAACCATTATTATAATGTTGCCTTTCCACATTTAGAAAAACAGCCGTTGCCATACGCATTATGCAGCACTGGGCTAGGCTAGCTCAGAGCGAAGCTCTACCTGGAGAAAACCCAAAACCAATCTTGGCTACCAGCGATTCAAATATCGCCGTGGACAATTTGGTAGAGGGCTGCGCTAATGCTGGCCTAAAAGTTGTCCGTTTGGGTAGACCCGAAGCAATTAGACCGGAACTTTTCCGCTATTGTGTTGATAGGCCAAGAAATAATTCTCAGGGTTATGGGGCGATTTACAAAGAAAAATTGCAAGCGTTACAGAATGCGCAAATAGTGTGTTGTACCTGTATTGGCTCTGGAGCTGACATTCTTGATAACATGTCATTTGAAAGGGTGCTTGTGGACGAAGCGACTCAAGCCACTGAACCTGCTGTACTAGTTCCCCTAATGAGATCATGCAGACAACTTGTACTGGTAGGGGATCATTGTCAGCTTCCTCCTACTGTCCTCAGTACACATGCTAGTGAAGAGGGGCTAGGAGTACCTCTGTTTTCAAGAATGGTTGCGTGTGGTGTTCCACCGTTCATGCTCGATACACAATATCGAATGCACCCTGGAATTGCGATGTTTCCTTCTGACTTGTTTTATGGGGGTAAACTCATTAGTGGCGTATCTCCTCCAGAGCGCAGGCCTCTTGCAGGATTTCCTTGGCCGCGTGAAGAATTCCCTGTTGCATTTGTGCCAGTTCCTCACGGTGTAGAAGTTGATGATGGTGTAAGCAAGATGAATGAAGCAGAAGCCGAAGCAGCTTGTCATTCGGTTCGGTTGTTGCTTGATGGAGGCCAATGCAGCCCACAGGATATTGCAGTAGTGACTCCTTACGCCGCGCAAGTGAGATTGATTCGTAGACTTACAAAGAAGTTAGTATCAGGACCTCCGTATGTAGAAGTGTCATCAACTGATGGTTTCCAAGGACGTGAGAAGGAAGCTGTTGTGTTTTCTGCTGTTAGAAGTAATGACTATGGACAAGTGGGCTTTGTCTCTGATTGGAGAAGGGTGAATGTATCCTTCACCCGTGCCCGGCGAGGATTGATCGTAATTGGAAATGAAGTCACCTTACGTCGTGGAGATCCAGACACCTGGATGCCCTGGTTGGCATGGGCTGACGCGCATGGTATTAATATGGACAAACCAGGCATTACGAGAGGTAGATATGACGCAGAGCAACTCCGTCGTGTACGCGGTGGAACAACTGCTGCTGAAATGTTAAGGGATGTTCTTGAGAGACAGCAAGCACAATTGAAGACTGCATCAAAACAACTTGAAAAGGCTTCGAAAAAAACCCTTAAACAAGTTGCTGGGGAAGACGACAACGAAAGAAATATCGAGGTTATTGCTAAATGCGAAGAAACAATAAAGGAAGATCTTGCACAACTTTCAAACAGAGAGGGGTGCTGGGACGATTCTGATGACGAAGATAATGAGGAAATGCATCATAGTGCTTCTGTTGCAACTTTTGCTACCACGTCGTCTGCCCAAACTAAGGATGGAGCAATTCAAGATGCTTGGGATTTGTGAGAAACACAAGATTCAGTTTTTCATAAAAGTAACAAATGCCAATGGTAATTAAGAATTACAATTTGCTGCATTTTGATGATAGACTTTTACATTTCATCAGATTAAATCCTAAACTTTTTAGTCATGTTTGTGAATTGTCCCGTTCACAAGCACAAAAAAATCTTCACAGCAGCATCGTCATAACACTAGAAATAAAGAAAATGGGCCTTCGATCTTACCTTTCGGCGTTCATCTGCATTGCATTGATCTCAGGCAAGGTATCCGCGAAGAGACCAAAGTATGTTCCCCAAAAGATAATGCAACTTGGTTGCTTGCCTGGATCAAATGTATGTCCTGCTCAAATGTACTGCCTCATTGATCCAAATTATGCGTACTTTGGTACGTGCGCTTGTGCTGGGCTCCACGGCAAAGAATTGGCCCCACCCACTTATGACGAAAATGTCCCAGAACTGACAATGAGCAAGAGTTCCAATGATTGTAAGCAAGTTCATTTGGTTTTGTGGGTGACAAACATATTTTGGTTTATGTACGTGATTCTTTTCACTCGTCTCATTGCAGGAAATATTATGTTAATTTGGCGAGTTTACAAAAATGGAGGCGCAAAGTTGAGCAGCTCTTATCTAAGCATTTTTGGAAGTGTGGGTGCTAATGCAGGAACACTTTGTCACTGTATTACATTTTTCCTTGTAAGAGCAAATTGGGATACAAATTGGGCCTATGTTGACGCCGTCTTTCACGTCCCCATCATTTTAACCGGTTTATTTGGATATTGGTATCGTTTGGAAATTATTTGTACCTGGTTTGACCTCTTTCAAAAGTCTGTAAGCATGAGCAAGAGGTCAACTTTCGGAGTTCAGATTCTTCGTCACTTTTGTAAATTAACAGGGTTGGCTTCAATGGTGTTTGGACTCATGTCTGCCTTGGAGCTCGGAGATTATGCGCGACTTCTTAAATTGAGTACAACCGTTTTACCCATCATCTTGACGACTGCCTGCCTTGTTGTCGCTCCATTACTCATTCGGGTCCTTTGCAAGGACATGAGGAATGTAACTCATCCGAATTGGAAAGCAGCAGCTGCGATCAGGCGTTCAGCATTCAACCAGCCATTTTCTGAAATGGCGTTATTTGCTGGAGTCAGAGCATACACAGCTACAAGCTTTTGGGCTTATCAGGGCGCCATAATTGTGAATGCCATCCTTGTCGTCATGTGGTTTTATCGGCTCGTTTCTGCTGGGGAGTGGTTTGGATATATGCTATTTGCGCACCGTAGACACTTGAAGGAAGGTGAAACTGCCAGGATCAGCAAATACTTTGGATTCACCACGCTTGGTCTCAATGGAAGTATTGCATCAGAGATTATGTCACGAATATCTTCTGTCACAAGTTCAGTTGTTGATGATAAGGAAGAGGACACTGAAAGCAAGAAAGAGATTGCTTAGCGGAATTCCTTGCTTGTGCCAGAAAATTGCTTTCAATAAATTAATGCAGATACTTTCTCTTCTGCAATATTTCTTGCGCAAGACGTTAATTATCGAGAATCACAATTCACATTTTCATCATGATGGAGTCTGTTTTTAAGGTTTAAGTGATAGTAGAGCTCAACCAGCTAGCTTGCTACAGCAGAGTAGATACAAGATTATGATGTATGATATTCTGTGACAGGTGATAGATGATGACAGCAGATTATATGTTTCAATATATCCCTTGCTCGCTTATTAATTGCTATGGTACCTAGGTAGCTTGCTCATATTCTTCTCCTTGGTCATTGGCCTCCAGACTCTCTAGCGTAGAGACTCCAGAAGCTTCAAGAAGACAATAATTTTCAAAAGTACTATCCTGGCAGAATTCGTCCTTTTTCTCCTTTCTTCACAGCCAGCCACCCACCCACCAACCACCAACACCCAACGCCATCATTCATCATCGGCGGTTTATTTTGAAGTTAAAGCTCAAAGCAGAAAGACCATAATAAAAGTACATAGTTGATGTTGTAGTGTATCGACAGCTACAGAGTGATTACTTTGCAACGTTACACACCCTTCGATGCCGGACCTGGGTCTTTAATTATCACATAATGATAAAACAAATTGATGCAGGAAAGATCAAGAAACCAGTTCAATCATTCACTATACATAAAAATAGGATACAGACAAACTTGATAGCTCGTTTAGCAACTATCTGCCTCTTAGCATCATATGCTGTTGCTTTCAGTCCTATTTATCGGTCAAGAGAACGCCATTATTGTACGCACTCTTCTTCATTATTCGCGTCTTCAGAAGGATTCCAATCGTCAACGGACTCACCACAGAAACAAAGTTTTGGTCAAATATCATCCGAGACAATTGAGGAAATAAAAACATACGCAGATATTGTCACTGTTATCGAGTCCTACGATCTTCCATTCTTTTCAAGATCTTCAGACGGATACAGAGCAAAGTGTATATGTCCCTTTCACAGTGATAGAAATCCATCACTCAACATAGATAACTCAAGGGGCATATACAAGTGTTTCTCATGTGGCGCTGGAGGAGACGTATTTAATTTTGTGAGAGAATATGATTTCATAACCAAAAATGGAAAGGGACAAAAGATGTCATATCCTGCTGCAATTCAAAACGTTGCCACTGAATTTTGTGGTGGCGCAGTTGCGCTCAAAGTCCAATCTACATTAACCAAGGGGAGTTATGACAAGACCATGACGCCAGAGAAGAAAGAGAAACTGGACCAGCAAAGAAAAAAGAAGGAAAGAATACTACTCGCAAATTCGGCTGCTGCAGATTTCTACGCCAAATCTTTGATCACAAATCCTACTGCGGGGATAGGAAGATCTCATTTGTACGAGAGGGGAATTACACCAGCTATGGTGCGGACGTTTGCTTTAGGTTATGCACCTGATGTTTACTTTGGAAAAGCAAGTGGCAGTCGAACTAGCAAAGATGCGTGGGGGAAGGGAAGTTTGGTAGAACGCCTGGAAGAATTGAAGTTTTCTCCCCAAGAAATATTGGATGCTGGTCTTGCAACTGTTACAGCGAAAGCGAGAAGTCGTCTGCAAATGACCAACACGGGTACCTTTCTAGATGAAAGCATAGTATCGTCTATCATTGCCAGCACTAATGATGGGAACGTGACAAAATCTGAACAGCCTCGAGACAGAATTAGAAATAGAAGGTCTCCTCAAAGCGAAGAGCTTGAATATTCTGATTTGATGGATAGATTTCGTGGCCGTGTAATGGTTCCAATCTTTGATCCGAGTGGTAAAAATGTTGTTGGATTCGGAGGTAGATATCTTGAAGCTATGAATACTGGCGACGCTAAGGAGATCCCTCAGCAGTCTTTTGTTGCTGCAAAATACCTCAATACACCAGACACTCCAGTCTTTTCAAAGAAGAATGTCTTGTTCGGGTCGCATAGTGCTAGTGTCGCTGTCGATGAAAGAGATCAAAGATCTCCGCTACTAAATACACACGGACTGGCTATGCAATCTGAAATTCCCACTATTGTTATCGTAGAAGGATACTTTGATGCTATAACCCTGTACGGTGCAGGTGTCAAAGAGGTCGCAGCAAGTATGGGCACAGCATTGACAACTTCTCAGCTCAATATGGCTGTCTCCACAATTGGAGGTCGAGGGCGTATTATTTTGTGTCTCGACAATGACGAAGCGGGGCTTAATGCTGTTGAAAGGATCTGCACAAGTTCCAGTATATGGGAATTTTTAGAAATAAATGGGGTTGAAATCGAAGTCGCTTCCCTGCCTGCTGGAATCAAAGACCCTGCCGAATTCATTGAAGTAAATGGTGGTGCAGGGGAGAGTTCAAGCGGGAATGCGTTCAGAACCAAAGTCTTGAAGGAGACGATGCCATGGAATGATTGGTTCGTAATGCGCTTAATTTCCAGATATGATTGTAGTGATTCAGCGAGCTTCTCTTCTGTCTGTGACAGTGTATCGACTTTCTTGTCAGCTCACCCGAATCCAGGCGATCGGACGAAAAGAGCTTACGAGGCTGCAGGTAAACTCGCAGAACTTATTAGTAAAGAAAGAGGAAGTTCCAGCGATGGCCCACTTCGAATTCAACTTGAATCTGACCTGTTGGGAATGGCATCTCGTAAAGCTTCTGCTAGAGAGGCACTGACGAGAAGAGTCGAGGCTGCAGATGGAGACAGCGGGAGCAAGGGCAAACTTGCGAGGCTGAACAGCGGCGAAGCTACCACTAGAGACGATCCACAATCATCAGCAAGTCTTGTAGAAAGTATGAAACAAGATGGAATTAAACAATCCACCAGGGCACGATTTGAAAGACCTCGTCAAGGGAAGCTTGAGTCTGGGAATGGCAGTAATGCAATCGGTAAACGATACAGCAAGCAGAGGGAAGCACCACCGATGATACAGCATTTTCAAGGTTTTCAGTTTAGTGAAACTGATGCCGAATGGCTTGGATTGACGACAGAAAAGGTAAGATTTGGGCTGAATTGTAGCAATGTACTCGTAATAACTTCAATATCAAGAAGCTCACAATTTATTCATCAGGGGAGAAAAAATTTCATTTTGGGTAGTCCAGACGATGATATAGACGATGGCGATAATTATTACAGGAAGCAAAGATACAATAATAAGGACCTTGTTTACTTTAACTCGAACGACTATATCGGAAACGAAAAGAGTGTTTTGAGCACGATCGCAAACATGGATGGCCCCACAGCTCCTGCGGTGGGACAAATATCTAATCCACTTGTGAAACCTGATGAAAATAAATTATTATTGGATGCCGAAAGCAGACTACTGCATACGATGGTTATTTATGCATCCGCAAGATTGGCAATGAAGTCAGCCCTTGCAAATCGAATCGGAGGTGGTAAAGCATTTTTAGAATGGAGTAGTTTGGATAGAGAATGGTTATTTCAGTGTCTGACAGACTCGCCTGGGCATGAGACCTTGCCACGTGAGTTACAAGATGGAGGAACGGTTGCTCAACTGAAAGCACATCTTTGTAGTCGCCCTGATACACCTGTTGGTGCTTTTGGATCTGACTCTCTAAGTGTTCCCAATGACGAAAGACCAGCAGGATCAGAACTTTCGTCCGCATCTCCAAACGATGTTGATGGTGGAGTAGACAGAGAAATACCGGCAAAAATCATTGAAGCGCAAAATGCAGACCGCAAAGAGGAAAGCATGAGATTTGATACCCAAGAGTTAGAAGGCGACGTGTATGGCCGTGGCGAGGAACGTATTGAGAATCCAGGAGCTATGTCAAAACGAGGAACTCTTGATTTTTTCTTTGAAGAAGACGAAGAACACTCAGGTTTAGAACTTCGAGAAGGCTCGGCGTCTCACGAGGAACGGGCAGAGTTGACTGTTCAGGAATCGGTTGCAATCATGTTAAAAGCTACTGCCATTAGGCGTTTGACAAAAGTTAAGGATGAATGGAAATGCGCAAACGAAGAACAACAGAGACGTGAATTCCTTAACTGTCAAGATCAAGATAAAGAAGATGAAGACCAATTGGCACAAACGAATGAGAATCAGGGGAGTATTTACGATGCTCTGAATGACGACGAATTGGGTCAAACTTGTAGAGTTCTCGGTCAAAAAGTAGTGGAATCCATGATAACTGCTCGTGACCTAACAGAGTCTGCAAGTCAACTAAATAAGAGACTTCTTGATTATTGTGCAGCGGATGGGGTAGAAGGACGATTAAATTCAAAGAGACAAGAAGAATTGGCAAAGGCCTTAGACGAGCACCTAGCGTCATTACCCGATGACCCAAGACCAACAGAGAGTGGCGCCAGCGATGACTATGTGTTTGGCACAGATGAGTATGATGACAAAATTGATCCGAGATTCGGTGGTGAACGTTCGAAGAAGGCGCCGCCACCAACAAAAAAGAAGTCAAGAACAGTGGAGCAGGCCAATGGTGAAACCATGGAGGTATATGACAGTATTTTTGAATAGATCAACTTACTAACTAGAGGCTGCCCTCCCTCATCGCTCATCGCACAACAGTAAATTACATTGCACAACAGCAGATAGTGAAAAGTAAAAATCCATTTCAATATTATGGTAGATACATTAAACTAAACATTCGAACATTCGTAGTAAGAAATTGTAAATGCCTTTTTAGTCGTAAATCTGTGTAAATAACGGTAATATTTAAATGAAAATGCCAAAATGCCAGAGATCTTTTATCAAAAGAAAGACAAGAACGGAGAATAGGATCAGCAATCATCAATCATCATCATCCCAGGAAGACAAAACAACAACGCACTTTCCTTCCAGTATGTTGTGTAATGCTACTCTCTTAGCCTTATGCTTTTTCTTCGTTGGAACAGCAGATGGAAGAGTAACATCAGGGAAAATTCTTCTCGATGGTGTCAATTCAGTAGGACTCTTGACCAAGTTTGCTCTATCTCCGAACCAATCAGGCTCGTTCACCCTGGACCTAAAAATACCTACATCAAAAGGAATGTATACAGATGAAAGATTCCTCAAGCTTACTTTGTTCAATGAGGACAAGGGTGCTTGGGGGAAAACCAAGAAAGAACAGCTGTGTGGAGATAAGCTCCGGCATGCTCAATCAAGTCATTCCATAGTATTCAATTCGTCGAATATCAATGGGGAAACGTATTGGGTGGCACACGTTGATACAGTGATACCAAAATTCAAAAGCGCAATGTATTGGTATTTTACATTGAATGATTGTCGACTAGAGCAGACGTATCATTCCATCAAGGATGCTCCAGAAATGGAATATTCCATTCTCGTCAAGAATGGAGACAGTCATGTAAGCGCTGATGAGGATGGAATGAAGAAGCTCCACATATTACAAATTATAACCTCTTCGGCTCTATTACTTTGGGTTTTGTTCAAGGCTATCAAGGCCGCAAAGTCTAAATCGGGTCAAGTTCACATCGCATTGATATCTGTTGCCGGTGCAATTTGGTGTGATATTATTTCTTGTGCGTCGGAACTGATTCACTCTTCAGCCTATGCCATGAATGGAGTTGGAAACTACTCATTTGATTGCCTTGCCAGTCATTTTGAAGCACAGTGTGATGCCATTGTTGCATTGGTACTCCTAACGGTTGGAGCTGGATGGACACTTCCATCCGATGTGCTTATTTCTGGAAAAAATAATGTAGCAATGCTGGGGACGAGCAGCTGGGTCCAAAAGACTATCTCTGGATTCAGGTCTCCAATTGAAGCAATACATCAATTGAAGAAAGGCAACCCCGCTGCGATAATGGTCGTACTGATTCTTGTGCTGCATGCAGTATTGGCTCAATGGGGAAGAACATTTAACGACGAATTTGATTCCTATCACTCACTTGAGCATAGACCTGGCAGAGTCCTGATGTGGTTTCGGGTAGGACTTGGATTCATCTTTTTGGCTGCTTCTGCATCTGTGCGAAATAATGGACGCTGCCCAAGGGCATTGAAACCTTTTCTAAAAAAATTCCAAATTGTTGGAATAAGCTGGTTCTTATCTCTGCCATTTGTGGCAATGTATGTGTCAAGTGCCATGCATTCACATCAAAAACATTTTGCCCTTGTAGTTGGAGCAACTATCGTTCAAAGTAGCAGTTTGGCGAGTCTAGTGTGGCTCTTCACAGGTGATAAGGATGCTTCTCCGTATCACAAGTTGAGCAATCTGCAAGCAGACAAATATACACTATCGAGTAGTCTATCGAGTAGTGCTGCCACCCTTTCATCGGTAGGCGGCGGCAGTTCCAATATTTGGAAGTTTGGGAAAACAAAAGTTAGATTGGATTAAAATAGAAATACAGTAGGGTATGAGTGATACTGCAGTGCATGCAGTCTATAATTTAAATGACATTTCTCCCTTCCTTTTTTCTGAAAACAAATCATAATGCTAAACTATCTACATTCCTTCTTAGTTTCTACGCATTCACACTTGCTATAAAAAGAATTAATCACCCTCCCGTGCAGAGCTTGATCTTCCAACATTGGCATATGAGAACATCCCTTCATTGTTACGCACTCGGGCAAAGTACCACAAAAAATATTCCTCCAACCTTGGAAAAACAGCTCCTCACTTATGAAATCATGTTCTCCCCTGAGCAACATAATTGGAGGAATCATATCTTGACCCTCCAGTGGACTTTCTGCAATATAGTCATGAATAACCTCCAGCCCCTTCCATATTCTGCCAGCTTTAGAATAAGCCGCTTTCAGTTGAACAGGCATATTCTGCGTTCGACAAATACAGCTCGTTCTAATTCGCTCTGCCACTTGAGATGGATTGATTTGATCACAGGTGGATAAAATATCTTCTTTCACAGCATTTTCCATTTCATCAGCCAGATCCTTCGCCAGTTGAATATGAAACGATCCAGATGAAAACACAGCGGAAAGACAATGCCGACCAAGACCATTGTTCTGACCTTCGCCATCGCCGTGTCCCTCCTCAGATGCTTGAGCGCACACCTTCTTGAGATATTCATAGGCTATACAAGTCCCTGCCGAATGAGCATACAGGTGAAACTCCGCAATTTTCAATTTATCCAAGAGAGATTGCAGATCGTCCACTGAAGTCTCGATCGAGTACGCGGCTAAATCTGACGGAGAATCTGATTTACCGCACCCAAGTTGGTCATACATAATGACACAGCGATACGGTACATTATCCACAATGGGCAATAAATAGTCAGATGGCAGACCCAGACCTCCATGTATGACGACAATTGGTGGATGGGTAGAGCATGTGATTGAATTTGGTCGAAAGATTCGGTAGAAGACACTGTACTTCTTCTGTTCGATGAGTATATTCTGTTGATTGCGGTAGGAGCGGGGAACGCGTATAAAACCCTCTGTGCATGCGACGCTGGAGATTGTAAAGGGTGCCTCCTTGTGCGGTAATGGATTCATTTAGGTCTGATGTTTATTTTATTTGATACTCGTCAATAGTTACATAGTTACCAGGATTGATTGCATTCTGCACTCACAACAAACACTCTAAATATCTGAAAGAATTGACCATAAGTTGACTTGCCGTTACAAAGCAGTTGTTAATTTTGCGTCACCGTCTGTACTACTTTCAATGCGAACTCTGCCGCCACCGACCGACCCTCAATCTTCATCTTCTTTTTCTTCTTCTTGGAAGGTCTCTCGAATAAAATCACCACCGACCGACATCGACTCATCTTTGACAAAACCACCTCACTTTCTGAATTGCAATTCAAGACTTACTTTTCCTACCGAGATCACTAGAGTAAACAACTACTGTGCCTTGTAGAAATATTTGACCAGAGAGCTTAACCTCAAAAACACACTATACTTAGCAAAGAAATATGGCTCTTCAATTAGGAATCAAGCGCTCTCTGCTCTCCAGCCAATCCCAGAAGATTTCTGTGCTCAATGGGATCACTGATGTTGCAGCCAGACGTTACAAGAGTACCGATGTCGGTGATGTCATCGGAATTGATCTTGGAACTACTAACAGTTGCGTCGCTATCATGGTATGTCCTTTGCCTCGTCCACTTTCCAACCCAACAACTTTGACATATAAAAGCACGCATGAATTTATACTTCTTTACACTAACGCTCTGCATGCATGTTCATTTTGCAATGAATAATTCATAGGAAGGACGCAATGCCCGCGTCATTGAAAACTCCGAGGGAGCACGCACCACCCCCTCCGTCGTCGCATTTACCCAAGATGGTAATCGTCTAGTAGGAATGGCTGCACGTCGCCAGGCAGTCACTAACCCCGAAAACACGCTCTACGCAATCAAACGTTTGATTGGAAGAGACTACAACGAAGATGCAGTCAAAAACATTTCTGGTCTCGTCCCTTATAAAATTGTCAAGTCTTCTAATAATGATGATGCGTGGGTTGAAGCACAGGGAGAAAAATATAGTCCTTCTCAGATTGGATCCATGGTGTTGGGAAAGATGAAAGAAACGGCCGAAAATTTCTTGGGAAGGGATGTTACCAAGGCTGTCGTTACTGTCCCTGCTTATTTTAATGACTCGCAGCGTCAGGCTACCAAGGACGCAGGTAAAATTGCTGGGCTTGATGTTCTAAGAATTATCAATGAGCCTACTGCTGCTGCTCTCGCCTATGGTATGGACAAGGCTGATGGAAAGACTATTGTTGTCTTTGACTTGGGTGGAGGAACCTTTGATGTTTCCATTCTTGAAATCTCTGGCGGAGTCTTCGAAGTAAAGGCTACCAATGGAGATACCATGCTTGGAGGTGAAGATTTCGATGAGGAGCTTTTGGCACATTTGTTGAAGGATTTCAAGAAGGAGTCTGGTATTGATCTTAAAGGTGATAGTCTTGCTATGCAGCGATTGCGCGAGGCTGCAGAGAAGGCGAAGAGAGAGTTGGATGGATTGGCGCAAACCGATGTTTCCTTGCCTTTCATCACTGCTGACGCATCTGGACCTAAGCACATGAATGCAAAGATTTCTCGTTCTCAATTTGAATCACTTGTTCAACCACTTGTGGATCGCACTCTTGGACCATGCGAGGTAAGCAATAGACAATTTCCCCGATGGACATTTTGAATGTTTGGTTTTAAATGGGAATTTCTTATCTCACATGATTATTTTGAATATGCTCCTGATGCTAAAAGAAATGTATTAAGGACGCTGATGTTTCCAAGTCAGAGATCCATGAAGTCATTTTGGTTGGTGGTATGTCACGTATGCCAAAGGTACAGGCTACTGTTGAAAAATTCTTCGGAAAGCAACCTTCACGCGGAGTTAATCCCGATGAGGTCGTTGCTATGGGAGCCGCAATTCAGGGAGGAGTACTTAAGGGAGACGTTAAGGATATTCTTCTTCTTGACGTTACTCCTCTTTCACTCGGAATTGAGACCCTCGGAGGTGTCATGACCAAGCTTATTCCACGTAACACAACAATTCCTACAAAGAAGAGCCAGGTTTTTTCTACTGCAGCTGACAACCAACCTCAGGTGCAGATTAAGGTTCTCCAGGGAGAGCGTGATATGGCGACAGATAACAAGAACCTTGGACAATTTGATCTTGTCGGAATTCCTCCTGCACCTCGTGGTGTTCCTCAAATTGAAGTTTCTTTCGACATTGATGCTGATGGAATCTTGAACGTTTCTGGAAAAGATAAGGGAACTGGAAAGGAGCAGAATATTATCATTCGCAGTAGTGGAGGATTATCTGAAGATGACATTGAAGCTATGGTCCGTGATGCTGAGGCGAATGCTGATGCTGATGCTGTGCGCAGACAAACGATTGAAGCAAAGAATGAAATTGAAAGTTTGGTCTATAGCACACAAAAGAGTCTTGATGAGCACGGCGAAAAGCTTAGCGACGAGGTCAAGGCTGAGGTAGAGAAAGCTATCGCTGAGGCCAAGGAGGTTCAAGACAGTGATGATTTGGAGACTGTCAAGGCAAAGACTGAAGCGCTGAGCAAATCCAGTTTAAAGATTGGGGAGGCCATCTATGGACAAAAAGAGGGTGAAGAGAAGAAGGATGAGGACACCGTCGACGCAGAGTTTGAAGAAAAGAATAAGAAAGACGAAGAGGATAAGAAAGACGAAGAGGATAAGAAAGATGAAAAGGATGAGAAGAAGTAATCTAATCCTCTTATAAATAAATAGGCATGTGACAATTGATGAAAGTAAAGGAACTGTTGAAAGATTAACGAACAATTGACATTTACTTTTGTTTGTTAATGTTTTTATTGAAAGAATATACCGTGACTATTACGAGAAATCTCGATTTCTTGCTTTGGATAGAATGGAAGCTGCTAATGAGTTTTGAGACATGGCGTTGGGATGGACCCCTAATCTGTAGCACAATAACTTGATTTTATATAGACGACTGTCTATCATTTAATCTGTTTGTTGAAGGTACACCAATTTGAGGCAAACAATAATGTTTGCAGATAGAGCTGATATTGTCATCGTCAATTTCTGTCTATCTATATTAGATTAAACGGTCAACGTTGCAAGAGTTGTAATAGTGTTAAAAATAACCCACAAAAAAAACACACACACACTATTTGTAATGTGTACATCATTAAGTTACATATACGCTGAGCGCAATAGCAATACGAATGAATATCAATGATTTCATGCCATCCATAC
>Ga0306864_1000585_pt1 | contig 16487 bp, 16 predicted proteins | sample AntRauTorckE5430_FD_190448 | JGI IMG/M metagenome (GOLD analysis project Ga0306864, IMG submission 190448) | Saline lake microbial communities from Rauer Islands, Antarctica - Metagenome Torckler E5 #430 (v2) (version 2) | ecosystem: Environmental > Aquatic > Non-marine Saline and Alkaline >...
TATTAGTAAAAGAGAGAAAGATGGGAGTGGATTCGGCAAAGAAGTTCAACAAGTCGTCAAGGGAAAGAGAAGGAAAAATAGAAAAGTGCGCAAATGATTATTCTATATTCACAACGTAAATTCTTCTGTGTGGCACGATCGCATTCCTATGACCTTTCACTTGTTATCTTATTTGTCATGCAAACGAAGTATACTGTAATATTATAGTGTACTATTTATTGCTGGAAAAGGATGGTCACACGTACTCGTACACCAATCATACCTTGTCATCATTCTCTGGGGCGGCCTTTTTGAAGAACATGGTTGACAGAAAGCCATCCATGACCCTTGCATCTTCAGCTAATTCTTGAACAGGTTTGAATTCAGGAAAGCGGTCTAGAACGCTCACAAATCCTTCATTCTTGGCAACTTCACTTTCGTTGTTATCATTGTCCAGCTTGAAGCAATTGTCCGATACAGATACTTTTACTTTATACCTCAACGCAAGCGCAACTGCCTGAAACACTGGAACATGATCCACTTCCACTAATCTCAGAGAATTTTCTCCGTCGTTGTCATCCGATAATTCAACAGATGCAGTAATTGACATTTTAATCCGCTGATCCTCTATCCTATTCCTACCATCTCCAATCCCCCCGTTTCTACCTGTTCGAAGAGTATCCAATAATTCCGAAAAGTCATCTCTTCCCAAATCACCTTTAGCATCAGCGTGAATCTGCATCGCTTGGGATATTTGCTCCAGTGTCACCGTAGTCAATCCAGGTAGATTCTGAATTGCAGGAAGAACTTTAGGCGATGCTTCCTCTATCTGAGCATTGCGCTGTGGAGTAGATTCAATTTGTTTCCGTTCATTGTCCATACTAGTACTAGAATCATCTGTCGAAGAAGGTGGTGAATATCTTTCATTAGGCAAAGCAGTGACTCCCAGAAGTGTCACCTTCGATCGCAGTTCTTCCACAATTTCTTCAATTCCACGTTCGCTGTCATCGGCATCGGCATCGGCATCGTCAGCATTATCAACTTGATTCAGGATCATTTCATTTCCGACTATTTTGGCCAATGATTCAGGAGGAAATACAGCTGCGCCAAGATCCAATCCACCAGAAAGTTGGACAAGAGAGAGAGCTTCTGGAGATGATAATTTATCTGCATCCGTAGGTGATACAATGGCATAAGTGTATTGATCCTTTGGATTATCATCTGGTGCAAAGATACACACAAACCCCAATTTGGGGTCAACGGTAAAGCCAGCTATTCCACTTCGAAGCGGCGTTGTTTTTGTTTTGGAAGACGACGCCTCCATTTGTTCTTGCTGTTCCATGTCCTTGGGATCAAGGTTCATCGCATTCTTCATCCAGGATGCATTATCATCATTTTCGTCACTATCATTGTCATCATCATCTTTGGTGCCTTGAAGGAATGAGGAAATTCGATTATCGATGCCAGCAGAGAAGTCGACCATACCGATTTTGGGATTCAATGCTGCTTTGATGCTCCTTCTATTATTAATTGTAAAGTATTCATTCTTGAAAGAATTGGGACAGAATGAGTAAACGGTATCCAGGAAGTGGCAGCAACATAGGGCAACAAATATTACTGCAGTGCGGTGCATTCCTCTCAGTGTTACTATCATTCTCTATCAGAACTGTTGTTCAGAATTCAGAATTAATTATGATGTGATGTGATGATTGATGATGTATCTATGGGTGATGTGTGATTGATGCGATCTTGGATCTTGCTACTTGATGATCGGTGATCGGTTGAAGGTTGAAGCAACAAGCAACTGAGAACTGAAAAAAGCAGAAGCCTCATTTGGCCATATTTTACAGTTAAATACGGTACCCGTTCTACACAACAGAACTTTTAGTGCTCCTTCCGATAGTTTACGAGTATCTATTTGTACAGAACAATACATAGCACAGCATAGCAGTAGCAGTGGCACTAGCTGGAAAGAACATAATGCATCTAACCAAGTCTTCATCAGAAATTCAGGAATTCTAATTGCATCTCGGTCTGGCATTGTGCCCACAAATCCCGTGTGCAAAATAAGGTGGCTCTATGTTTCTCAAGACATCTCAATTACTCTTTCCATTTTATAAAAGAACAATCTTCTTCCCGACGGTCAAGGACGCGTTTCGTGGATTTTGATTCAACCATATTCATGTATATTTTGGAGTACTGGAATTTGAGATCCAAAGTCGATGAATCAAAGAAGGATATAGGATATAGGATGTATATTTTGCTTACGTGGACTTCTGCAAGCTCCGAGGCGATGACTCGTCACATCAAATACTTCTCTTCCCGCTTGTATATCAGTATCTACTTCTACAGGACATAGGCCACGAAGATTTTTTCTGGAAGCAAGAGTTGGATTCCATTGAGCAAGAGTCGAGAATGAGGAGTCCTATACTGTCTATTATCGAAACAGTGACAGGGACGCTATGCTAAAGACAACATCATCTGATACATTTTTACTTTTCACTCATGCAATAAAGATGCTCTATATTTCACAGAAAACAAGAGACTAGCAACAAATTGCATTATGTACTGTACAGGAGTCAGCACTCTTTGTGAAGATACGGCATCAAAGTTTGTTCAATAACTGTCTGCTGTGACAACCGAGGATGGCAGGGCGTGATCAGATAGCATTGTGACGTCAACGCTGACAACGGTTCGCTCTGACAACGATTCACACTCACTATTGTATAATGTACCGGTACAACTATTTGTGACTCGTTGTACTGTTTGCAGCTCTGGCTTCATAGCTTTTACAAGGTATAGTTCGCCAAGGTACATCTCACGAGACCCAAAACACCTAAAGAGAGTTCTATTGCAAGTGCTTACAATGCAGTTGAGAAGAGAGCGATGATGATTATAGATAGTGTCTAGGTACGGTTATAGGTGGCTTTCGATCGTGTATGTAGTTTATAAGTATGAATTACGTACGCTACGCTACTCTCATATTCACGTGAATCATGGAGTTGCCAGAAAGATGATTCCAAACTATTGACCAATGCTCTCTGTCCAATCCTTCAGGAACATGATGAGACGCAATCATCAGAATAGTGACAATAACTGACCAAAGCGTAAGGAAGGCCGTTCTAAGGAAGGTTGATCAATACCTGTCCATTCTTTTCTCCCAAATCATAAATTGGCAGAGGGATCTTATCACTCTTGGAAAAGAGTCCCACAACAACTCCTCCGATTATTCCAGGTTTCTCAGCATTCTCAACTTTTGCTCCCGTTCTAATGTTATATGTGGTCTTACAGAAATCGCAAGATAACCTGGGATTTGTTCCCCCAGTCTCATCATTGGGAGGTAAAACCTTGGCCTTTGCCAATGGAATTGCACAGCATGCACAAGAGGACGCAAAACAGTAGGTCTTTCCCTCAAAGTTAACGACTGAAACTGCACCAGTGGGGTTAGTTCCTTTGTTGATGAGTTGATCGGCCATAGTGTCAACTAGCCTGACTTCGTTCTCTACCTGTGGTAGATCAGTCATGGAGGATACACCTTTGACTTCAACCCAATTTGTTTTCTTGGATGATTCCATCTCGCCGCCCATGGGGTTAACACCTCGGGAATTGTTTGCAGCAGCGACTGTTTTACGGAGTGACTTGCGTCTGCTCGCATCGAGGGACGTGGTAGTTCTGGCATTGAGAGATGCAGGGCTGAATGCATCCGCAGTCAAGAATGCAGCACAGGCGAGGAGAGCAATTGATCTTGTTGATAACATACTGTTGATTAATTGAGATGATGGTTCTATGATTGTCTCTAGCGTGACTGTGGTAGGGGAAAATCAAGCTGAGGGTCAAGCTGATTGAATGTAAGGAATATACTATTGTGTAATAATTATAATACGTTTGTGTGCCGGGGATTGGGTAGATCGATGAGCACTGAAATCGATGAGCGGCGGTGAGCGGTGAGGTAGGTATATTTGAGAAAGGTGATGTCGATGTGTCAAAAAACTGTGAGTCACCCTCACGCGCCACATCGCCAATGGCGTTCGCATGGACTTCATGCCATGACATTTTTGGAAATGATTTTTATGTGAGATCAAGGTGAGATACTACTTCTTGTTACGTACGATATTAGTATCCACTACTGGCATGTATTTCCTCGTATCAATTTGTATTACATATATGCATGACCTTCAAATGAGTCATGAGGTGTTTTTGTGTTTGTTATACTGCACTGCATCCAATAGATAATCATTATTTATATTTTATATTTATATATTGTCTTCCTTCTCTTTACCTCAATCATCACTATTCGATGCACCATCAGAGCATCATACCATGCTACCCTACCATCATGCTGAAATACTTCCAGAACTTAGTTCTTGTTAACCTCGGAAGTATCAATGGGCGAAAGAAGGTTCGAAATCCAGTTTCCAACACTAGGTCCGGAACTCTTAGCTCCGCCCTTCTTGGCAACTTCCACGGGATCATCACTGTAAATCTTGAGATTGTATCCGAACTCAAATTCTCCCTCCATTCCTCCCAATTTAGGATAAGTCCTGACAATTGCCTCCTTCAATGCAGTCTCATTAGCATAAATTGCATCACTGACTTGTGACCCACGGGGAACGGCAATGGATCCAGAGGGAAACCATGATTCATCATCGGATCCGAATTGCCTCACGTAAACGTTGTATTGCTGTCCTCCGGAATCGGCAATTTCGTCATATTTCGAGGATTCTGTATCTCTCTTTTGTTGGCCATCTGATTTTTCACGGGGTGCTTCCTTCTCTGCTCCAAAACCTTTGGCCATGTGAAGTGCCGATGCGCTATAGTGTGGAATATGGGAAAGAGGTGGTGGTAGGTTGCAGAGATGGATTGAATTGGGTTAGAGGAGGATGATTATGATTATAATAGCTAACTAGCTAGAGAAGAGGATACAATATAAAATGACAGGTGTACTCATCCATCCATCCATCCACTTCCTGGACTGACTGGATTTCTCGTCACTCACGTTTTGATAGCTACTGAGGTGGGCATGGGAGCAAAGGCATTGGCTGCAGTGATTGCGCAAGCAGCAAGGATGATGGAGGTAGATTTGACCATTTTGATGAGTGCAGGTTATTTATGAGAATAGCAATGGTGTGTATGATAAGGTATGATAATATATTATGATCATATGCCATTTTGCAATGATCAATTTGCACGAGAGATGAAACAAACAACAGCAAATAGCAAAATAAAACCACACGTTGTTGATCGATGATTTCCATCTTTCTCATTTTATGTTTGATGACTGTGTTCAGTGACGTTTTTGAAGGCGCGCAATCATTATCTAGACGTTAAATCTCCGTTAAATATGTGTGGAAGAGAAAGCATCCTGCTTCCATTGAAAAGTTCCATCTGAAAATTGAACGAGAAAAAGAAACATATGAATATCCCCAAAAGACCTCAAAAAATCAGCAGTACTGTGTATTGTGCTTCTTCTGTATTGGACTTCTGATTGAAATCAATCCATAATCAATAATCAGGAATTGATAATTGCAATTTAATTAAACAATGACAAGATCCATTTTGATAGGCAAAGGACGCCGCGTGACTCTGGATGAGCTCGAGTGTGTCGCTGTTCACGATGGAGTATTGGAGATTCATACCAGTGAGGATATCACCACGGACATGTCCTCCGATGAAGCTCATGTCATCACCTCTGCTCTCTCCTCTCTATCATTGAATGGTAAAGATTCCTCTTCGGCACATCTTTTTTCAGCAGCAGATACTAGAGCTGTCCTCACCTTGATGGCAAACTTTATCGCACAAAGTCGCATCATGAGCAGCAACACTTGTCTCAACATGAGCACCACAGCAGCCATTGCACAAATTGTCAACTCCAAGGCCGACATCAATGTTGTTAACTCCAAAGCTCTTCAACTGCCATCATCGCCTGAGGAATTTTTGAACAAGCTTTCTTCTCTCATGCCTCCGAGAATCCAAGAGCACCTCGACGAAGAGCAGATGCTAACATGCCTACCACTCGCACTTGCTAGAATCATACCACTCGCACTCACATCCCTGGCCGCCATACAAACTTCCCGTCTCACAAAAACAACCGTCATTGACGCTCTTGCTGCTCTATCTGTCGAACGTAACGCCATTGATCCTGCTGCCTTTCATGATTCGTTATATGACCTCAATCGCCCTCATCGAGGAATGATCACCTCGGCCTCTGTTCTCAGGGTGTGCACCCAAGGATCCAAATATGCAACCAAACATCCTATCAAACCATTGCTAGTGGAAGATGATCCAAAAATTGATGCTGATGTTCAAGCTGCTATCGAGTCCATACCCGCTTATCATGGTCCAGCATCGGATGTCATTGTTACCTCGCTCAAGGTATTAGAGTTGGAATGCAATTGTTTTGAATCTTTGGATTTGAGTGATAAAAAGAGTAAACCCAAATTCATTGAGTTGGTACCGCAAGTTGTTGCATTGGCGTGTCAAAGTGTTGGGAATGCAGTCATGCTTCTTTTGCAGGGTTGTAAGAGTCGCATGGGCGTGAATGCTATTGTTAATGCTGATGCGAATGCCTCTGTATCGAGTGACAATATTGTTGTGCAGGCCATGGAACTATCGAAAAATGTTGCAGGACTATATCAAGCACTGAGAGATGAGGCGAACGCAAATTGTCAGTTTATGCAAAAGGAAGTAGCCGTTGCCATGGAAGAGGCCAAGCAAAAGGCAGAGGAGAAAGCTACTCGGGCAGCCGCGCGTGATCAGGGGTCATCAGATGAGAAGGATGAGTTTGCAGGTGTGGCGGAAGCGCAGAAGAATAAAATTTTGAAAAAAAGAGCAGAGAAAGAGGCCAAGGCTGCCAAGAAGCGGGCTGCCAAGAATAAAGCTACGGGAGATACAGGTGTCAGCATCTTTGGTGCGGGGTCCATGGTGATTGTAAATGTTATTTCCTCCTCGACCGATATCCTATCTTCTGCCAATATCGACAAGATGGAAGAGGCCATTGGTAATCTCCTCTCTGGAGGTGTGCAGCGAAAACCTAAGATTGCGAAGGGAACTAGGGATTACTTACCGGATCAAATGATGATTCGCGATCAAGCGTTCCAAATTATTCGTCGTGTGTTCAAATCACATGGTGCTGTTGAGATCGATACACCTGTTTTCGAATTAAAAGATACTTTGACAGGAAAGTATGGAGAAGATTCCAAATTGATTTATGATTTAGCAGATCAGGGTGGAGAGCTGCTGGCATTGAGGTACGATTTGACTGTTCCCTTTGCCAGATTTTTGTCTTTGAATGCTGTAGGAAATATCAAGAGGTTCCACATTGGGAAAGTATACAGGAGGGATCAGCCGCAGTTGAGTAAGGGCCGTTACAGAGAATTTTATCAGTGTGATTTTGATATTGCCGGTACTTATGGGCGCATGGTTCCTGACTCGGAATGTCTATGTGTGGCAAGTGAGATCCTTGCTTCCTTGCCCATTGGTGACTTTGGAATCAAGTTGAATCATAGAAGACTGCTGGATGCAATCTTGGATTTGAGCGGTGTCCCTGCAGACAAATTCAGAATTATTTGCAGTGCTGTAGACAAATTGGACAAAGAACCCTGGAGTGAGGTAAAGAGGGAAATGGTAGAAGACAAGGGTTTGTCCCCTGAAGTCGCTGATAAGATTGGAATATTTGTTGTCCAAAAGGGTGAACCATGGGAGATGTACAATTCTTTGATAGCTAATGCTGTCTTTGGAAAGCACAAGGGAGCTCTTGATGCTCTAGAGGACCTTCGAATTTTGTTCGAGTATTTAGAGGCAATGGGTAAACTGCAATACATTTCATTTGACTTGAGCCTAGCTCGCGGATTAGATTACTACACTGGAGTTATCTATGAGGCAGTCTGCATGAATGGCAATACACAGGTTGGAAGCATTGGCGGAGGTGGACGTTATGACAATCTTGTTTCTATGTTCCAAGAAGCTGGAAAGGTCACACCATGTGTAGGAGTTAGTGTTGGTATTGAACGCGTCTTTACTTTGATGGAAGAGAGGTATGTAACAGACATTGTAAATTTGTAAATGATGAGCTTAGCTTCTATTACAGTTTGTGACTAACCAACTACACGATTGTCCACAGACTCAGACAAGAGCAAGGAGGATCCATCAAGCAACCCAACGTGAAGGTTCTTGTTGCACAGGCTGGAGAGAATATGATGGTCGAACGAATGAAGGTCGCGAAACTCTTGTGGGATGCAAATATCAGTGCCGAATACAACCAGCAAGATAATCCCAAACTCAAATATGAAATTGCAAATGCGCTCGATCGCAATATTCCCTTCATCGTTGTCATTGGTGAAGATGAAGCTAAAGAGCAGAAGGTTAAAATCAAGGATTTGAATGCAAGAACCGAAGAAACTGTGAACCAAAGTGACCTTGCTGCTGCACTCAGAACAAAAGGAGTAATTCCTGTAGGGTGCGAGTTTGCTGCTGAAATTTTGGCTTCTGAGAGAGTAAATAATTAATCAGAAAGGTTTCTACATCATCAAATGACTCATTTCGTCCACCAAATGAAAAGATTATGTCATTTGGATGATTTTTCTAGTTGGGCAGTTTATGAAAAACTTCTGTTCTAGTATTGTGTATGATGCCGCTGTATGTGAATAAAGGTTTAATCCATTTTTCTAACTACGATTGTCGTTACATATCAATTTTTTGTTCAATCCTATATCAATGCGTACAGTCATTCCTCGGGGGTAAAATAAACCAGTGAAAACCTCTCTCCGGCATAAAAATTAGTCCAGTGTCGTAGTTTCCATCCGTCAAACTCTAGTGGATTGTAACGTATTGGATATTTAACTCCTTCTACGAAAATTTCACCACCGCTATAGTCTCCAAGACCAACAATCATAGATAGACTCTGGCCCATACCTCTACCAGAGTCGACATGCGGCGTAAATTGTGCATTGAAGTTAATGGCACAGTGAGAGGATGGTTTTCTGCATTCCTTCTTTGATTTATTGAGCGTTTGATCTACGTCAACTACCCCGACGTCATGTCTTGATATTGATTTTTCCAAATCAAATACCGCTTCAACCAAGGCAGGGAAATAAGAGTTGGCTTGTGGTAACTCAAAGCTTTTTCTATGAACATTTGGATTGACAACAGTGAAAGATCCACCATTAATCTGCTTCCTTTCGGACCCTTTGGATACATCTTTTTCACTTCGTATTACTTTCGAACGCGCATTTGATGTGGTGGGCCACTTTCTAGATTCTACCACTGTCCTGAGTAAGTTGAGAACTGCCATGTAATATTCTGGTGGAGGCTCAAGTGGTTCATGACCATTAACAAGCGTAGATTCATTTCTTGCTTCCAGCTGAAGCATCATTTGTGGAGCAACAGCATTCTTGATGTTTCTCATCCATTTCAACTCTTTCGTTTTCTGATCCTGGCTTAATTTCTTGCGCATCAACTGATTGCTCAGCCATACGGTAGGATGATCACAACTAACGTTAATCTTGTTGTCGTATGATAAAGTTTGAATGGCATCCTCATCAAAATGAAATCTTACAGTATCCAAGTAAAGGCGACCACCAGGAGCTAAGACAGTGTCCATGATACTATCAGCACTTGTGGCTAAATCAAATATGTCCTCAGGAAGCCAACCATTATTAACAGCCAAGGCAGTTCCAACGACACGACGCACCTGCTGCGGAATGAAATCGTCACCTTGAAATTCCAATACTGCAACTACACCACCGTTATCATTAGGCTCTTTTAAGAAGTGACTGATGCGGGCACGGTCCAAAACTCTCCAAACGGGTTCCTGATTTGGACTAGCTTCACCCTGTAACACCGGATCCGCAAAATTGTGCCATGCGCGCCTTTCTCGATTTGTCAAAGTCCCTAACCGTCGTGTTGCAACCTTTTCTATTCTTCTGTACAAGCTTTGATCCTTACCATTGGTAGGTGAGGATTCATCTTGTAACAATCTCCTTCGTACTCGACGGTTCGGTACAGAAATGCTCTCTGCCCTCTTCAAGGCATTTCGAAATGTCTTTAGCGAATTCGAGGGTGGCTGGGTTTCAAAGGCTGAAAAGCCAGTAGTATTAACTTTTATTACTGAATCTATGTCCTTCAGCCACCATTGTTCCAACTCATTCCCTTCTTTCAACCAATGCAAAGGCAGCAAATAGTGATAAACCCGCTGAGTTGCACTATTCTCAGCATGAAATGTTCTTTTAAGATTGTCAACATCCAATAATTTAACCACAACATTGTTTTCTTGCGCTACCTCATCCAAATGCTGCTGCATTTCATGTAACAGAAAAGTCAAAAGTCTCCCATCGCCACCACAAGCCTCAATGGGCGCAACAATACTGATAGTTACGACATCATTGGCAGCTGCACATCCAATTTCCTGCGAAAGTGTTTTATGTCTCTGAACAGCAAGCGAAGATTGAGTGGAAATCATTGACTTCCAAATCTCTAAATCTTTCTCAATTGCATAATTGTCAGTACTGGCATTGGCATCATTCCGTTCGTGATGAATGTATTCCACCATGACTTTCTTGAATGCCTGCTGAAGCTGTCTGCCTGCTAATTGTGCTTCGGATGCTTCAAGTTTGATAATATCAACAGTGGCATGGTAGGCAATCCTAAAAATGAAAGTATGCTTGGTGCTTCTGATTTTCTTTCGGAGCTTAACTTCATTCTTCTGTTCCTGCTGTCCTTGAATATTGTCGACCTCGTCACAAATGGAAACATGTCGAAAAAGTGCATTGCGCGATGCAAATGTTTCTGAACAAAAGTTGCACTGCTGCGATACATTACTATCTTTCGCATCGAGAAGCTCTGGTGTATCCTTTTCTCTCAAGGCAGACCGTGAAGAACCATTTCTGACAATGAAACCACCAGAATGAAATGCCACCGTTTTGCCGGTTTCTTCCAAAAGCAAGGATAGGGTTAATTGAAAAAAAAATACTGCATGACTGAAGCAGATTAAGGATTCTATCAATCGCATGAGATTCTAATATTCAAAGTTGATAGGGCCACTGATAAAAGATACGACCACACATATAGTCTTGTTGTTTTACTTGTTGACTGATGTCTGATGTGTCAAATTGATGCAAATGAGTGCAGAGTGCAGAGTGCAGATTGATAATTTCAAATTATTGGTTGGTTTTCTTATTGGTGATTCCTGTTAACCCTAGCATGTCGGGATATCCCAGTAATGTCAGGCCACCAATGGTTCGTACTCAATAATGATGATTCAAGATACTTAAAACAATAAAGCAATGCACAAAATTGATGGCAATCGTAACAGCGGGGCAAGCTGGGGTGTACTGATTAGAAAGACAATTGAAAACTATGGATCGTTCAGCCATTAAAAAATTTCGTAAAATTAACATGTATTGTTATCGGAGGTCACACTATTTCTGACTACAAAGATATTATTTTGTAGATGCAGATAGATTTACAATGTTGTTAGCAGCGCTCAGAACCATTCTAGATTCGAATGAGAGGGAATGGCAAGTACACCCGTGGTTTTTTTTGCCGTTAATAGAAAAGTGCCTGCTAATATTAAAACAAAAGAAGGTGTTAGTATCGTCAAGTCTAATACGGATTCAGAGAGCATGCAAATCAGCTGAAAAGGTGAGGTCAGATAGAGAGCCAATCTTCATGAGTAATCGTATAACCAGCAAAAACGGCATTTGACTCCGGCCATTTCCACTGGTACTTCGTAAATGCAAGTCAACATCCGGCTTAATGGCTGTCAGACTGCAGCTCAAATTCTTCACTCCCCACCAATTTCTTGTGATACCGATACAATGTGGTGTTTCTTACCTTTAACCATTATCGTAAGTTAGCGTCCAACTGGAGGAAATTCTTTTTGTACAAATTTTTTGAACATACCCCCCTCGTCGATATCTTTGATGAAAACTTCTGACACTCTGGCTTTTTTCTTATCCACCTTCAATCCATTTTTGGATGATCCACGGTGCAAAGCGTGCTTCTTATCTGTTTCGCTTGACATTAGAACAATGCAGGATCCATAAAACCCTCCACTTTCCTTGTCAACCAACCAATCCAGTGCCTTCACCCTGTCCGATCCTAAAGCAGCTCTAACCTTCGAGAATGATGCCGTGAGCGGGAGTCTCTGGAGAAAAATACGATCCTTGTAGTAAGACTTAGGCTTCTTCGCAAGCATTTGATTCGTGGTAACTAATTGTGAAGACTCAACAAAATCGTCTGCATCGACTAATTGGTCAGCCTTTCTCTTCATCGCAACAAGATCGGGAACCATGGATGGCGCCCTATACCCTTCTCTACATAGTTCACACATGACATATTTTGGTTCCTCTGTTGCTGCAGTAGTGCATGACTCACATATGATGACTGGAACCTTGCACAAAGATCGGTTGCATTTGAATTGACCGCGGTAAATAGTCCATTTCTTGCGGCATAGACAGCACTTGGCATCGATATCATCCTCTACTACAACTTTATCCTTCACGTCCGGGGTCTGTTCCATTCGCTTATCAAAGAGATAATTTTTTCCTTTCCAAAATCCTCCTTCTGGAAAAGTCTTCACATATCTCTCTATACCGCCGCGACAGTGATATACACCTTTTGGTTTGAGATCCTCCTGGATGCTGGACATTTGGTTTAATAGGGCACTGGCTCGTTCACATCTAATTCCTCCAGTGCAATACCTGTTGTTCATGATTGTACAGTATTGAAGATTAGCATTTTGCATGATAAGGGAAATGTAGCTTGACACCCCTTTCAAACATTCCTAAAGCCTGCTTACATTAAAACCTTCTTTCCGGTCAACTGTTTTTTGGTTTCGTCGCTGTTCAGCCACTTGGGGAATTCAATACTGTTTCGCATTTTTGGATCGATCAGACGCGCGCCACCTTCTGGAGGCTTAAATGCTCCAATTGCAGATTCGTATGCGTTTCTGACATCAATGATCACAGTTTCTGGGTCTTGCATTGCGTCATGATATTCATCTGCTTCGAGATGCTCTCCAGCAAATTTCTTTAGACTCGGTGCTTTGTCTGACACAAGAATAAAAGGGAAAGTCAAGATGGAGGGTTAGAAGAAGACATAATTGAAATTGTAGGGCACAGGGTGCTTTGAGGGGCTGATTCCACTTATATATGTAGGTCAGATAGAGAGCCGATCTTCATGAGTAATCGTATAACCAGCAAAAACGGCATTTGACTCCGGCCATTTCCACTGGTACTTCGTAAATGCAAGTCAACATCCGGCTTAATGGTTGTCAGACTGCAGCTCAAATTCTTCACTCCCACATTTACTGTTCTTCATGGTAAAAATGACTCACCTCCAGCTAGACCGTATGCGACTAGCTCATTCGCCTTTCTAATACTAAGCGCCTTGAACATCTTGCTAATTGGTAACCCGTCAGTCAGTTTGAAATCAGTTTCGTTGAAAACACTTTTCCAATTTCTGAGACCCTGACAAAAGGCCCTAATGTCTTCTGGTCTTCCAGTTAAGGTACAATTTAGGCCTTCTCTTGCTGTATCGTGATAATAAGATTGTTCGTTAGATTTGTGTACGAGATAAGTGAACATCATGTTCATGTTGTAGGTATAGAGAACGACTATTAAAAATCTTAATTTGCACTTACCCACACGTCCTCTCCCTGTAATGTTAAATTGGGTACCAATCTCAATCACTTTCTTGATTGCATGTTTATGCTCGGCTTTGGTCCATAATGGTTCAATGTATTGATAAAACAAAAGGATGGTCATAGAATTATCTGATTTGTGCTCTGGCTTCAAAGGAGGTAATGGGCGGTTGCATGCTGGGCGCGCATTGTCTGATATTATCATTTCACTTGTAGCAGATGTCATTCTGACTGCCTGCTTGACTTGCTATGTCATTATTTATTGTGTATGCTAGCTAGCTGTATGATGCACAAGTAAATGGAGCTCAATTGAATTATGGATCAAACTCAATTACTAACTACTATTTTAATAAACCATTTGAGGCGACGGACGTGAGGCGTGTGAAGTGAGAAATCAAAGATGGGCGGCGTGAAGATGGGCTATGAGCTATGAGCCATATGCCCATAACCATTAACTGATGGCGTAGATTTATCCCTCCTAAAAAATAGATGGGGTAGACAAACTTCGGCTTCAACTTTCACAAAATTAGCGGCTCTCATTTCTTCCAAACTTGATTCGTGCGGCCATTAGCCATCACCGTATCTCCAAGACTGTGGTGAACGAAGAGCCAAGCTTAGATCAATGGAAACATTTCCATTCGAGGGAGGATTTATTCCGACTTCGGTTCCCCAAAATGAGCTTCGCTTCCCACAAAAGTGAGCTTCGCATCCCACAGAAAGGAATCCGAATACTTGTCATTGAAGATGATCTTATAGGCCATTGCATAGGCCAATACAGACCTGACAAGAGATCTCGGCTTAATATCAAATGATAATCTTGCCTTCTGGTCGTGTAGAGCATAAATGAAAAAGGTTGGGTATGCGGTAGGCTCCTGGTTATCAACGACGATTCCGGGGGGTTTGCAACCGGGGATGCAACCGGGGATGCAACCGGGGATGCACCCGGGAATAAATGGGGCTAGCTTCACCGTGTTAAGTCGTTGGCGCCAATACTTGTGTTTGTTAGTGCTTGTTAATAGAACGGAATGATTGAGATCAACTATGGTTACGATTTCCCGGGGGGGATGCGCCCGGCCCCCTATAACCGGGAGCCTAGTAAGCGGATACAAGGAGGTACAGTTGTAGTATTCCTAACCTTGACTTCGGTGCCCACGAAATTACCGTTCTGCTTCTCACAAAATGAATTCAATCATCGTGGAAGAATGTTAAAGAATCATTTGTGTGGATCTATCAACCAAGCTTCGATGCAGTAGGTACAAATGACAAAATCTTCGAAAACTAGAAGGAAAGAATGAAGAATGACGATAATAATAGAAAAATAGTATTGATGAGGTAGACCCTCCATCTTCACTTTGTCTGAAAATAACGCTTGTTCCCGATTCTTGTTCTTGATTAATGCAATGTTTAATTGAATAAATGAATTCTTGAGTACTAAAGAGAATCTCATCTACTGTATTTGGTATTTGGACGCACTATTTGATATTTTATATCTTGTTGAGAACAGAAGTTGTCACAAGCAATAACATCGCTTTCCTGTAACACTGATCTTAAGTCAATGCTATTTTAAAAAAATGTACCAACAATTGAAATACCGTACAAATGATTGTTACAATTGTCACGCAACATCGGGTAACGTGACCCTATTCAAAATTTGAAACTAGAAATCAATTCACAGTAAGATCAAAATATGATTCATCAAGAGTATTTTGCTCCTAATTTCGGATGTTTTCAAAAATTGACAAGAGTATTCGTGAACCAAATATTTTTTAGTGAGTCCAAGATTCAATACACGTGAAAGTGTAGTAACAAAATAAATATAACGACTGAAAGGCATCAATTGAAAGCGAATTCAAACAGAAGTAATTCATTCGTGCAACATGTATGTGACTGGTCTTAGAATAACAAGAAAACTGTTACAGAAGAAGAAAACACCTTTCTGTTATGGCGTTACAGAGTTATTACAACACCGGTCCCGCTTCGTGAAAGGATCTTTTGGTGCACTGCGTTCTTCTGTGACAGCTCGCAAATCTATCGTGTGACACATACAAGGTTTTGGATGAAAATAGCATTGACTGGGGAAAAGGGGTATCAAAAATGGTCACAAAACATTTTCTATTCAAGAATTGTTATGGCCTGAGAACAAAGAGCATAAAAGAGCAATGGTTCTCTGATGTCACACACGTTTCATCCATTCGCTTCAACGCTTGTATTCGTATCCGAACGCCCAAAGAATAGTTGTAATCTCATTATCTTTCTACTCTCGTGAAGCATAGAGTCTCTTTCTTCAGTCTCTGGGCATCTTTCGATCAGAGAGTACTAAAAGGTAGGTCAGTGCATTGAACTCATATATTTCTCCTAGTAAAGGAACAGATGTTGCTCCATTGCAAGCGTTGAATCAACCCTCACAAATATACATACTTTCACTTCCTTTGACAGCAACTAGTCCCCAATACTCACTCTACACCACACTGTGCTAGCATGATGACGAACCAGGGAATCTTCGGGTCGACAGATGAACACTGTAATACTCCTTGTAAGTCCAAATAATGTAATTATGCTTCGCAGTTATGACTGAAATCGCAACCATAACTTACGTATAATTCAACAGCACTTGACACTCCAGGCAAATTCCTTGACCAACAGCTCTTGGAAGTGGCTGATGGGTCGTCGTTATTTCTGTCATTTGACATGGAAGATATTAGATCGATAGATACTGTCTCTCTCTCACGGCGAAATTCATTTCTAAGCCTCATAGACAATGACTCAACATCTACTGCTGATGAAATCCTCATCTTTGTAAACATGTTGCGTTCTAAATCAGAGGCTGTCATTTTTGAAGCAGCTTCGGCTCTTGTCCATATCCTATCGA
>Ga0306864_1000586_pt1 | contig 16477 bp, 12 predicted proteins | sample AntRauTorckE5430_FD_190448 | JGI IMG/M metagenome (GOLD analysis project Ga0306864, IMG submission 190448) | Saline lake microbial communities from Rauer Islands, Antarctica - Metagenome Torckler E5 #430 (v2) (version 2) | ecosystem: Environmental > Aquatic > Non-marine Saline and Alkaline >...
GAATACCAAGCGGTTAGAATATTAACGATGTGTCGAATCGACATACATCAACCTTTAATCCAAGAACTATGGCCAGACATCAGGAATCATGGGCTGCGAAGGGCTTAATTTTGCAACGGACCATTGTCTACCACTAACCCATAATAATTAAATTACCATGAGTAACGCCATTACGATTTCAGGTTCCGTCTACACTGTAGCAGGGACGATTAAAAATACAGCCAATAACGAGGGCGTACTAGACCTTCAGGTTTCAGTGTATGACGACGATAAGCTACACGATGATTTTCTGGTCATTGGGGTCACCGATGTAAACGGAGCCTTTAGCCTTAGTTTCGATGCTTCTAAATTCAACCGATTTTTTGACAGAACGCCAGACCTGTACTTTATTGTCGAGGACGCAGGAATGGAACTGCTGAGCACCAAAAATAGTGTGATCAATAATGCGGGTCCCTCCACGCCTCCGATCAATCTGCTGGTCGATCTCTCAGAAGATAAATTGCGCAAGTTGATCAATGAAGATCCCGCAGCTGGATGGATTGGCGGATTTGTCGGAGAAAATAACGCCTATGCTTATCCAGACCCGGACCTTAGTTCATTGAAGATGGAGGGCAACATGGACAATATTGGCGAACTGAAACGCCAACAGAAAGTACTATGGCCAGAGTTTAGTTGGAATACCGAACCGGGCGAGGCCGATCCGAAGCGCTGCTACCAGATGTTTGCCCCTGATATCTCCCGGTTGGGGTATACCAATAAAGGGCAGGTCTATTCTATCATTTGTCCCCAACAAGGTGCCGCTTCTCCTCACCTTGGGAGCATAAATGTAGAAGTTACGGTAACCGGCACCCGAGGATGGGCTGATGAAACGACTAAAACCTTGGCAGCGGACATGATGGTAGAAGGTAGGATTTGGTTCGCCCCAAGTGCACACGATCGCCTGATGGTGCAGCAATTTGCTAATCATTTCAAAAAGCACAACCTGCCTTTCCCATCGAACAAGGCAAACGCGATTGTAGTAGAAACCTTTAAGCCGAACGAACCGGACCAACCTATTTTCCCGTTGACCAAAGGCCCAAGTACTGACTTCCCAATTCCTGATTTTGCCAAACATGAAGGAATCGCATGGTCAATGGGGAATTTGGGGGTAGAGATCGGCGCTATCAAAAAGACGAACATTGAGAAAGTAGATAAATTCAACCAATTGATACTGGACATCTTTAATACTGCCTCTGGTAACATGCTACAGCAGGGCAATACCCTAACCTGGAATGTGTGGTTTACAGCGCCTGAGTTGGTAGTGGAAGAGGAGTGGGAAGCCCACGCGATAAAATGGCGTGAATCCATTCAGGCAGATTATGGCAGCCCTGATGGCCCCGGTACCGCTGCACGGTATTTTGATGGTTCTCCCTACAAACCATTGAAAGATCTATCTATAAAGGAGTTGCCACGGATTCTTGCTTTTGTGAAAGAACACTTATAAACTGCTTAGGGACGCCGTATAAATAACTTACCGGTTTCGCTTCGTGGCTACTGCGTGGTTTGACCTGGCGTTTTTATTCCTGCTGTCGCCAAAAATCCTTTGCATAGCATCGCTACGGAAATTATTTTTGGCGACAGCAGGGGCAAAACAAGACGGCCAAAAGACTGGTTTTATTTTGTTCGCGTCCCTTAATTAGGACCGCACTGTTTTAATTCTTTTAAAATATTCAGGCGCGGCCGCAGGTGCTGGGGGAAGTTTTAGGAGTCGGGGTACACTGCTATGCATTACTCCGACAACAACTCATCCCGTAGGGGGGTAACAATAGTAACTCGGAGCGCAACGTAGTGGAGTCCCGGGTTTACGAAACTTATAAATCACCAAAAAATAGGCCCAGCACCCAAATACTTTTCAGCAATGGGCTGATAGTAAGCCAAAACATCTTCCAAGTCATAGATTTTTTGACTCTTGGTGTAGAGGTCGTAGCGGTTAAAGTCTTTGATGATGGCTAGGTAGGCTTCATCTTGCTTATTCAGCAATTCGGTGTACGCACCACCGGTATGCCAGGGGTAGAAAGAGTGGTAGCGAATCATGACCATCGCCTCTTCAGGTAGGGTATTGGTCTCATGGTTGTTTAAGACCTGGTAGAGGTATTCGTCATGGCCCCAAGCGAGGTCTACATTGTCAATACCACAGCCTTTTTCGTAGATGCCCGTCGAAGTGCGGTAGCGTGCATCCTGCATGTCGGGGTTCGTCTCATTAAACTCGGGGTACACGCAAGTATCCGGCAGCGCACAGCCCACGATAAATACATCGCCGACCATGCCCCATTGTTCGGCCTGGCTGGTGCCATCCTCGTCGCTTCCCCAGAGGAACATGACTTTGCCAAGATCGTGAATGAGACCGACTAATTGCATCCAATCCGGGCGACCTTCCGCACGAATCGCTTCCGCGCTTTGGATCAAATGTTGAACGTTGGGAAGGTCTAAATCCGGATCGCTAACGTCAATCAGACTGTTCAAATGACGCATGGCTTCCCACAGGTCCAGCGGCTTGTCAAACTTCAGGTACTTCTTATGCATGCTTTGCACATAGTCCACCGTCTGCCGCTTCCGCATTTTTCGATAATGCTCCTTTACGGCTGCTGAAATGTCTGGTGCCTCGTAGTTTCTAAAGACTTTCTCTTCCATTTTATTTTATTTGTTTCACGTTACTAAGCATCCGGTTAAACGTTTCCAAGGACAAGATAGAAAAGGAGGGTGACTATAACCAGGAAAAGGCTAAAGGCTTTCGCATACTTCCACGGCTCTAGGTCAAGTATACCAGCATCTTGTATGACAAATTTATCGCCTTTTGGTGCCCAAAAGGAGACCAGGTGCATTACCACGATGTTCAGGACAAATTCGATGCCCCAGATATGCACGAAGTGTAAATTAACGGCAAAGACGTAGTCCATGACCACGTAGAACAGGAGGCCAAAAAGTAACCCTACTTTAGCTCCTGTTGCGGATACCTTGGGGAATAAGAAGCCCGCTACTATAACACTAGCTATCGGAACAAAGAAAATACCGTTCAGCTGCTGCAATAATTGGTACAGGCCTTCGGGCGCATTGGCCACATAGGGCGCGATAGAGATGGCGACAATGGCCAGAATAGCGGAAGTCCATTTGCCGATCTTTACCAAACGCTTTTCACTAGCATTTTTTTGAAAATACCGTTTAAAAATCCCCAAACTAAAAACGGTAGCGGCGCTGTTCAGCGTGCTGTTGAACGTACTGAAAATGGCCCCCATCATCACCGCAACGAAGAAGCCAGTTAGCCACAGGGGCAGTACTTTTTTGACCAGAAGCGGGTAAACACTGTCCGGATTGTCGTAGAGGCTCTCCCCGTAATAATAGAAGCCGATCAGGCCGGGCAATACTATGATCACGGGCACGAAGACCTTTAGCAGACCGGTGAATAAGAGTCCTTTTTGAGCTTCCTTGAGGTTGACGGCGCCTAATACACGCTGGATGATCGACTGGTGCATCGTCCAGAAATAAATTTGATTGATCATCAAACCCGTAAACAAGACTTCGAAAGGAAGAATGGCGGTACGCGCTCCTTCCCCAACGCCCGGCTCCTTACTGATTACGTTGAACTTCTCGGGGCTGTTCTCAAATACCATGCTTAAGCCTTCTAGCGGGTTACCATCACCAATGCTAAGTAGTGCCAGAATCGGAACGAGCAATCCCGCTACCAGTAATCCGAAGCCGTTAATCGTATCGGTATAGGCGACCATCTTTAGTCCTCCAAAAATAGCGTAGATCGCCCCAATGATGCCAACGACGAGGATCGTGACCCAGATACCTTCCCTTTGGGTGACGTTTAGTAAATCAGAAATTTCAAAGATGGCCTCTATGTTCAGCGCTCCGGTGTACAGGACAATGGGGAGTAGGGTAGCAACAAAAGAAATGATCAGTAAGAAAGCGACGAGCGTTCTGGTGAGTCCGTCAAAACGTTTCTCTAAAAATTCGGGGATGGTGGTCAATCCCATTTTCAGGTACTTCGGCGCGAAGTACAAAGCGCCAATGATCAGGGCCAAAGCAGAAGTAACTTCCCAGGCAATGATGATGGCGCCATTGCGATAAGCAGAGCCATTCATGCCCACCAAATGCTCCGTAGAAATATTCGTCAGTAAGAGAGAGCCCGCAATTACAATCCCGGTTAATGACCTGCCTCCCAGAAAATAACCGTCCTGGGTGTTTAGGTTGTCTGAACGTAGTTTCCAGGTAGCGTAAAAGGCTACGAGTCCGGTGTAGAATAGGAAAGTTAATAAGGTCGTTGTCATAAAACACTTATTTTACGTCCTTTAGCGGACGCTAGGTGGAACGTTCGGGGGTGCTACCTGGCGATACCCCACAACGATCTTCAAAAGCTTCCCGCAGCACCTGCGCGCCGCGCCCAGAACTGGATTCGGGAAACGCAACTCAGGAACTAAAAGGCCAAATACGGACGCTCCTTGGCCCATTATTCGCGGCAACCATCTACCCGGCTATTCTAGCTGGCCAGAGCTTGGTACTTCAAGCCTTCCTCCTTGTCCCAAATACCCCAGTAAGCGCCAACATCACCTTCTGCGCCAACCTTCCACGACTCATCGAAGGAGGAGAAGTAGAAGAGGTCGATATTGTCCTGGGTACACCACTGCTGTGCGTTGATAAAATAAGCCATGGCGTTGACCTCGGAGGGGTGGGCGCCTTCGAACGACTCGCCCTGGCTGGGCCAGCCGGTTTCGGTGATGATGACTTTCTTGCCCCGTCCGGCGTTAACGGCCTGCTGGTACATTTGCTTCATGTACACCAGGGAGTGTTCCAGGCCACAGCCCTCCCAGTAGGGGTAGCAGTTGGCGAGGATGACGTCGCAGGCATCGACGATCTCGGGGTGAAGGGTGAATTCGTAGTAGGCGTCCACGTAACCTACCTGAATGCTGGCCGGAATGGCCGCACGAACGGTTCGCAGGTGGTTCAGCAGCTGGGCCGCACTCAGGTCGTTGCGGTACAGCACTTCGTTGCCCACGGCGGCGATGTCGACACAGCCGTCGTTGGCCAGTTTGATCAGGCCGGCGATTTCTTTTTCGTTCTTGGCTTCGTCCGGCCCCAGCCAGGCACCGACCATGGTTTTCATGCCCAGCTCGGCGGCGATTTTGGGAATCAGTTCGTTGCCTTCGGTGCAGGAGAAAGAGCGTACCCATTTGGTGTAGGGCTGCATGATGGTCAGCCTGCGGCGTACCTGTTCTTCCGTTAGTTCATCGCCCGGTTCCTGCCCTTCCTCGTAGGGGCTCATGCACAATCCGTGCGTACCACCTTCAAGGGTTTTTAGAAATAGGGCTTTGACCTCCTGGGGAGACTGTTCCGCGAAATTGATGCCGGAGAGGGACTTCGTTTTGTGGGCTTTAGCTTTAAATGACATGCTTTTATTTATCGTTTGGTCGGATATATTTATAAGGTGGTGCTCCAGGATAAAATACCGCCTTGAACGAGTGCCTCGGCTTCGCTCGCAGCAGGGAATAATGCCCGGATCTCGGAGCGTTGCGATCGACAGAATTGCGAAGCAATTTTGGCGGTCTTAACCTCCGTATCTGGCGTCCCTTAGCCCATGATTCGCATTAATGCTTAGCTGGAAGCCAAACCTTCCTTCTTAGCATCGATGGCTGCTCTGATTTCAAGTGCTTTTTCCTCGGTCAAATCATAAGACCACATAATGAATATCGCGAGAACAGTTCCCGCCATAGGGAAAAAACAAAAGAATGCATGGAGCCCATCCACGGCACTTTGCTGATCGGTAGTGGGAAGCAGAGCATCGAATCCTACTACTGCAATCATGAGGCCGCTAAGCCCACCCGCGATGGCAAAACCGAATTTAACCATCCACCAATAAATAGCGCCAAATATTCCTTCGCGCCTTAACCCCGTATTGAGTTCGTCTATGTCAATCACGTCCGCGGTCATGGACATCATGATGGTGAATAAGCTGCCGATTCCGAAAGAAAAGAATGGCAGTGCAATGAGGTAAAGCCACGGTTTTCCAGGCACAAACAAGAACCACATTAGAATATAGCCGATCAACGAAATGCTTTGTGATAATAAAAACGCCTTGTGCTTACCAATGACTGTTGACATCCAGGCAACGATAGGTATAACAAGAAACGTTGTACACAATGCTCCTATACTACCAAAAAGCACCACCCAAACTCCGGTAGCCTCCGCATCGCCGTTGAATAACCGGTATACGATTACAAAAAACGTTAGCGCGGCTACGGTATTGAAAGAGTTGAAAATTAAAAAAGTGGAAAAGCATAATTGGCGGAAGTACTTTATTCTGAATGCATCTCGAAAGCCTTCGAATATTTTTCCTACGCTACTACCAATGTTTGATAAAGTCAGTGGCTCATAATCGTCCCTGTCAACCGTAGACTCACTTTTAATGAAAATCGCTGGAATAATGGCACAAATAGCACACGGAATAGCTACCCAAACAGCAAGTTCTCTCGTCGCCACTTCGGCCGAAGGGAACCAGGCGGGGTCGTACATGATGATCCAAAACCAGGGTGCGATGACCCAGGCCCATTGCCCGATCCATTGAGCAGTAGCCATGATGCTGGTCCGCTCGTGGAAATCGTCGCTCATCTCATATCCCATGGCTACGTACGGAACGCTAAATATTGTGAGCCCCAGGTAAAATACTATTGACCCAGAGAAGAAATACCAGAAGTTATACTCCAAAGGGTTTTCCTTAAAGAGCTGCCACATGGCAATAAAGGCAATGCCCATAAGTACACCACCTAAAAGAACGTACGGACGCCTTCTGCCCCATTTAGAGCGTGTATTATCGGAGATAAAACCCATAATGGGGTCTGTAATGGAGTCAAAAACCCGGGGAAAGAAGTAGATCACACTCCACATCCAGCCGGGAAAGCCCAGGTCCTGCACCAGTACCACCATGAAAATACCCAGAACTGCCGGGAACATCTGGTTGGCCAGCATGCCGAGGCCAAAAGCTACTTTTTGGCCGAAGGGCACCTTTTTACTTACTGTTTTATCGATGGTTAGACTATCGATTACTCCATTGCCGGCTTTTGACATGATGACTTTTTTTACGTTTCTTTTGATGATCGAATATGGTGTCTGCGGAAAGGTGCTCGTTGAATTCGCTTATTACTCACGCACAATAATACTTATCTTTATTTTGGTTGAGCGCCTCTAGCGCGATTTACTTAAAGAATTGTGCCAGGGGTGCTCAACTCTTTCGAATGTGTTTGGCTAATGCTCCTGCAGCGCAGCGGACGGAGGCGTAAACACCGTTTCCATAAGCGCAGCTTTGTCTCCACCGAAGGTCTTAGTGATCGGGTTGCCGTCGCGGGTAAGGCCGTCGAATACGCCGGCGTCCACCATTGACCAGAGTGGGTATTTGGCCTGGCCGTCTACCGTGAACAGGCCGAAGTGGTTTTCGGAACCGCCCGGGTTGGCGCCGTCCTTCCAGGGCTCATCGAAGGCCTCGAAGTAGAAGCAGGCCATGCCGGCTTCGTTCGTCCAGTCCCTCATGTGGTTGTAGTAGAGGCCCAGTTTGTACTCGTCGGTGGCCCGGGAGCCGCCCTCGCCGTAGAAGCCGTTGGAGCTGCTCGCCCAGCCGGTTTCTCCGATGTGGAGCGGCTTGTCTACGCCAATACTCTTTACGTAGGAGGCAACGGAGTCGTACTGACCAATGGCGTAGTTTTTGGCCCTGAGCATGGCCGCTTCTACCATTGCCTCTTTATCCTCGCCCTGCACCTGCTGCCGAGCCCCCCAAAACACAGGATTGTAATGCGTATCGTGCATCGGGTAGGTATGCAGCGAAATGTAATCAACGGCGCGGATGAGCTTATTCAGGTCCTCCACGTGGTATTCACCACCACCACCGCCCCAGGAAGCGAAGTTATCGGAACTGGTGATCCAAAGGTCGGCCGGTAATTCGCCCTGTTCTTTCAGTCCCTGTAGGTGATTTACCCACTTAAGAATGACATCAGGCTGCACAAAGTAACTGGCCGCCCACTTCACCATCGCCTCATTGCCAACGGCAATGACCTTGACGATGTCTGGGTACTTCTGTGCCAGCGCTACCGTCCGGGCGATCTCGCCGGCGTTTTGCGCACTTTCCACATTGTGGTCGGGCTCCGTAGCGGTCCAGGCGTTCTGGCAGTCCATCCACGCTCCCAGCATCACGTACATTTCGAAGGCGGGGTCGGCGTCCTTAAGCTCGCGGATAGCCGCCAGAATGTTGGAGGCCTGCGCAAGCTGTGCGTTGTAAGTGCGGACTACCCGGACCTGCATCGCGGAGAGAATCATCAGGTCTTCCTTCAGCTGGCTGATCGTCGGCTGGGTATCGCGGGAGGTGGCCCGGTACCCCCCGTAGGAGATGGCCAGGTAGTTAGGGTCGCCGAGAAATTCGGCGGCAGAAAGGTCGTTTATGGGCATTGGGTCGGTTTCTTTGGTCGCACAGGAAATTAGAAAAATCAGGGCGAGAACGCAGGTGCAAAATTTGGATATGGTCATCGGATCAGTAGGTTTACTTGAGGACAGTTGCCGGGTGGGTAACGAATATTTTTGTGACCTTACCCGTTCTACTGAATACCTCATGGCTGAATTCGGCATTCAGCTTGAAACCGTCTTGGTCCTGATCGTCTCCGTTGGAAAACTGCAGCCGCAGAAGCGGTGCTTCTCCGATCGCGTAAATAACGGGCACCTGGCACCAGGTAAAGGCCAGTGTTCCGACCGGAAGTTTCACTTCCTGTCCTTCGCCGTGTACGTCAATGAACCGGAAGGTTTCCGGTGTAGTGAGAAACTCTCCCTGCTTGAGGACGGTAGGATTAAAGGAAAGCTGACCATCCTTTATCGTAACCCCTAGTTCGCCGAAGCGACTCAGTAGGTCTTCTTTTACCTGCCCGGTCATGCCCGGCTGCTGGGCACCCTTACCTCCCGGCGTGTGGGAGTAAGGATCCGTTGGGAAGGCACCGTAAAGCTCGGGTGATTTATGGACACCGATGCCAGCTACGATCTCGTAGTAATGTTCCAGCATCCGACCGGTGGTTTCCGCACCAGCGTTTTCCCGTACGGCCTTCCGGCAACACTCCACGACGGCGTAGCGGAGCTTGGACACCATGTGCCAGTAGATGGAGCCGAGGCCTTCGTAGCCGAAGAAGGTGCCCGAGCGGCCGGTGAACGCCTTGTGGTTGAAGACGCCTTCGAATACCACCGCGAGCTGCTGTTGCTCCTTCTCCGCCAGACTGGAATACTTAGTTCCGGCGAGTTTATTGAGTGCATCTTTGAGATCACCGGCGTTCTTGAAGTTGCCGTTGAAGTGGTAGTTCCCGTTCACGTCCTGCTGGATGATGCCGCCGTTTCCGTCCTTCATCATCGCTGATAACAGCTCGGACTTTTCTACGGCTTCCGCCGGGACGTTGTTCTTCTGCAGGAAGCCGGGAAGCTTCTTGGCGGGGTAGAGCAGGTAGCTGTACTGGTCTGGCCGAAACAGGGCACTGTTCTTTAGCCCGTCCATTACCTTCAGGGACTGCTCCGAAGTAAGGTAGCCGGCACTGAGCACGGCGACCTGCCCTTCCAGCATCTCATCTAGGTAAGAAATGGAAACGCCGTCTTCCTTCACCGTCATCAGGTTGTAGGCGTGGTACAGGTCATCGGAGCGGTGGTTGGCGTCGATCGTGTGGTCGAAATAGGAGAGGCTTAGCCGGACAAAGTCGCGCAGGCTAGCGGTACTTACGCTTCGCTTCGCTCCGCTGAAGGCCGTATCGTAGATGGTGTTGCGGAAACCAGAGGCTGCTTCGCCCAGACCGTCCAGAACGTCCTTACGGTCCGGGTCGCTGATCTTGTCTTTCAACAGCGGCGCGAATTGCGCTAATATCCGGAGTGTTTGCTCGTAGAAGTCTGCAACTTCAACCGATAGTTCGAAGGACTCTTCCGACCGTCTGGCGAGAAGGCCGTCAAAAAAGGTGAGGAAGCGGCGCATGTAGTAAAGCGTCACCATGGATACGCCGTTGCCGACCAGGGCGTTGTTCGCATCGTTCCATTCCGGGCGCTGGGTGTTCATCCAGATGCCGCCTTCAGGGATGAAATTCGAGGTCTTCGCCAGTAGTGTAGCGAGGATCTTTTCGATAAAGTTGACCCTGTAGATCTCTCCTGACTGGTTGGTCAGTAGGGCACCGTCAGTTCCGATGTTCTTGCGGCTTTCCCGGATTTTTTCGTCGAGCGGGCCGTCAAAATCTACGGTGTCCTTCGGGTTCTTCAGGATGTCCTGGTAAGACTTGATCCGGTACGGTACGTTGGCGTACACGAAGAGGTCTTTGGAGAGGTAGCCGTCGAGTGCTCCGGGCTGGTGCTTCTCCGAAAACTCCAGGAACTTGAGCAGGTAGATGATCTGGTGATCGCCCCAGTAGCCGATGTAGGACCAGGGGTCGTCTTCTTCGATCGTTTCCCAGTCGAAGCCGTCTTTAACGACCCGGTAGGGGTTGTAGCCGTCGAAGGTACTCGCGTTCAGGAATTTGAAGATCATGCCTTCCATGAACTCCGGATAGCCGTGCGCGAGTGCTTCCCAGTTCTGGAAAATATCGCGCCAGTTGCCCTGGTAGTCCAGGATCTTAGAGCCGTCTTCTTCGTTGTGGGTGTTGATGGAGAACTTATTCCACGGGCGGCTGGGGTCGCCGTGGCGGCGGCTGAACTTGAGCGGCAGGTATTCAATGGCCAGCCGCTGCAGGGCCGGATCGTCAATACCTTCTAGTTGTGACCGAAGGTCAAAAAGAGAGAAGAGATCGGGTAGTGCGGCGGTGAACTTCTGGTGGCGTTCACTGACTCCTTTATTTCCTTTAGCGAGGTATTTTTCGAAATCCCACTTCTCAATTTGATAGTTGTTGTCAAATATCCCACCCCGCATGATGTTGAACAGTACGTTCGAGAAGTGGCGGGTGTCTCCGCGTTCGTCGGCGGTGAGTTGCAGCCCGTCGGAGGCTGCGGTGAGGGCAATGAGCTGCTCCGTACCCTGCGCAATATTCTGCTTTATCCTCTGGGTGAGCTCGTCGGGTGATCCTAGTTCCTGGATCAGCTCTTCGACTTCAATTCTGTTTTGGTTTACGTCGGCGACAATGATCCAGCGCTGGTCTGCTTTTGGTGCCAGCACAAGCTCCTTGTGGAGGAAGTAGGCTCCTTTTTCGCCCTTCACGTCCGTTTCCTGCTGAACGGCAACGCCCCGGCGGAAAGGCTCCAGCTGGAGGGAAGACACCAGGTGGGTGGGAGCGTCCAGGCCTACGGACCACACGGTGTTGGCCTTGAGCGCTTCACTTGGCTCGGCCTTGTCCACAATAATGGCGCTTAAGGCGAAGATGCCCAGCCCGCTCTGCGCGTGGAGTTCGCTGCGTTTATAAGCATCGGCGAGGTTACTCGACTGTCTTTGTAGATCACTACCCACTCCGTAGGGGAGGAGGTTCTGGATCCCATCGATTAGGGCAATGGTCACCGCCTCGTCGTTATGGTTCGTCAGGGTTGACGTCCGCACGAAGCCGTAAGTCGCACTCGAACTCCATTGGTAGCGGAAAGTTATTCCCAGGTCCTGGTTGAATTCTTCGAAGATGACCTGGTTGCCGTAGACGCTTTTATAGAGGTTTCTGCTTACGTTAAAGCGGCCCTCGTTCCGGACGGAGAAAGGCTCCCAAACCACCGTCTTACCGTCTTTTTGAACCCGGAAGATCGACTTACTGCCGGTTGTCTCTACCGATTCGGTAATCTTGTCGTCCGTATAATAAGGGAAAAGGGCGTATTCGGAATCTTTACGACCCGCCGTGAGGCCTCCGTTACTTGAGATGAACATCCAGTGGTTAGCGTCGCTAACGATGCTCATGAAAAAGGGACGCATCTGGTCACTGTCAGCTATTTTGTAGTAGTGCTGACCGTCGATGGAGGTTTGAGAAAGCTTTGTCATTAAGTATGTTTAATCAATAAATTAGTTTGCCTGCCGTCTGGAGGGAGATTCACTGGCTTTGAGGCAAAATTTTTGCTTTTGTTACTATGGGACGCTTAGTCCCGTAAAGGAGTTAATGATAGAAAACGAGTGCTAGATAAGCATTTGCTGGCATAGTCACTGGTTTTGGCAAGTAATACCGGTCTATTTTGCTCATTTTATTTTGGGGTTTTCCGGTTGCAAGCGCATGGTGCGGCCCGCTACTCTTTTAAGATGCTGGGCGAGGGCGTAGGTACTTCGGTTTCGCTCAGGGGATATCCTTATGTCCTACTCGAAAGCGCTGATGTTTACCGGTCGGCTCTATCTTTTCTGGACCTGGTAGCGGCATCCACTAAATTGATCTTGGTAAAGTGGGTGTCCAGGCCCTTCCTGTTTGCACCGGTAGCAAAAGGATCGAACCGGTGGGCCTCCTTTAAGGCGTAGTAAGCTGCCCGGGGGGATAGCTTGTACAAGCCCCGCTCGTTGGTCGGCCCCTTAGCGCAGATGCCGAACCACTCCTCGTTCATATTATTCTCGCCTTTCTTGAAGTCGCTCTCGTAGCCTCCCGCGCCCCAGCTCGCGTTGTCGTCGTGTACGTCCAGGTTTAGCGTCTGACCGAATTTCCACCAGCCGTCGCTGAACTGGAAGGTGAACCCTCCGATGGAATTACCCGCACCGCTTAATCCAGCAGCGTTGGCGTAGATTTCCTTCCAGTTGCTCACCATTACCCCGGCCTGCGACTGCTGGTCTTCCTTTTTGTTAATGGCATCAAAGGCATCCGTACCGAATTCGGTGAACAGGAGCGGCTTACCGTATGCTTTCTTCACCCGCTTGAAGGCGTCGCCAAAGGATAGGCCGCGGTACATATTCGTTCCCAGAATATCCACGTCCGGACATTCCTCAACGATGAGGTCCAGGTAGGCAAGGTCGCCGTTGCAGATGGCGATGGGGTAGGCCTGGTCCACCGTTTTCATCTTCACTACCGCTTCGTTCATGAGGCGGTAAAGCGCCCTGGCCCGTTCGGTAGTTTTGGTGTCCTCGACCGGGATGTCTTCCGTTTCTGCGCCCTCCCAGGATAAGCCGTAGTTGTTTTCGTTACCGAGGAGGTACAGCAAGAGCCCCGGGGTGTTCTGATAATCCTTGGCCAGCTCCATTACTTCGGCCAGGAGAATTTCCCGGGTACGGGCATCGGCATATTCCGTATTGGCTACCCAATTGCCGTCAATAGTCAGCCCGTACCGGCCAAAGGAGTGGTTGAGCATGGTGTAGATTCCGTGCGTTTCGTAGATGTAGGTGATCCATTTGGCGGGGACGCCGGTGTACATGCGTACCGTATTGACGCCCATGTTCTTCAGTAGGGTCATTTCGTCTTCCAGTGCCGCTCGGATGAGCGCTTCGGGCTGTTCCCAGAGGATGTATTCGTAGTTGGTGCCGATGGGGAAATAGTCCCAGTTCATGCCGTTGATCATGAAGTCTTTGCCGTTTACTTGCAGCTTGGTGCCATCCTTACCTTCTATCAGTGCGATCCCTTCTGCCAGTGCAACCGGAGAGGTGCTTGGCTTAGCTTGCATCTGGTCGGTCTGCGGTGCCCTCGTGCCGCAGGCAGCCAAGAATAGGGGAAGGATAAGGTAAAGGGTGAATTTCTTCATGTTGATATGGCTTTTGTAGGAAGCAAATTTTAGGTCACCGTCGGAGATGAGTTTCTGTTCTAAGGTTTAACTGGATTTTATTAGAATTGAACGGGTGGTCGTATGTTCAATCCACTCTGGTTTTCGAGCTTGATTGTATGATTTGGGCGCGGCCGCAGGTGCAGAGGAAGGGTTTTATGGAGCATCGGTAGTAAACGGTAGAACAACCGTAAAGTCGATGCCGAACGCCCATCACGTAGCAGCTTCGCAGAGAGCTGACCATTTTACCCCGCGTTACGCTTGTAGGAAATGACCGCTTCGAAGTCCACAAGACCAATTCCAGGACCTCGAAGCGTGCTCAACCACAACTATTGGCTAACGTCGGCATCATTATGTCTGCAATTTTATCACAATGGTCCGTTGTGGATTGAGTCAAAAAGCAGCTGAAATCGGGTGAGTAGTTATCTTGTAGTTCTCACACAAACAGGACTATGACCCACCCTACAAAGGTTGGAACCCTCGCTATCTCAATATTACAAAACCAAGCTGAACTTACGGCCCGTCAGCGCAAATTTTTGCTTCACCTCGTTCAACCCTGGCTTGGAATGAGTGGCTGGTATAACTTCGTCAATATGGCCCGCTACGGTGATTTCGTGGAGAGTACCTACCGCAATAACTTTGCTCGGCCGGTTAATTTATTGGGCATTAACCTTGAACGGGTACGAGATAATCTTAGCAGAAATCTCCTCTTAGCTTTCGATCCAAGCATCCTACCCAAAAGCGGAAAATGTACGGACGGAACCGGTAGATGCTGGAGCGGTTGTGCTGGTAAAGCTAAAAAAGGTACGGAGTTCAGCGGCACCGCAGCTGTTGATCTTGAAGACAAAACAGCGCTGCATATACTGGCGGTGTAAACGGTTGAACGACACAATAAAAGGTGGTGTTCCGATGCACATTTCAAACTGTATTGTCTACGCGCGAATAGCCGTTCTGACGTTACTTGTTTTCCTGAAAGTCATCCTACTCCGTGGCGGCGTTATCATTCTCAATTCCCTTTCCTCCTACGGCGTCCCTAAGGCTTACGTTACCCCGGGGCCTACACCGAAATTAATCTCTTCCCCGATAACAACGCCCCGGGACAAACCGCTATGACAATCTTCTTCCCCGACCTAAACGACGCCCTGGTAGCCGGCTACTAGCCGGTTTGGACGTAAAGAATCAGGAACAAAGAACAAGCGCCAGCAAATCTACCTCATTAGCTTTTTCCTTATCATTACTCACCAAACCGCCTCCATGTCTAATACGCTTCTTGAAAACGAAACCCTGCCCCTTGGCGAAGCACCCGCCACAGTCTCATTCCACTTAACCCTCGTCAAACCAGGCCGCTTCCTCATGGGCAGCAATGACGAAAATGCAGCTGACGACGAAAAGCCAGCCCACGAAGTTTACTTTACGGAGCATTTCTACATCGGCACCTTTCCCGTTACCCAGCGCCAGTGGGAGGCCGTCTTCCCAGATAGTTACCCTTCCCGGTTCAAAGGCCGCGAACTACCAGTGGAACAAGTCTCCTGGCACGACATCGTCGATGGTACCCAAGATGAAGGCCCACCGGAAGGATTCCTGCCCCGCATCAACCGGCAACTGGCCAAAGACCCCAAATGGACTGGCTACGCCTTTCGCCTACCCACCGAAGCAGAATGGGAATACGCCGCCAAAGGTGGCCACCTCGCCCCGCAGGACTTTGAGCAGAATACCGCTACTAAGGATTTATACCCGGAGTATGCCGGTAGTGATGAGCTGGATAAAGTGGGATGGTACGGTGAGAACTCAAATCGGAGCACCCACCCCGTAGGCCGCAAACAAGCCAATGAACTAGGGCTGTATGACCTGAGCGGTAACGTTTGGGAATGGTGCGCGGACGATTATGTGAGCAAAGTTTACCAGGAGAGAGTAGATAAGGTCACTATAAATCCTTTGGCAGTGGAGGCTACGGAAAACAACCCGGACCGCGTGCTGCGCGGCGGCTCGTGGTTCTTTTCCGCGCAAGGTTGCCGTTTGTCGTTTCGCGGCGGTGGCGGCGATCCCGGTGGCCGCGGCCATCATTACGGGTTCCGGCTGGTCCTAGCCCCCATTCGGGCAAGCGAGTAAGGCTGGCGGGCCCTGCGGGGAGTGGCGTGCCGCACGAGCGGGGTGGCGATAGACTACAGGGTGGATGTTTTGAAAAACCTTGTTTTTGAGTTGCTTTTAGTCTCAAAAAAATGAATCTGTTCAATAAGAGTTGGCAAAGCTTTTTAAAGAAGATCATCTGCTGTTTCTGTTCTCAGAAATTATCGACAGCTTTTACCTCCAGCCGGGGCGGGGCCTCCCAATCGGTAACCTCACCAGCCAGTACTTTGCCAATCATTATCTCTGTTCTCTCGATCATCACATCAAAGAGGTAATGAAGGTGAAGGCCTACGTCCGTTATGTGGACGATATGGTACTCTGGGCCAATGACAAAGTCACCCTCTTGCTTTGGGAAAAGGAAATAAGCGCCTACGTCAACTCCGCACTCAGGCAGCAGTTGAAGCCGGTCCAGCTACAAGCAACCGGGCGGGGCTTGCCCTTCCTTGGCTTTCGCCTGCTTACCCAGCAAAGTAAGCGCCGTTTCTTCACCAAAGCATCCCGCCTTATCTTCGCCGAAATCACCCAAACTATGGAAACCAAGGAAGCCGCCCGCCGCCTGCGCTCTCTCATCGCCTTCACCGAGCACGCGGATACCAAGACCCTCCGCGCTGAATTCCTGCGCCGCCGAAAAATTGATAACCAGTGAAAAACCCTCCAGCACAAGTCCGACCAGGTGAGGAGGAAACTG
>Ga0306864_1000588_pt1 | contig 16440 bp, 10 predicted proteins | sample AntRauTorckE5430_FD_190448 | JGI IMG/M metagenome (GOLD analysis project Ga0306864, IMG submission 190448) | Saline lake microbial communities from Rauer Islands, Antarctica - Metagenome Torckler E5 #430 (v2) (version 2) | ecosystem: Environmental > Aquatic > Non-marine Saline and Alkaline >...
TACCTGACGCACATCAGGGTAAATGGCAATGAATTAACCGCCAAGTACGGACGCAATGATAGTCGTAAAATGGAGGTTGAGTTTTTGATGTACCGCAACGGACAAACGTTTACCGGACGATACAAAGAACGGAACTCGAGAAGAGGCTGGAAAGCTTGGATTTCACATCGTATTAAATAGAGTATTTATGAGGATTGAATGTAAGCACTGCAACACGCTAGTCATTCTTGAAAAGAAGGGCAGTTATTCAACTGGGAATGAAAATACTGGAAGGGATTATTACTGGAAACCTGGTTCCGAACTAGACCATAATCTTTACGAGTGCCCTAATTGCAGTCTCCCCGTGCTAATCAGCATTCAAGGCCTTAGCTTTGGTGGAGGTGATCCCGAGGATCCAAATCAGTGGCCTACCAAGGACCCCGTAGTTTTGTATCCTTCACCATCCTTTCATATTAATCCTGCTATACCTGATATTCTGCAGGCTGCTCTTTCCGAAGCTATTAAAACTCACCAGGCCGGGGTCCACACCGCCGCCATCATGTGCCGCCGAACGCTCGATGGCTTCTGCGCAGAAAACGGTGCAACGAAGAAAAACCTCGCCGCCAACCTCAAAGAACTACGCGGCAACGGCACCATCACCGACCAGCTCTACGAATGGGCAGATGCGCTGCGGCTGAGTGGCAACGAAGCGGCGCACGACGTACAGGTCACCTTCAGCGCCGAAGATGCGCGGGATCTGCTGGACTTTACGGTGGCTATTTTGGACTTTACTTATTCTTTTCGGGTTAAATTTGAGGCGTTTCGGATGCGGCGGGGGAAAAGCGCAGGGGAGTAACTAAAAAAGCGAGACTCCCCATCGGCCAAATACAACTGACTTTCAATTACTTATGATTTAATGTTCAATTTTCTACAAAGAAATGGCACACATATTGAGCAGAAGATAGGTGTAATCCCGTTATTGAGGTGTAAAGCTAAAAACTTACGATGCCCGAACTCAAGAAACTCAAAATTGACTATCTGCGCGATACCATCGTAGAGGTTCGGTACGAGGCTAACTTGGACTTTAGTATTTCAAGGGGCCTACTGTACGCTGCCTTCAAGGATGAGGGAGAACTGTTAAACAACATTTATCCGGTAAGCATCCAAATAAGCGGACAACCAGAAGTGCGGCTGCCCCGTTCAGAATCCTTGGATTTTGTCAAGGACCAGGTCAAATTCTCCTTTTCCCCCGGGCGGGTACATTTCAACACGATTGTCGATTATCCTGGCTGGGCTGCTTATTTTCCAGTAATCAAGTCTGTGCTAGATCGTTTAACGGACCTCAAGTTGCTGACCGGGGTTACTCAAATTGGCTTGCGGTACATCAGTGATCACAAGATGAAATCCATTGCCGAGGTTTCTAGTGTTGTAGTTGTGTTTCCTCATGTTGAGGACTCCATACGCCAGCAGTCCCACCGCTTCGAGTTACTTGCAAATGAAGATCTTGTCACCGTTCTACTGACCGACACCCTGGTGCCGGACAAAAAGGGTGAACTGCTGAAGCAAGCAGTTGTTGATATTGATGTTATCCGTCAGTTTACTACCCCTTCTACTGAGTTGTCCGAATGCCTTGACGCGATAGAAAAACTGCACCTCAAAGAAAAAGAATTCTTTGTCAAAATTATGGCCAAGGATTACCTAGAATCACTCGAAGCTGAATTTGCCTGATATGAATACCACTTTACTATCACGACCGACGGGTACATTTGCTCCAACCTCTTCCTATGGGGATGTCTTAGATACCAACGTTGGAAGTACTCGTACGCTACTAAACAACCTTGACTACGATAAGTGGCTTCGGGACTGGGATCGCGAAGACAATTACCTTCGGGTAACCGCAGCTCAACGCCAGAGTGCTGAAATGATCGTTTCCTTTCTAGGTCAGTGGAAAGACAAGAACCCCGAATTGAGCATCGAATTGGACAAGGAGGTGCAAAAATATATCCGAACAGTAGCTACCGTCCTACCCCGGTTTCAGCCACTGGATTTTCATCTGTTGAAAGTTACTAACGAGGAGTCCATATTTTTTCAAGTGAGGTATGGAGAGCTTCGTGCTTACCTGGAACTTCATTTTGGTGGTAATGAAGAAATAGAGTTGGTCTATAACCTGACTAAAGAAAAAGATATAATTTCTGCTTACGGTGGTAAGGTTGAACCTACACTAGCTAAACTATTTGAGGCGCTTAATGCATGACACCACCCTATCCGGAAAGATTGCTTCCAAAGGCAACCTACCATTACATAGAGGGCTTTGGACCATTATCTGACAACTACCTTCAACGGTGGATGCCAGCAGATTGGGAAGTCGTATACGACGATGGCGACCCCGTAATCACCGGAGATACGACTCTTATCGTTAGCGGACACATTGCAGATTTCTCTACCAATCTTATTGGTGTTTTCCTTCCTAAAGATCGCGCTTTTCAATTGACACCCATGGGCATAGACAAGTATGGTTCTCTATACATTGTCGATGAAGATGTTCCCGCGCCTACAAAAGACATTGACTACACCCACCAACCAGACCTTAAACAACTTTTCCTTCGTTTAGGTGAAATAACCGGTAAGGCGGCCATCTATAATAAGGGAGAAGTAACTGAACTGAAGGCAATTTGCACCCCAAAGCACACGCCAGTTAAAGGAAATTTTTGGCACGTTTCCCTAAGGTGGATTAATGCCGATGGCGATGCATTAAACCAAAAAGGAAGTTGGCGGAGACGGATGCTAACCGCTGCGCGTACGCTGATTGCGGAGCATGCGGTCCTAGAAATTAGTATTACCGAGACAATACCGGAAGATTTATACACTGCAGCAGATTGACAAACGCTAACCAGCACCAAACATAGTCTTCAATTATAAATAAACGAGATTTTTTCACGTTCTTTGCTTCAGAAGGAGTTTTTACACGCCTTCTGAGCATTCACAAGGCCTTGCCTGACAGAAAAATCTCTTTTATGCTACTCCGCATCACTATCACAAACTTTCTTTCTATCGCAGAAGAGATAGAGTTTTCTCTTTTCGCCCAGGGTAGTTTGCGCAAAATGCGAGATCACCTCTACACTACCACTACCCCGGCAGTAAAGTTGTTGAAGGCGGGCGCGCTCTACGGGGCCAATGGGTCAGGAAAATCGACCTTCGTTAAAGCGATGACCCACCTGCACGCTTTTGTAACGAACCAGGCGTTCGACACGGCAGAATTCCCCATCGAACCTTTTAAATTACGGGATGACCTTCTGCACAAGCCAAGTAAATTTGGCGTAGAATTTTTTACCGGCAAGCACTACTACGAGTACAGTCTGGTGATGAGCGGTTATCTGGTAGAAGAAGAATCACTCTACCAAACCCACCCCGAAGGAGGCGAGGCTGAACTTGTTTTTTTTCGAAAACGAACGGACGGAAAAACCAAGGTTGACTTTCACCCCGACCTGGTCGCTACCGATAAGGATGCTACCCGGGCCTCCATCTACGTCGACGAGTTACTGACTCCAACCGGTTCTCTGCTGAATTTACTGGCAACTGCAGATGTTTACCCTATTATTGACGAGGTCTACGAATGGTTCGAGCAGAAATTCATTGTCATCAGACCGGACAGTGTCATCAAGAACCTGTCAGAATACCTGAATGACGACCCTGAATTTGTCACTTTCGCTAATGAACTGTTACGCACCCTTGACACGGGTGTTGAAGAAATCGGACTGTACGGTATTGCTTACGAGACTTACTTCGGCCAGGACGAGCCTCACATTCGCAAACAATTAATGGCTGAGCTAAGTGACGGGCAAGTCTATACAACCGTTACCGTGCGCGATGAAGTGATGCTGGCCAAACTACAGGGTGACCGCCTGATGATTTTGCGGGTAGCAACCCACCACCGTGGGCAAGACGGAAAACTGATGATGTTCTTCCCCGGAGATGAGTCGGATGGAACTAGACGTGTGCTCGACTTTCTCCCTACCTGGGCCCTGCTGATGAAAAAAGACGTCACGGTATTGATCGACGAGATAGGACGTAGCCTGCACCCCAACTTACTTGAGCAGATGCTAAAGCTTTTCATGACCGCCGATACGGCTGGGCAACTCATATTTACTACCCACGAAGACAGTTTGCTTAGCCAGAACCTCTTTCGCCGTGACGAAATCTGGTTCATGGAAAAAACGAAACTGGGAAATACGGTCATCTACCCCCTCAGCGACTTTAAAATCCGGCAAGACCTCGACGTTCGCAAACACTACCTCTTTGGTCGGTTTGGTGGAACACCAAGGCTAAAGCAGGTTTTCCTCGAAGACCTAAAAGCAGTCTGATGAGTAAGGGCAGATCTTATAAACGAGGTGGGGTATTTCGGGATAGCCGGCGGTTTCTAATTTTCACGGAAGGCGCTAAGCGGGAAGTACGTTACTTTGAAGCCGTTGGCGTTGATGAACGACGAGTGTCTGTCCTGATCTTTGGTGCTGACCCAATAATCAACGACAGCTCTCCGGAGCAAACACTTGCCCGTGCCATTGCACAAATTAAGAAGTCTCCATTAATGGAAGATGACCGTGTCTGGCTGGTTATCGACAAAGACCGCTGGAGTGAAAAGCAACTGATGCTCGTTCAGCGATCCTGTAATGATAAGGGGTGGAATCTGGCCATCACGAATCCATGTTTTGAACTTTGGCTCTATTTGCATTACGCTGAACTACCGGAAGGGAACACCTCAAGTTGCCAGCAGTTAAAGACAGCGCTTGGGGAACTAACGATTCCGGAGGGCTATCAACCCGAGATCGCGCTGAAAGGAATTGATGACGCGATCAGGAGAGCTAAGGTACTGGACGAAAACCCCGACCTAGTGATCCCGCCACGAAACGTTAGCCGGATTTATTTGCTCTTCGAGGACCTGAAGGATTTTTTGGTGTGATTTTGGTGGCTTGTTGCCATCCGGCTCGAAGAAGCTGAAAAAGTAAGACTGATGGGCGACTGACCAAAGTTGATAAAGAGATGGGGCCAAGCTCTACAATACAAAACCCTGTCCGACTGCTTCAAGTGCTTCGTAAACAGCATTCAGCTTTTGGCTCAAATATTCATGTCTATGCAGGCCGGCTGTCGAATCAGAAAAACTCACGCGACACAACTCCATACTTTCCCCGCTGCCAAATTTTAACTCCTTTTTCAGGTTTAATTCCGCAAGGATACCCTGCTCCTTTAGGTAAGCGAACAAGCCATTTCGGTAGCGTGCTCTAAGTTCTCGATTTTCTTTGCCGATGGGATAGCCACCCGTTCTAATGCTGATGGCGCCGGGTTGAACGAGGGCGAAAAGATTATAATCAGGAGCCGCCGCAAGTGGAAAAACTTGGGTCCATAAGCCGAGGAATGAGTCTCCACCGTCAGGGTTTACCAGCCGCCAGCCGCCAACTTTTGAGGTGCCCTTAGCTTCGTCTTTCCAGGTACGGATCAGGTGTTGGTAGTAGCCGATGTAGGCCGCAGCTTCCCAATCTACCAAAGGTGTATTTTGGTAGGCATCCAGCTCTGCCTGTTCCTCCTCAAATTTAGTCCTCCAGTTATTGAAGACAGTGTCCGTCACCTCTATGCGTGCGTCTTTCACTAACTGGAAGTAGTGAGAAAAATTAGCCCTAGTGAAAAGGCCAAACCCGCTCTCTTCGGCCTTCGTATGAAACGCCTGGCTTCCCGTGCGCAGGAAAACACCTCGGATCTCACTGCCTTCACAAAAATCAGCAGTACCAGCGTTTTCAACGTACTTGTCCAAGTCATTATAATCTTCTGCGTGGATTTTGTCTTCAATAACTAGGGAGACGGACTTCCCGGAGGTGAAATTGATTCGTACCAAAACGTCGATCCGAGAAGACTGGCATGTGACCTCTACCTCATCAATCGGGTAGTCGGCCAGCGCACTGTTTTCTGGACTGTCGGTTACGCGTAGTAGTACTCTTAGAAAAACCTCCCCCGCCCGGTGCATCCCCGTAGTGTCCGTAGCGTGCTGCGGGTGTGCCCACTCAATAAGATAAGCCAGAAAGGCATCCTGAGAAAGCTCAGAAGTGGCGTGGGTGAAGATGTTTGGGGTGATGATTTTTTCAGAACTCATGAAACAATATTTGGTGATGGACAAACAAAACTGCCGTCCAATCAATAGAGACGGAGGTGCGCTTCGTACTACTGTCGGTCACATGGGGTGATTTTGTGCTCGCGAAGCAAGCGCGGCCCTTCTCAAGCGAGGCCAATAAGAGTGATCCCTCGCGGTCGCCCGTACTGGGCCACGTTTGCCCCTACGTTTTTACCTCGTGTGCCCGACAGCAGTATATCTAGCGTTCACTGTCCTAACTACCTACAATCACACTGGTAATCCATAATGTAAGTATGGAATCGCTCCCCGTAGGTGTTGTCGCTGTACGAGGAAGAAAACTTATTCCAATTATTCTCCGGAATACCACAAAACACGTAGCTTTTAGGACTAAAGTCCCATTCGTTTTTCTTGACCTTGGCGATAACGTATACTTTATACTCGTAAGAATAGGCTGTCACGTCGGTCAACCATTCGGAGTCCAGAATGTAGCTCGGAACATTAGCTTTATAGTAGCCTTTTGATTTTACAAAATTAGCCAGTTCGTCACACGTGGTATCTTGTGCAGAAATAGGAGCAGCTGTAAACGCAAAAAAAGTAAGAGTGAGAATTAGTTGTTTGAGCATAAATGGGTTATTTGTACGGTGTTAATTAGACTTTTCGCTATACGTTTTTCGCGCATTAAAGGTTGTAGGTACGGTAAAAACGGGACTATATGCATATAGTAACTACGATTAGTTTTTTCGTTTTCAAAAAATAGCCATATTACCACTCCATACCGCTCTATTTTCCCACATCCCTATTTATGCTCCCCCTACACCAATCCCAAGAACTAACCGCTTCGTTAAAATCTTACTTCGAGGCGGCGTATACTTTTCGGGACCGGGCGGTGGGCGAGGCCTTTCAACGATTCATCGATGACGATACCACGGGAATATTCAAGGGACCTTACCTCTCCGTCAAGCTACCCTTCGTCAAAGCAGGAATAGGAGAGCAGATTCCGCTCACCATTCGGGATAAATACACCCCCTACGACCACCAGCTTCGTGCCTTTCGCCGGCTCACCACCCAGGACGACCATAAGCCAGAGGCGACCATAATGACCACGGGTACCGGCTCGGGAAAGACGGAATCCTTTCTGTTCCCCTTACTCGACTACGCCTACAAGAACCGCGCCCGCCCAGGGATCAAGGCCATCATCATGTACCCCATGAATGCGCTGGCAACCGACCAGGCGGCTCGCTTCGCCTCCGCCATCCGCGAGAACCCCTTACTCAAGGAGGCCGGGATCACGGTCGGTCTCCTCATCGGAGAAGGCAAAACCGAGGGAGACAAAACCCGGCCAACCACTATGGGCCGCGACAACGTTATTGAAGACAAGGATGCCATCCTCAAAAGCCCGCCGGACATTCTGCTGACCAACTTCAAGATGCTCGACTATGCCCTCATGCGGGCACGCTACCAGCAGTTGTGGAACCTCAACCTGGCCGATACGGGTCTCCTGAAATTCCTGGTACTCGACGAACTGCACACCTACGACGGGGCCCAGGGCTCCGACGTGGCCAACCTCATCCGCAGGCTTAAATTAAAGTTCGGTTTAGGGCGCGGCCAACTCTGTCCGGTGGGCACTTCGGCCACGGTCGGTGATGGGGAAGAAGGAAGGGAGCAATTGAGTACCTACGCCGGCCGGGTATTCGGCGAAACTTTCGAAAAGGGAGCCATCATCGGGGAGAAGCGGAAGTCCGTTGAGGCGTTTTTCTCGGATAGCCCTTCTACTCTTTTGCCGGATAAACTGGAGACTGCCGGCCTACAGTTTCAGCGGGAAGATACCTTTAACAAGTACGTAGAACGGCAAAAGACAATTTGGGACGTCCCGAAGAATAGCTCCAGAGCAGAGATCGGAGAATGGCTTAAAAAATCATTGCTCTTCCGCCACATCATTGCATCCTGCGGCCGCGCCCCAAAAGACGTCCGGGAGTTGATCCGGGAACTTGGCCGACGGGAAGAACGCTTCCACGAGCTGGGGGAGGACGTACAACGTATGCTCGTCTTCAGCTTGCTGGCCATCGCCGATCTGGCGCAGAATAATTCCGGCCAGGCCCTTCTTTCCATTCAGGTACAACTATGGATCCGGGAGTTGAGCGGTATCGTGCGGGACATCGCCCCCGAACCAGCTTTCCGCTGGCGGCAACCCGGCCCCACCCGGGACGGCGATGGAACACTCGCCCTACCCCTCTGGCACTGCCGTGAATGTGGCGGCAGTGGCTGGTTGGCCAGAAAGCCCGACAACCGCGAGGAATTCAATCCCGATGCCGGTAAGATCTTCGAAGCCTACTTCAATGGCGACAAAAACATCTGGTTCTTGAATACAGATATAGAAGAACACCGGGCGGTAGAGGAGTACCAAGAAACCGAATTCCGCCGCGGATGGCTGGACCCCAAAACGCTTACCTGGAGAGACAAAGAAGCAGAGGGCCACGTGGCCATCATCGGCTACCGAAAATATAAAGGCCACAAAAGCGACCACTCCTGCCCGCTGTGCAACAACCCCGGCAACAGCATCAGCGCGGTTGGTGGCCGAACCGCAACAATGGCCAGCGTAGTTACCGGCCAGGTACTGGCCACCGAACTAGACGAGACGGAAGAGCACCAGCGCAAAGTGCTTGCCTTCACCAACTCCGTACAGGATGCCGCCCACCAGGCCGGTTTCATCCGGGCCAGAAATTACCGCTTCTCTTTCCGTACCGCCCTCCAGACGGTAATCAAACGCCAGCGCAAGGCCACCTCTCTCCACGACCTCTTCGACCGCTTCCGTAACACTTGGGAGAGCATTCTCGATACCCGGTACCCCGACGACGGAGACGCAGCCTACGTCCACCAGTTCTTCCCGGCAAAAAAGATCGGCAAGGTCGACCCCGAAGACCATCGGCTCAAGGACGGGGCGTACAGCAAAAAATTCATCGCCGAACTAGACCGTGCCATTAACTGGGAAGCTACGGCTGAATTCGGCTACAGCGCCACCATCGGCCGCACCCTAGAAAAAACCCTCACCTGCTCCGTCACGATCGACGGCGAACGCATCAACCAGGTCCACGATCTGCTGAAAGACTGGTTAGAGGAAAACGCGATGAGCAGCGTAAATCCAGCTCAAATACGCTTTTTGGTAACCGGTCTGCTCCTACGCCAGCGCCAACGCGGGGCCGTGAGCCATCCCTTTCTGAACAAATACCGCACCAAGAGCGCCACCCAGTGGAACCTGAACTACACCAAGGATGGCAGCCATACCCTCAACCCCACTTATGGTAGCCGCAGCCGTTACCCCCGGCCGCTCGTTGCGGTTCACCTAATCGCGAAAGACTCCCCGTTCGACACCACATATACCCAGAAAATGAACTGGTACCATGCGTGGTTTCGCCGCAACTTCCCCCTCGTGGGTAACGACACCGAAGCGATCAATGATTTTTACCAGCAGCTCTTACCGACGCTTGAATCCGTAGGATTACTTGATGGAATGAAGGGCGTGGAAGGCAAGAATTACTGTATCCGACCGGAAGTACTTTTTGTGGGCGCGGCCGCAGGTGCAGTGGAATGTTTGAAGTGCAATTCCAGGCAAACCGTCCCTCCGCTCAGTGACGTGCTGACGGGAATGCCCTGCACCAGTTACCAATGCACTGGGGAGTACCAACCGGTAGTAACGGAAGACAACTACTACCAAAACGTGTATAACCGTCGCCGCGCACCACGCATTTACGCTACCGACCACACCGGCCTATTGGACCGTGGAGACCGGGAGCGTAAAGAGCACGACTTCAAGTTTCGCCCCCGCGTAGATTCGCTCAACGTGCTGGTGGCCACCTCCACCCTAGAAATGGGTATTGACATCGGAGATCTCAACGTTACCATCAACACCAGCGTCCCACCGCTGCCGTCAAATTTCTTGCAACGGATTGGCCGCGCGGGACGCAAAAGCGGTTCCGCACTGATCATAAACTTTGCCACAGCCCGCAAGAGCCACGATCTTTTCTACTACGAAGAACCGCTGGAAATGATGGCCGGCAAAGTACATACCCCGGGTTGTTTCCTCTCCGCCAAAGAAATCATGAAGCGCCACTTCCTGGCGTTCATTATTGACAATTGGACGGCCTCCAACCCCACCGAAAATCGCATCCCGCCCCAACTCGGCTTACTGAAGCTCAAGCCAACGAACCTCACCGAACCCACCTGGTTCCCGAACCGCTTACGCACCTTCATCCGGGAAGCCGGAGAAGAACTACTGATTGATTTTCAGACTGGTTACTCCGCAGACGAAATAGACCCAGAAACATTCGAGGAGCTGACGTCCTTTCTCAAGAACGATTATTTGGATGAGCGGGTCGAGCGCTGCTTCATTTTCATCGTCGAAGAGATTAAATCGCTACGCGGTCACGGAACCTACCTACAGGAAGAATTGGATAGTGGAAAATACGGAAAGACGGACCCCCTTTATGAAAGCTATCAACAGGAGATTCGTAGCCTGAGGGCAGCAATCCGGAAGATTAAAAAGCGGCAAACACTAGAGCACCTAACCAATTTCGGTCTGTTGCCAAACTACGCTTTCCCAGAAACCGGCGTTACGATGTCCGCACAAATCAGCACCCCACGCCGCCAGGAAGATGGTACGATGACTTACGACCCGGTTATTATTGAAGCCACCAGGCCCGCTTCCAGCGGACTGCGCGACCTCACCCCCGGCAACCTGTTCTATACCCAGGGCTGGCAGCTACCAATCAGCGGCATCAACACCGCTGATTTTGAGGATACCACCGCCCACTGGCGCTTCTGCAGCAACTGTGACCACCTTGAACAATCAACAACGGGAACATCAGGATTTTGCCCAAAATGCAACGACCCCAGTTTTTCCACCCCGGAAAACCGGCACTTATTGAGTGAGCTGAGGGAAGTCAAAGCAAGCGCCCGGCGAGACGATGCCACCATCCGTGACAATAAAGAAGAACGCGACCGAGGCAACCAGCTCCTCACCCGCCACTTCAATTTTACGCAAAGCAAAACCCAGGGAGCCTTCGCCCTCACGGATATTCCTTTTGGGGTAGAATACATAAAGCGCGTGAGCATGCGTGAAGTGAACGCCGGCAACAAACAACACCGGGAAAGCGGCCGTTCCGTAACCATCTTTGATAAGGATGTCAATGCCGCCGGTTACATCACCTGCAAGCACTGCGGAAAGTCGACCACTCACCGCCAGCAAGAAACCAACCGAAAGCTCGCTAAAGAGCCCGCCGATTATCACTACCCCTACTGCCGCCACAAAGCCCACGCTTACGCAGGGGAGGATGATAATACCATGAAGGAGTTATTCTTTAGCCGGGAGATAAACTCCGAAGTCATCAAAATGCTCCTACCTACTCAGGAGTTCGAGCGGGAAGAGCACATCCAGATGTTCCTGGCAGGTATTAACCTCGGGCTAAAGCATTTCTACGGTGGTAACCCACAGCACATCGGCCTGTACGGTTATCCGGAGTTTAACCAACGCACCGGCCGTTTCGATGTCTACCTTATCCTAATTGACAGCATTCCCGGCGGGACCGGCTACCTCGGCAAATTATTTACCCGCGACAACATCACCCGGCTACTTCGCCTGGCCTACGAGCAGATAAAGTCGTGCGGCTGCCAGAACCGGGGGAAAGACGGCTGCTACCACTGTATCTTCAGTTACAGCACCCAGCATTTCCACCATACCCTAAGCCGATTGGCAACCGAAGCACTCTTCAAGAAAATACTCGACAAATGTGGCGACTGGGTTGACGTGCCCGGAGGTCTGCGGGCCGTTGCCAATACGAGTTATATCGAAGAAAGCGAACTGGAAAGTCGATTCACCCGCCTGTTCCGGACACTCGACAAACGAACCGGCAACGGCTGGTCTTTCAAGGAATACAACCGGGAAGGCGCCATGGAATATACCCTGACTTACGAAGCCGGTGAGACCAAGTATATCTACAGCCTCAGGGCGCAGGTAAGTTTGGGCTACGGCCAGGGAGTGGTTTTACCCACCCGGGCAGATTTCGTCCTCCGCCTGAGCGGAGGCATCGAAAATGGCCAGGACCTCAGTGCTGAAGAAGTGGAGGGACGTACCCAAGTTCCCGTATTTTTAGATGGCTACGCTTGGCATGCTACCCGGGAGCACCCCCGTTTTGCCACCGACATCAGCCGTCGCCACGCCGTACTCAAGTCTGGCCAGTATGCCAGCTGGACCCTCACCTTCGATGACGTCGTGAGGGCCGAACACGCGCTCGGGCTGGAACACAAAAAAAATAAGGCGAGTGCTTGGGACGAGCTTGCTGGAGTTTATCTGAAAAAAGAACACCAGGATACAGCAAAGTTTATTGCTAAAAGCCCCGAGAAGGGGGGTGATCAAACTGCTTTTGGCCAACTGAACGGCAACTTCGCCCGCCTCCGCTGGTGGCTAGAACAGGGACTAAAAAGAGAAAGGATCGAAGACGCTTGTCATGCGTTTCTATCCGCATTCCAAACCGATCTGAAAACAAACAATTACGAAGCCGCCGCCGTCGGTACGATGGTCGCAGGTAAGGCATCACGAACCGTATTTCAACCACTTACCAAGTTAGATCGACAGGCCATTTCCTACCTCGATGGCCTCCCTTCCCTGCCCGGGCAGTCGCATGAACTAACCGCTTTCACGGGGCTTCTCGAACGGCGATTCGATTACCGCCTCAATACCAAGGCCATGGAAGGGGATGGCTACGATAAAGAAGGCTGGTACTACTTCTGGCGGCTGTTCAACCTGCTTCAGTTCACAGGAGAACATCCACCAGAAGTCCAGCAAATCGGAGAAGGTGCCGCCGCATACGTCACACTCGTACTTCATCACAATGATGAAACCCTCACGACTCAGGCAGGGAGCTCGTTTGCAGCTCCGCGTCCGAAAAACCTGGACAACATACTAGAATATTACGATGCCCCCTACCATCCTATCGTACGCTCAACCGTAGCCGCCGGAAAACTGACGGTTACCGAACTGGACGGAAGTTTCATCCTGATGTCTGACGAGAACGAAGTACTGGCAGAAGGTGTCATAGGCTCTACGGAAGCCAAAATTGTAGCCGGTCCCCTAAACGGGCGGTACGCTGATATCTTTAGAGAATCCGGGTATGCCATTTACGCAGTTGAAGACCTCAACGCAGAATTATTCTGACTAAAACCCCTAAAAATATTCATTGATGAGCCAGATCGCCCTGTATCATAAAGCATTCGACCAGTTATTCAAGCTCCCTAAACGAGTACAGAAAGACGTTAGTAATTTCCTTGAAAAGTTCCGGGAGAACAGCAAGAACCCCGGTCTACACATCGAGCCCATCAGTACTTTTTCGGACCCGCAGTTGCGCACCGGCCGCGTCAACCAGCAGTACCGGGCAATTTTGCACGCCCCAAAAACGGGAGACCTGTACCACCTTCTGCACGTAGACAACCACGACGAGGCGATGGACTGGGCGGAGAACAAAATCTTTGAATGGAACGATTTTACCCAGAGTTATCAGGTCTTCGCCTCCCCAGATGTTGTCATAGTTCCAGAACCTACCTCTCCAACTTTGCCTGCACCAGCGGCCGCGCAAAAAGACGCTTTTCACCATCAAAGTAATGAAGAGTTACTGGCCATCGGAGTCCCCGCCATCCTGATGCCATCGGTACGCGAGGTGAGCAACCTGGAAGAACTAGAAAAACTTTACGACTACTTACCGATCGAAGCCCTGGAAAACCTTTCGATGTTAATCGAAGGCTCTAATTACGATACAATTATCCGGGAAGTGAAGGAAGGTATGATCACCTCCGACGATCGCAACGAACAGGAAAATAGCCCCAACAACCAACGCAGCTTCTTCGAGCTCACCAACGACGACCTGCTCAACCGTATGCTGGAAGGCGAGGTCGCCAAATGGAAAATATTCCTACACCCCAGCCAAAAGCGTTTGGTAGAAGGCAACTTCAACGGCCCAACGAAAGTAACCGGTGGCGCAGGAACCGGCAAAACGGTAGCCGCACTCCACCGAGCCAAAGAACTGCAGGAGCGCGGAACGGCAACCCCGCAACAGCCCATTCTCTTCACGACCTACACTAAAAGCCTGGCGGCAAACCTGAAAGACGAGTTGAAGAGCCTAGAAGTAGACGACCGTATCGTAAAATTGAATAACCTAGACAATCTGGCAATGAAGTCTGCCCGCGACGCAGGCCTGATTGCCAAGGGCAACAGAGTACTTGATTTTTCCGACCATAAGGAAGCCGTTGAAATATGGCAGTCGGTTATTGACTTTAAACTCACTTCCTATTCCGCAGAATTCCTCCACGCAGAATACCAGCACGTGATTCTTTACCAGGGTATTACTTCGGCCGACGAATACTACCATGCCGCCCGCCGCGGTCGGGAACGACGCATTAGTAGAAAGAATAAGGTAGAAATCTGGAAGTTGATCGAAGCCTATGAAGAGCTAAAAAAGCAAGAAGGTTTTGTCGACCTTTTTGAAGTCTACAACGCCCTGACCGCTCACTATAACGCCGCCGCCATCAAGCCTTTTCGCCACGTGATTGCCGATGAATTACAGGACTTTTCAAACATCCACCTTCGCCTTCTGAGGTCGCTCGTCGCCGAGCAGCCGGACGACTTATTTCTAGTCGGTGATCCCCTGCAACAGATCTACGGTCGTAAGATCGTTTTCTCGGAAGCAGGCATAAATGTTCGTGGTCGCCGTAGCCGACGTCTGAAGATCAACTACCGCACCACCGAGAAAATCCGTCGTGCCGCAGTAGGCGTAATCGAGGGAATAGACTTCAGTGATTTTGAGGATGGTATTGAGGATAAAAAAGGATACGTAAGCTTACGAGGTGGCCTAGCCCCCACCTATGAACTGCATAAAACATCCACCGCAGAGCAAAGCAAAATACTAGAAAGGTTGCAAGCCTACTTGTTTCCGGGTGCAAGCGATGAGCCCATCCCGGCTTCCAGTATCTGCGTGGCGGTTCGTACCCGAAACGCAGCAAAAGCCTTCCGCACCATGCTCCACACCGCCGGGATTCCCTACTACGACCTAACCGAAAGAAATTCCCCGGTAGGGAACCGAAAAGAGGGCGTTTGGCTCTCCACTTTCCACAACCTCAAAGGCTTGGAATTCAAAGTTGTTTTTCTCGCTGACGTGAGCGCGGCAACCTTTCCTTTCCGGCCCAACGCCTACGACGGCTTCTCCAATTCTGAAAAACGAGCGTTTGACGAAGGCGAACGGGCATTACTCTACGTCGGTATGACCAGGGCGGTTGCCCGCGTTCATATATCCGGGGTTGGCTCTCCTGCAGATTATCTGCCGTCTCTTGTGAATGAGCTTTAGCCCGGGACAGTAAAAATAACATAGTATGGCGTCACCAACCTAGACCCAAGAATAACCGCCTTTTCTGCTGAGAATGCTGGATATCAAGCAGGATACCAATAGCACGTTTCCAGATCATTGTGTTTGGCGTAAGATCTATACTACCGTCGGCCACATGGAGTGATTTTGTGCGCGCAAAACGAGCGCGACCTTTCTCAAACGTGGCTCAGTAGGGGCGATCCCTCGCGATCACCCCTACTGAGCCACGTTTGTCACTACGTTTTCACCTCATGTGCCCGACAGCAGCATAACACCCTTTTACGTAGTCGAATATAGGTTGCCTTTTGTCGTACGAAATACAAGTTTAGTTCATTTAAATAAAATACAAGATGAGTAAAAAATAGTATTTATCTTCAAATCTCCGAAGCACACCGCAGACTCAACGCACCAGGTCATCCGCTTACCCTCCACGCCGTACCCCGTCATAATCCTCCTAGCCGCCCTAATCGCCCTCCTCTACCCGAGTTGCGAACCCGCCAACTACATCGACAACAAAAACGAAGCCACCACCATCACCCTATCCTATTGAAATAATCAACCTCTCCCGCAGCTGAAGTTCCGGGCAGGATGATCGGCAAAGTTGAAAGTTACTGGAACTACAAATTTTGTAGAATTTCTACCAGAATACGCCCTCAACCAACGGCCATATCCTTTCTTAAATACTGTCTAATTAGACAGCATTTAGCGAAATTATTAGTACATGTACTACATAAATTGCCAACCCGCGAAATAAATACTGTCGAATTAGACAGCATTACGAACACAATGCAGTACATTTACTACAAATAAGAACAATGGCAAAGAAAACTGATTTAGTAATCTATGATACAGAGGTTAAATATGATCAGGTTAACGACTATGTTTGTCTCAACGACATTGCCTCCATGAAGAGTGATGACCGTTTCTACATCGCTGATT
>Ga0306864_1000589_pt1 | contig 16412 bp, 15 predicted proteins | sample AntRauTorckE5430_FD_190448 | JGI IMG/M metagenome (GOLD analysis project Ga0306864, IMG submission 190448) | Saline lake microbial communities from Rauer Islands, Antarctica - Metagenome Torckler E5 #430 (v2) (version 2) | ecosystem: Environmental > Aquatic > Non-marine Saline and Alkaline >...
AACTGGGATGATGGAGAGATTGCATTGTCATCTGTGTGGTGTGCGTCTCTCCTGACAGCCATCGGATTGTATCTACCAATCCTCTACGGTTGCTTCCCTTACTCACTTTTTGCAGCCTCTCTACGAATATCTGCAATTCTTTTCCTCCTCCTGGCTTGAACCTTCTGGCGTCCTACTTACTGGTCCGTGCGTACAGGTGCGTACTGCTTTTACAACTTAATAATAAATAATAACTACTTCTTGAATCATCTGATGCCTATCTGGCGTTTGAAGTTGGTTTGCCAATGCTGTAGTGCCTCTAAAAAAATCTAAAAGATACATCCCAGCAAAATAATATTATTTAGATATTGCAATCCACAGCAAGCAATCACGGAGGGCTATTGTTATTTTGAGTGGGGCAATTGTTATTAAAGAACAAGGCTTTATGACGTTGTCATTATTTATAAATTCGCAAGGTCAGGTGTCATCAACTCTTCCATATTCCAAACTACAAAAGAATGAATGTCAGAAAGCTATCAACAGGATAGAACACCCTTCCTTTTGATATCTTTGCATTGTATCTGAAGATCCGGAACTTCAAATCTCTCGTGACTTTGTTATAACCATATCACCTTTTGCTTCACCTCCTCTTGTGATATTGCTCAAGCTGTGCTACCGAAACAAACTCTTCATTCAAGATCAAAAGCCTGTGCAAATTTCATACTCACTCGTGACACCCAATTCCCCAATTTCAATCCATTGCATGAGCTGTTGTGCCATATCCTCCCTCTCTTCTAGGACCGTCTATGCTGCATCTGCAACGACGCGATCGATTACTTCAAGATCTTCCTCTTCGCCGCATGCAATCCATAGATCCAATCAAGGGAATCTGAACTCATACAGATATCATGGATCAAAGAACTTTCATGAAGGCCATTCCAGGTCGTTAAGTTCCTTTCCTCCTCAAATGAACGAGGCTGAAAACAGATCCATCTTGGGATTGACACTATCTGCGTTTATCACTGGAGGAACTGCTGCGGCGTATGTTGCCTACGATCTGGAAGAAAATTATCGTACCGCACAGTGTTCTTCACTTGGTGTCATGAGCCCAACTCCTGAGCATAGTCCAGCAACCATTTTCCAGAATCAGTTTTTAAGGCACCTTAAAACAGAAAGTAGTACTTCCGAAGACGATGCTAGCTTGAAGTCATCATCGTTCGAGAAAAGACGTGGTGTCAACTTGGGATTTTTTAATAATGTGGAACATGTGCCTATGAAAGCTGGTGCGCTTGATGTTGTCGAAGCTTCTGTGAACAAAGCCTGTGCATGGGAAAAGAAAGCAAAGGCCGCAGTAGATCTCCTGCGAACTCCATCTCGTTACGATGTAAGCGTCTTGACTAATTCACGACCGTGTGTTTCTCATTAATAGCCTGTTGCTCACCCTTTCCTTCTTTTTTATTCTTTTAGGTATCTGTGAGGGCCCTAAGAGGAGGAAGACTCTCTATGGAAGACACCTATTGTATTCACGATGGGGGACGGTTCGCTGGAGTTTTTGATGGCCATGGTGGTGCAATGGTCTCCAAGTTCATCAGTGAAGCCGTTTATGACAAGATAAAAAATAATCTCGAAGAAGAGGAGTCTACGGGTGCAGCACACCCATCGATAGGTGCTTTCGTCAAGTCCATCAGCTCAGCATTTGATGAGATTGATGATGAAGTCCTAAGTGTTGACAAATTTCAATACCAAGGATCTACTGCTGTAGCAGTTTATGTCCACGAAGACGAAGAAACAAAGGATAGAACTATTATATCTGCCAATATCGGAGATAGTAGGGCTGTCCTTGCGCGTGGTCACAGAGCTGTCGACCTTACGAGGGATCACAAACCCGATGACGAGCAGGAAAAGAAAAGGATTCTCGCCATGGGTGAGACCATTGAGTGGGATGAATACTGTCAGGTCAGCAGAGTAAAAAATCTCTCTCTTTCACGCGCAATTGGGGACAGGTTCGCAAAGCCTGTTGTCAGTGGAGAAGTTGAAATTCAGCTATTTCCACTGAGCAACCTATCGAACGACTGCGTCGAGGAAGATGACTTCATCATATTAGGAAGTGACGGGCTTTGGGACGTCATGACATCCCAGAGCTGTGTTGAATTTGTAACGAAGCGTCTTAATCCTTCCAAAGCGCAAGCTAGAACCATGTCCAAAAGAGAGCTTGCACTGCACAAGTTCAGTAGGCGAAAGAATATGAGCCGATTTGTTGCAAATGAGGCAATACGGCGAGGATCTTGCGATAACATCAGTGCTGTGATCATTTGGCTAAACAAACCGAAGGGTTTGTAGAGGATTATTTTCAACCACCGGAATGACCAATGCATCATGCTTTGTATTTTCAAACAAGAAACTTTGTGCTTCGAGTAAATGACACGAATAAGGCACAAATTATATTATTGAATTAAAGGTTATCTATTTCGAAGTTTAGTTAACCCTCGTTATCTGCCGCTTGCTTTTCTATCAATAGTTTTTACTATTGTAAAGATTGTTCTGGTAACTTGTCTATGAAATCCATGAGATCCTTCGATCGCTTTGCCAACAGAGGATCTAATGATTGCGCATTCACATGACTTTTATTTGGATGCGGGAAAAGAGGTCTTTGAGCAAGGTCACTTCCGCTACACGAAGTCAATGCGCGCCAAAGGCAATCATAATCAATGCGGAGAATAGATTGAACTACATTCATGGTAGATTCTCCAATTTGACTGTCGCTAGAGAGAAAAGGGAGAATCATGGTTCCGGCGATTGAGGTAGTATTTGCAAGCATTTTCCCACATGACTTGGACGAATACATTTTATTCATGCAATTGAGAATTGAAAGGAGAAGTGTAGAGTCTGAAGTCGGTGCATACAATGCAGAGCTTCCTGTACTGTGGTGTAACACGAGAAAGTGGTCCAACAATAGTGAAATTTGTGGCCAGATTCCATTTATAAACCTATCCGCAATGAAATCACCGCACAAACCGCTAAGTTCAGCCAATATCTCCAATAGACTCTTCAAAAGTATTACAATGTGATGGCGCGGGGTAACAGTATCATCGGGCTTGGCGATATTCAAAAATAGGGAACATGCTGTCTTGAACCTGATCTGTAAGGAAGGCCAATGCCGACTGACACTCTCTAGAAGTGGGTTTCCTGCACTGGTGATCTCACTATCGTTTTGATTACCCATCTAAATTAATGAATGAAATAGTTAGTTACAAACAAATTGTAACGATATTATTAAACAAAACATCTGTGCTTACCTTAACATGGCGCTGAATTGAAGAAAGAGCTCGAAACGCAATACGGAACAAATCGCATGCTTTCCTTTGAAGCTTCAGATCTGGCAAAGCGAGTAGCATGGAGTTGACCATCAGCACCTTTTCAAGATCGCAGACTAGTCGCTTAAGAACGTATCCAGAGATAATAGTGTGGCTTGTCTTTTTTGATGCTGGGTCACTGTGATCACCATCATTATTTTCCGGCTTTTCCTCATTATTGGTTTCAAACTCTAAAAGAAGAGCTTCCCACGCCATGTCTTCTAATTTGAGATCTTCACCCTCTTGCACAGGTAACAGGGTGATCAATGTCTTGTGAAGGAAAGTAGAGCAACTAACAAACACAGATGTAAGTCCCATTGGAATCATGATGCAACGAAGAAGGTCATCAGTTCGCCTTGAAAATTGTAGATTGAACCAGGATGTCATGGAACTTTGCATGTCTGTTAGTAACAATAGGTTTGTCTCGACTACTTCCTTATCTTCATCAGAATATTCACTTTTTAACAAGAATTCAATGATGTTATGCAAAGAATAAAAACAGATTGCCTGTGAGCGTAGATCAACTTCAGTTCGGTAAGGATTGCTCAGTTCAGCAGTCAAAGTTTCCATCAAATACCCGTAGTTTGTAAACAACATGCTCTGCACACTTGAATGTCCAATCAGATGGGATATATTCAAGAGCGTTATATGTGCTCCGTCTTGAACTGATTGGCTATTCATGTCACTTGCCTTTTGAATCAAAGGATACAAAATTACAGGAGTGAATTTGTCAAATTGTGAACCAACGCTTTTTGCGAAGGTTGAGATCAAATCCATTAGGCACACAAGCACAGCCCCATTTCCGTTATATGCTTCTAGAGATACGTCACTGACGTCTAAGGGTGACATCAATTTAGAATTGAATGATGCCAGTTCTATGCTTTGCAAAGACACCATATTACTTTTCTCCTTTTTGCTGGATTTATCTCGGCCCGTTTCTCTGAAGATTTGATTTAACTTAGATGGCAACTGCCATAGGACATCGCTACAAATCAATGGGATCAGAGTGGATACTAGCTCATCCAAGGTCTTTGTTTTTTTCTGATGGTGCGAACTCTCAAAAGACTTTAACAACTGCATTTAATCAAGTTGTGAGTTTAGGTTGCGACATGTTACTACACAATCACAAAGCTGACCTCGCTTACCTCCTTGGCTATTACTACCAAACCAAAATGTTTCTCGATGAATCTCGAATGTTCCAAATCAAACAGATTCCGTTTGTGAGATATTCTAATGCTTAAAATATCGTACAAATCTGCGATGCACTCATCCAAGAACAGTACAGTCTGTTTATAACCAAGGACGATTGCAATGTTATGAATCATCTCGTAGGCGACTTTAACCGTGGATCCACGCATAAATCGATATTGAATGTTGTAGCATCCAGTTGATATCTCCCCTGGGTATTGTATCAGTTTGCTTGAAGTCTTTGTAGTATTGTCCACTGTAAACATGTCTGTGAGCAAAGATAAAAGGGGTAAGCAAGGCCTGGCACATAATTAGTGCACGCGCATTGAAATTATAGAACGTAACACAGTCGTCAAGTATCACGATTGTTCCAATTTTCACGCACCTACTAAGCATTGACGAACAGGATCTTTCGTCAATTTGTGTGACAAATATTTGGAAAGAACGGTCTTCGACGTCTTCGCCCTCTTTGTATTTTGACTTGAATTTGCATTCTCATCACTTGCTGTCATGAGATATCCCGAAATCAACTTCATTGTGCAACATAATTCAGACTCTCGTCCACTTTTGGCATAAGTAGGTAAAGATTCAACCAAAGCAACTATGCGAGGCACAATGTATTCTTTAATGTGATAAGTCCATTCCCTATCTCCTTGGCGTTGACGATAAGTGTATAGAACAGATTTGCATTCTATCGAAAGCACCTCTTAGGATTGGGGAATCAATTATGTTAGTTTTAAAGCATTGCATAACATTACAAACGATCAATATTCTAATCCTTAGTATTCTTACCATTTTCGTCGGTCGACATTGTGATCAGACATTCCAAAGCGGCAATAATAAGCATATCAGAAGATGCTCCATCTGTTTCTCGTCCGACTCCATCATCATTGTCCATTCCACTTTGCCAACTGCCATCGGTGTCTATCAAGATTGATTTGCAAAGAATTGAAGCTCCAACCCTTCTCACATTCAAGGCCTTATGTGAGGGTATGAGGGACAAGAGTAAAATGAGGGGCTCTGGTACTGCCTTGTGTACATTGCTGCAAAACTGTCGTAGTTCTGTCGGTAGAGCCTGAGTGGATGTTTGCAAATTCTCATTGTTGGACGATGCTTGCAACAAGGCATTTGCTGCATCTTTATACTGAGGAGATTTGTCATGCATAGCCTCTATCGACAGAGTCCGACTCAGCAACATGGATAGAGTCTTCAGAGTTTCTGTTGCAATTTTCGGGGATGACTGTGATGTAGTGATACGCACATGAAGCAAAGCTTCTCGAAATAACGCCTTTCATCACAAAACAGTTATAACAATGCGTTGAGTATTTCACGTTCGATTCAATAGACATGATATTCACAATGCGTGTTGCAAATGCAGCTTCACATGCGCAAACTAGATACTTACTTTGAACACTCCCGGAAACATAAATCTCCACTCGCTTACCATGGCACTGCCAATCGCTGTAGCCACTTTTTCATTCTCGTATCCTTCCATATCATTGCTGTCACTTATATTTTTAGTGATAGCTTCTTGCGCATCTATGCCCAAACTCATGAGAGATCTCATGAGTGACAGTGCCTGTACCTTGAGCTCTACATTTCCCTTGATGTGCGTCGGCACAAAGTCAAGCTTCTGCTGTTCTAATTCTTCTCCACGATGGGAATCTTCTCTATTATATCCATTTGAATCCAGAATCGAAGTGATGCAATGCACAATTGAATGCAACAATTGTCCTTTCCTAGACGACTGAAACTCCACCCAGAACTCCACCGATGAGGAAACTAGCATCTCCTTTTTAGCAGCAGTAGCACTCTGACCATCATCTCCACCTTTTGTGACCAATGCTTCGATACATGCTAATAGTTGCATGATACATTCTTCTCCCTTATCCAAGTTGAATATTTGATTCAATGCTACATCATGTATAACTGACGCAAGGGATTGCGAAGCTGCTACGACACACTTTATTCTTAGACTCACCTCCATGCTAGTATTCACAGGTTTATTCTCCTTTGCATCCTGTATAGTATTGCCTACCTGAAGTATCTCCGTCACTTTCTTTAAGCACGCCGCTGCGTCCTCATGGCAGCGCCTGGCTGCATTTCTCAAAGCTATAAGAGTATTATCAGTGGCGTGTACTTGCTTTCCAACATCTCGTGCGTATGGAAGAGGTTTTTGAAGAATGAGAATGAGGGGTAATAAAATGTATCGTTGCATGTGATGAATGATTCTACGCGTTGCTACGATTTGTCCTTTGGCTCTGGAGTCAAGTTCTAGGTGTTCCAACGAAGCTTGTATGTTCTGTAACATTTCCGATTGTATCTTATAAACGGCAATCACTTCTTGATTGGCTTTACTATTACTAGTGTGGTTATCGTCGTGGTGAAGCATGTCTTGTTCTTTTTGTGCCATGGACAATTGTTTGTCAACGGATGCAAGTAGCATCTTTAGGAGAGGATCGAGACGAGAGAAGATTAACCTTTGGTGCTCTTCTTCCTTTGATTCGTTGCTCATCATGATAACAGAAGAATCCTCAGTGTTTTTCTTTCAATAATGGACTAGGAATGTTGTGTGAGATTGATTCAGACTGTTCAAGTGACACTGTTGATTTAAGATAGGAAGTCTCAACGGTGAATATATTGTCTGTGTGGTATGTGCTTAATGATTGATGAATGCTCGACTACCTTTGTTGTTAGCAATTTTTATAATTGATCATTCATTATTAATCATTCTTCTTCTCGATGCATGGTTGTTGGTTGTTGGTTGTTGGTTGTTGGTTGTTGTTGTCGCGTTGTCGCTTGACCTGTTTGAATTCAGGTAACAAAAACGATGATTCATGTTCACCCCCTCCCTTTTGATCAGGGGGGGACATTCTTCTCTTTTAGCCGCATTATTATTGTTCCAGTTTCCACTCTGTTCCACCAAGACACTTCAAAGTACCTAGCTAGCAAATTGGATGAAACACAAAACGCAATACGCAATCTTACACAATACAACAACAACAGTAGGTAGTTACGCACATATTACACAACGCACAACCACAACACGCACTAAGAACTACCCCTTGCTACATAACTTTCACAATTGAACGGAATTGAAACCCATTTTGTATCTTCATCTAGTCCCCAATGGTACTATCAAATGCAGAGACGCAGAACCTAAAAAATCAAGTGATAGCCCTTCCCTACGCATCCCTCCTTACTCGACAGACCGAAGTACAATCGCGCCTATCCTCCATCACAATCCAAGACTCTACCCCAAAACAATCATCCAAACCATTATCATCCAACAATGACGCCAGCAAAGATGGCAACATCATAACCTCTATTCCTAAAACAGACACACACTGGGACTTCGTCATGAAAGAACTAGCATGGCTCGCCACTGATTTCCAATCGGAGCGAAAACGTCAAAAATCCCTTGCAAAGAAGCAAGCCCTATCGATCAAACAATACCATTCCACCAAAGAAAAAAGAGCCCTCCGTAAAATTGCTGAACTCGAATTGAAGAAACGAAGGCTAGCGTCTAAACTTGCAAGGGATGTCGTCAAAGGATGGTGGGAGAAGAAAATTGAGAGGGTGATTGCCTACAAACAAAAGGTGGATGCTGATCTGGTGAGGAAGAGGGGAATGGATCGTCATCTTGTCTTTTTGGTCAAGCAGACGGAGAGATATACTGATTTATTGAATCAGCAACTAGTGCAAACACATCATCATGATAGTGGGAATGAGGTGGAACAGATGCCGGCCTTGACGATTGAGCAGGCTTTGAGGCAGAATGATTTTGAGAGTTGTGCGAGGAATAAGCGACAGAGGCATTTGGATTATCAAACAATTGCGGAGAGGATTGGTTCTGAAGTAAAGGAGTTTTATGGGGAATCGACGGAAGATGAGGGGGGAAGTGAAATGGAAGATTATATTCCTAGTCAGGATGAAGAACCAGATGATGAGACAACATTGATTGAAGCAGAAGAAATGGATGCGGTGTCCAATCAGAACTTGAGAAATGAAATTGAAATTCTTGAGGAGGAGAGTAGAATGAGTATAGAAGATTTGCTGAAGAGGTTCGAAGCAGAGAGGGATCAGGTTTTAGTCGAGCAGGAACCAGAGCAAGATACCACGGACAAAAGGACAACGAGAGCTCGATCTCGAAGCAAACGGGTCAAATTTGCGTCAGAGATTTCTGTAGAAGAAGCAAAAGTAGCTGCATCCACTGCTACTTCTGCAACTAAACTGACGATGAATGACGGCAACGACGCCGATGATGATGCAGATATGAGCGACGTTGATGATTTTGCATCACTTGCGGATAGCGTTGGCAGCAATGCATCCAATGGATCTGATGAGTTTGCTTCGAATCCATTGGATTGTGTTGACGATGAATCGACATTGGATGCAGAAATGAGGCTCAAACCTGATATCAGTGCTCAAGAAGAACTTGCACTATTGCAAAGGGAAGCAGACATGTCTGTGGAGGAGTTACAGGCGATGTATGCTGGTGCTTCAGGAGCAGGAGATCAAGACGATGACAAAAATGACATTAATGCAAATAGAAATGCCGATAGTAATATGGGATCTGCATCGAGTAGTTCAGAAGACTTTGAAGATGATGGCCAAGCAGTGGACGATGAAAGAACAATAGCAGCAGAAGAATTGCTTGGTAGGGACATGCCGTATGATGATGAGATTGCACTTTTACAGCGAGAGAATGAAATGTCGATTGAAGAGCTGAAGGCGATGTATCACAATGTGCAAGCGGACTCTGGCGATGATGATGTTGATCCCAAAGAGAGCGCTGAAGAGGACATCGGGAGCGTAACTTCTGATTCTCAAGACGAAGGAGAATTTGAGCCAGCAACAGGTGCAGACATTGACGATGAGACAACAATTGATGCCGAAGAACGCTTGGGACGCGAAATTACACATCAAGAAGAAATCGACATGCTTCAGAAAGAGAGCGAGATACCAATCGAGCAGTTGCGTGCCATGTACGCTAATCAAGACGCAGGTATGGCAGAAAACGACGACGACGAATCCATGTCACCACATGACTCGCTTGACCAGACATACGCCACTAGTGAATCGAAGAAACGGAAATTAGAACTGGAAACGGGTAAAGTCGAAGATGAGGAGGAAGATGAAGGAGCTGCAGCAATCAAATCTTTGGAATACGCAGATGAGAAGGCAAGGAACACCGCTGTGAGCAGACCATACCTTATTCCATCTTGGGTTAAGCTCCGAAAATACCAACATGTTGGCCTGAATTGGCTTGTATCCATACAGACTCGACGATTGAATGGGATTTTGGCAGACGAAATGGTGAGTCATCGCAGTCTTTTTTTTGAAGCATTTTTAACGCTAGTATGCTTATCAAATTTCCGCCTTCGTCGCTCGCCAGGGTCTTGGTAAAACATTGCAGACAATCGCGTTACTATCCTATTTAGCAGCTTATAAGGTATGATCAATTGTTGAACGTGAGCGAAATTGTGAATACTCTATATCTTAATCTTAACATTTCTGAATCCATAGGGAATTTGGGGACCACATCTCATCGTTGTGCCCACATCATGTATCGTGAATTGGGAAGTCGAGATCAAAAGATTTTGTCCTGCCTTCAAAGTTTTATGTTATTACGGCTCTGCCAAGCGGAGGAAGGAACTTAGACAAGGATGGACAAAGACCAACTGGCACCACATTGTTATCACTTCATATCAACTCGCCGTTCAGGATGCCTTCGCTTTCAAGCGAAAGAAGTGGTATTATCTGGTTTTGGACGAGGCCCACAATATTAAAAACTTTCAAAGTCAACGGTGGCAGACTCTTGTGAATTTTAACACTCAGCGGCGCCTCTTATTGACTGGTACTCCTTTACAAAACAACCTGATGGAACTTTGGTCACTTCTACATTTTCTCATGCCTCACGTCTTTCGATCGCGGAAAGAATTTTCGTATTGGTTTTCAAATCCAATGAATAACATCATTGAGGGGAACTCGTCTAGAAACGACGATCTTATTGGTCGGCTGCACGGAATCATTAGGCCGTTTGTGTTGCGGAGATTGAAGAAAGATGTGGAGAAGCAAATGCCTGGTAAATTTGAACACATAGTAAAGTGCCATTTGTCACGTAGACAGGTAAGTCCAATTACGCATTCATTGTATGCACTATTGCATATCGACTATGCTCATTATCTTAACCATTGCCCGCTTAGATGTTCCTTTACGAGGAGTTCATGGCTAGATCCTCAACAAGGATAGCAATGCAGAAGAGTGGTAATTACATGGGAATGATGAATGTTCTTATGCAACTAAGAAAAGTGTGTAATCACCCTGATCTCTTCGAAGCGCGTTCAATTGTTACTCCATTCTCTACAGAGAGGATTACAATGGTTACAGCATCTATTGTGGTCGATGCTCTACATTCCGATAATCCTCTTGAGCGTGTCAGTAGCAAGCTCCTTCATCCATTATGGAGTATTGGTGGTGGTGAAGCATCATGCGAAGAAGCGGTCAAGCAAAGCAAATACGTTTCTAACCGACGAAAACAGCTGAAGGTGGACTCTCATACACTCAAGACTATGATTTGTAAAGATGTGCATGAAATCTCCAACCCTAAGCTAGAAGATAATCCTGGATTAGCTCGACTCCTAAACGAGTTACACGTTGAAAATAGAGAAGAATGTCAAGACAAGGCACAGTTTCAATGCGATTTAAACGAGGGTCGTTGCGACGGGCAGATGTTTTTGTACCCATCGTCTTTGCAGGACGCCGCCAAGATTGACTTATTTTCGTTAAAGAACTCATCAAGCCCAGACTTCACTCATGAGGAAGTAGCACTAACACCATCTCGTCTACTAGAGATGAGGCATACACAAGAGAGGTCAAGAGATATTATGGCGAAAGATTTGCAGAAGAATTTTGTTTTTTATGTGCCAAGCGCAGGATCCCACAAGCCTTTGCTGTTTCCAAAGAACCGATCTGACCTTAATGAAGATAAGATAATAAAGACACTAGGAGAGCAAGTTGATTTGTCGGGTCGCAGCTCAAATGCACTTTTCTTTCCTGACAAAAAATTACTCCAATTTGACGCCGGAAAGCTTCAAGTTCTTTCAGAATTGCTTCGCAACCTAAAGAAAGGAAAGCATCGAGTTCTCATATTCACTCAAATGAGTAAAATGCTTGATATCTTAGAATCTTTTTTGAACCTCAATGGTCACACCTATTTGCGGTTGGACGGCTCAACAAGTATTGATCAACGTCAGCGGCTCATGGATCGCTTCAACAACGATGAAAAGATTTTTTGTTTCATTCTAAGTACTAGGAGTGGAGGACTCGGCATTAATTTAACAGGAGCGGATACTGTGGTTTTCTACGACAGTGATTGGAACCCAGCCATGGACGCCCAAGCACAGGTAGGCCAACCTGATTCATTATCTTTCTTACCCAAGTTTTGAAATGCTCACAATCTTCTGTACTACTTCAATAGGATCGAGCACATCGCATCGGACAGACAAGAGACGTTCACATTTATCGTCTTGTCACTGAGCACTCCATTGAAGAAAATATCTTAGTTAAAGCGAAGCAAAAAAAACACCTCGATTTTCTCATCATGGACGAAGGAAAATTTCACGCTGCACCAAAGGGCGGCAATCATGCTGTAGTAGATGTTATTGACGCTGTGGATGATGGAGACTTTGACCTTTCCTCGAAAGGTGGTCTTCGCAATATTTTAGGGATTGCAACAGATAAAAATGGCGAAGAGGAAGGCAGTAATGAAGACCAGAAGCATCCTTTGGCCCAAGGCAATATAGAGTCTGCGATGGCAGCTGCCGAAGACGAAGATGACGTTTTGGCTATGCACGGTGCTCAGCAGGAAGCAAAGGAAGAATTACAAGAGTTCGACGAAAATGTTCAACTGCCTAAGAATGACGAAGACAGTCAAGAAGAGAGCCACGATGAAGGTGCTCCAGCTAAGAAGAAAGTGAAGATAGAAACTGCAGAGGCATCAAAGGATACAAGTGAAGAGGAAGATTCAGCTGCTGCACTTGAAAAGGAATTCGCTGCTTGGCAGAGCCAAGTTGGAGTAGACAAGGCCTCTATTGACGCTTCTCTCAATCCAGTTGAGCGCTATGCTCTGCGATTCAAAGAAGACGTTGAACCCTTTTATTCTATGTGGTATTTGTCAGAACAACAACGCATTCAAGAGACTGAATCTGCTCAAGAAGAGTGGGACATTGCAGAGATCGAGGGAGGCAAAGCCATTGAAGAACGTAATGCAATTGAGAATGGCGACTTGCTCGCCTCGATGCCCAAACCCGCAGATCTCTTGAGACAGCGCCATCTCTATTTCAGGGAAAAGTCTAGATTGACCGCGAACAAGAAGAAGCGTCGCCTGACTGGTGAAAATTGGAGCGTTGAGACGGACGGCAAGTCAAAGCTTCCATTTTGGTATAACTGTGATACTGGCGAGGCCTTATGGTATAGACCTCTGATTCTGCTAGAATTAGAAGAGTACGAGCGCGCTGCAGAGTTTTCCTGGAATGCGATGCCGTTGAAACCACTAGTGAAGATCATGGAGTATCTAGTGCCTTTTCCAGAGCGGATGGCGTGTGCTGAAACATGTAAACAATGGCGAAAAGGCGCGCAAGACATATCATTCGTTCGCCATGTGTATCCAGTTGAAATGGGCGCGCTGACAATGGATGCCGACAAGATGCACTCTTATCACTACAGAACTATTTCCGAGGCATTAGACGATTCACTTCCCGGTGATAGTATTGGTATGTTTTTTTTCCTATTGCTGTCTGTTTCTGCCTTCTATTCAAAACTTTACATTCTAATTTGATCTATTTTATAATCATGACTTGTCAAAGAACTTGGCGACGGCCACTACTGGATAAACGAATCTGAGCTCACGGTAAAAATGCCATTAAAAATAATCGGTGATGAAAAGGATCCGTCCCATGTTGTAATCGAGCTTAGCGGGAGAGTAAATTGGGACGGATCCACTGGATTCTTGGAAGGTATCACATTTCGGAGACCGAGAAATAACGATGATTGCGATGAAAAAGCAATGCTTCAATTGGAGAGCGGAAACTCCCTTTCAATGACCCATGTCACTCTGGAAGGGGCCAGAGAAAAAATTTCTAATGCTATTCAAGAACGTGTCACTGGATCTGGAATCTGTGTTCGTGGTCGACTGCGTATGGATGATGTAAGTGATTTCTTGATGTATTTGATTGGTAGGCATTCTATAAATTGTTATCCTAGTCAAACTAAACCCATTGTTTTTGTAACCTTACTTGGGAATACAGTGCATCATTACGAACACTAAGGGGACTGGAATAGAATGCTCTGGTGCTGCATCTGTGCATCTCAGCCGTAGTCGCGTCCTCGGAAATGCAGGACCTGCAGTATCTCTTCAAGATAGCTGTACGTTCCAACGATCAGACGACTGCGTCTTTAGAGACAATTCAGGTGGAGAAATCAAAGATAGTAGAGTTAAAATTATATTTTGAATATTTTCCTTCTTGTCTATTGCAATACTTCATGTCTCTGGAATCAATGCTTCAAATTGATTGGATATCTTCTCATCAATGCTCATGACTCTAGCTCCAGGCTTCGCCTTTGAGAGATAAAAGCAAACATTTCTTGCACGAGGATCCAATAATGCGCTTACACAAACAGCTGCGACTTCTGCTCTAGACACAGCAGTAAGTTCGTCATTGGACTGTCGAAGGAGAAGGTATGAAAGTAAGAATACCACTAGAAAAAAAATCACAATAATGAATGAACGCAATCAAACACTTACCTGCTTTAATTGAATAGTAGAAAATTCACCACTAGGCAGTTCATTTAGCGTGGGCACCCGAATTATAGAATACTGTAGCCCACTATTCTTCAATATTTCCTCCCCCCTATATTTATAATACAGCTCTTCTCCACTAAGATCCTTTGGATTATGAAGCAAACGCTTTGCCTCTTCGTCACTGAAGAGCGCTTCACCTTCTTCTCCATCACTATCCGATATTATTCGCTTCAAATCATGTCGCACCATTGCATTCTTAACAGTATGCGGCATGCGCGCATCGGAAAGGTAAACAAACTCAGGCTCTGGTTGCGATCTGTACACCTTTATGTAGCAAAGGGCAATATAGAATTTCAAAAATTTGTATCTTGCCTTATTGGGATCGTCTGCAGGTAGGACATTATCAGCACTATCCACACGGAATCCAATCTGCTTGACATCTCTTCCAATAAATGGAGCTACTCTCGAGATATCTAACTGCGCACCTGGCACTTCCCGTCGAATGACTGGTGTGAACTTCGAAAACGGCAGTCGAACCGTTTGGAATTTATTGAGTGATTTATTCCCGTCTATGGATGATTTTGCCTCTGTCTGAAATGTGCACACGTATTCAATCCCACTCAACTCAAATTCAGATGTACGCATGTAGGCTTGATATGTTTTTCCATCTGCACAAATTCTACAGACAAAGCCGGCGAAGCCAATGGATAGATCAGTCCCCATTTCAGGATCTTCTCGTGATCGTAGACGACTACTTATGATCGACGCCTCACTTCCCACGCCATTGACAGCAAGTGGTAGCTTACCAACAAATACTCCATGATTGAATTTATTCTTCATCCATGTCACTTGCGATTTCACAATCGAACTCGTTGCCACAGTTGGTTTCTGCTTTTGCGCGCTATCTTCATTACTATAATCATCATTGTAGTAATCATCATTCGTATTGTAGTAGTCACTATCATCATTGTAGTAGTCTTCGTTCTTTCTAATCCCACTAGCGATAGTGCCTATATTATCCTGTTGCAAAGGAACTCCAACTTTGCTTTTCACAACATCATCGTCTACATTAATTGTGAACAACCCATAATCTTCCTCTCGATCTTGAAATTTAAACAAGGACCTCTTTGCTGCTTGACTTGTTCCATAGTCCGCATGTCTAACATTTTGATATGCTCTCACAATGTTTTGCATTCCTAAATCATCAACCTGCTGGGCCAATTTAGCCCTAATCTCCATGGTATCCGAAAGTTTTTGAAAATCAATTTCCTCTTCTTCCATCAAACCACCGTCATTGCTTTCTTCTTCATCCCGTGCCAAATTCTCCTTCACAAAATCCAGAAACTTGTCCCCAAAATCCTTCTCATCCTTCCTCGGCGGCCCAGCACAAAACACAATCTTATCCACATCTGTCACGGCATACTCCAGACTCTCAGCATTTCTCAAATCTCCTTGACAATAGGTAACACCAGTCCCGAGCATATTCAAAGTATTACTGTATAGATCTCTGACTAAAACTCTTACACGAAACCTTCCACTCAAAACTAGTCTTCTCACAACTAGCCTCCCAATAGCACCCGTGGCACCAATCACTAATACTTCAGGTATGTAATCTTCTTCCATACTATCTAATGCGTTCATACTATCTGAAAGTACATTCCGCTGTGCAAATGCCAGCGCACCCTCCGATAAATTATCAAATCTGTTCGGGTTCCTGGTATTATCTTCCAGAATTCTGTCATCGAGGTAATAGATGGCCTTTTGGTTGGGAGAAAGGGTCGACGCAGATTTGATGACGGAATCAAGTGTTTCTCGAAATTGCTTTCCGGCTTCAAAGGGATTGGACAGGAGCGAGAGTATGTTTTTATTTTTACTATTGTCGGTTGTTTGCTTTTTGGTACTTTTCTTCTTCTTGTTTTTATTATTTTTTGGTACTTGAACTTTGCTAGAATCCATTTGTGGATCTTTTCCTTCTGCATCAGACGGAGGTTGATTTTTCTTCTTGGCATGGAGCGGAAACCTGCGATCTGTGATCTGTGGATTGGAATGAGACACATAATTGCAGCAGTGGCTACTTGTATGGTGCA
>Ga0306864_1000590_pt1 | contig 16402 bp, 15 predicted proteins | sample AntRauTorckE5430_FD_190448 | JGI IMG/M metagenome (GOLD analysis project Ga0306864, IMG submission 190448) | Saline lake microbial communities from Rauer Islands, Antarctica - Metagenome Torckler E5 #430 (v2) (version 2) | ecosystem: Environmental > Aquatic > Non-marine Saline and Alkaline >...
CGCATCATCTGCTGCGTTCTGGTATATTTCAACAAATTTGTCCGGATCTTTCATCAGGATCGCTTTCTTTGTCTTCTTTTTTCTTCCTTTGGATGGCATGTTAAGGGATGACAACAAACAATATCTTAAAAAATGATGTATGTGGTATAATGTATAATATTATGGTACATCAATAATTTAGCTGTTGTGTCAAGAAGTAGTGTCAAGTATCAAGTATCTCTCTCTACCATACCATAAACCATAAACCATAACATACCTAGTCGCTAGCTAGCTACTGGTAGAGGCAGGTAGAGCTACCACGATACCATACCTCTCTATAATTTGCGGGACACACGCGCAAAGATTTTTTTAAAAGAGGCCATTGTTTGAGTCTGAAAGCAACATAAAAACAACCAAAAAAGCACAAAACGATGTGAGAAAAAAGAGCCGGTCTTTTATTTACTCCTCACTTTCGGCGGTAACCAGTAACCATTATAGATATTTAACAATCTTTCTCCTCCGCAACAACAAACAACAACGACAAAGATTTCCAATTGAACAAACAGTCCTTGTACGGTACCTCTTCAGCCTTCCACCTTGTATTCAAACGCGCTTTGCATTACAGTTACAGTTACGCCAGCATGGGAACTTATCTGTCTACACCAGTAGTTGAAAAAAGCACTGAAGAAGGAGAAGACTTGGACTGCTCCACTCCCGTGGTATGGGGAGTTGTTGACATGCAAGGATGGCGCAAGTCCATGGAAGATTCACATATTGCCCAGACGGATATTCCACCACCACCTTCAGCGCTTACCAAAGCAGATGCTCAATTATTCGCAGTATTCGATGGTCATGGAGGTGCGGAAGTTGCGAGATTCTGTCAATTATATTTGATCGATGTGTTGACTAATCAAGGTTCGTGGACTGGAGATAATGTAGATGTTGGGACAGCACTGGTTAACTCTTTCCATGCTCTCGATGACTTGGTTGATAACCCTGATAGAAGGTAAGCTTTTTTTTAATTGAAATTGATTGGCTCCTTGAATAACAGAATACATATAGATCAAGATCAAGATCAAGAACAAGTGACTAATTAGTTGCTGGTTGTTTGTTTGTGCACATGTATCATTCATACAGGGAGGAAATAAACAGTCTTCGATCAGATAAACCCATTGCAAGTGAGAGGAGAACTGTTGAAGGGTCGAAACTTACAACGAGTGATGAAGAAGGGCCTGACCATGGAGATGAAAAGAAAAGTGAAGAGAAGAATAATGATGATGATGATAGCAATGTTGTTGTCGGAGAAATAGCTGACGACCGATTAGACGAGGATGGCAATGATAATGATAATGATGACAGCACGGATGATGCGCCAGAAGAAACAGTATCCATTTTCAAAAAGTTGCTTTCCATTCACAAAGAAAGGCATGATGAAAATCCCAATGGAGCAGAGAATTCCACACCCGTCAAAAGCGAGGTCGATGTTATACCTCCCACCAAAATTTTAAATGGGCGTCAGGTAAGTTTTTGCGTCGCTGTTTAAAAGAGGAATGGCATTTGAAAGTCTAGTCTGACTGGAACTCTAATTTTGGCATTCATCCAGGTTTGCAACTTGCCAGATCACCCTATACACGCAGGGTGCACTGCGGTATGTGCTGTAATTGTCGGTGGCACTCTTACTGTTGCGAATGCAGGTGATTCGCGTGTTGTCTTGTGCAGGCAACATGGAGTTACTGAAGCTATGTCATTTGATCACAAGCCCATGAGCGAAATTGAGATGAAGAGAATTACTGAAGCTGGAGGCTTCGTAAATCAATTTGGCAGAGTCAATGGAAACTTAAATTTGTCAAGATCCATTGGAGACCTAAAATACAAAAAGGTTCCAAATATCGCACCTGCTGACCAAATGATTACTGCACAACCAGACATCAAATCGGTTACTTTGAACGAAAAGGACGAATTTATTATTTTGGCTTGTGATGTAAGTGTTTGCCTTTCCTTTCCATTCCATTCCATCGTACCCATGGAAACCTAGAATGGTTATCTTCTTTTCTAATGCCTTGTCCATCGTAATTATATCGCAGGGAATTTGGGACTGTCTCACAAACGAAGAAGCTGTCAAGTATGTTCTCGATCGCATTGATACAACGTCACCCACCGAGATTGGTATTGAAATGTTGGATGAGATCATAAGTGTTAATCCGCGCGAAACTCAAGGTATCGGTGGAGATAATATGACTGTCATGATCGTGGATTTGCAACCTACAAAGAGATCTTACCGCAAGAATTAATTTGATCCAGAAGCTTTGATCTTGAATGAAAATGACCTCATAATATTTAGATCCTGAATCGACCGCCAAGACAGTAATTTGTCAAATTTCAAACATATACCCCTTCTTGATGATGCCCTCTGTCACAGCTCGTACTTTTGTAAATAGCCGTAATACTCTCGTTGAGGTTACTAGCTACGAAGCAGTTTCTTACCTCCAACTTTCCTTCTCGTTTGAATCTTTAACATTGCCGCTTCTAATTAGAGCAATGACAAATATTATTATCTCGTCTCATAACAAAAATTGGATATGCATTCATAACTTGCTCCGTTCAAATAAGACACAACGGAGCAATGACAAGTATCATTATCTCGTCTCATCACAAAAATTCAATGTGCGTTCGTATAGCTTGCTCCATTCAAATAAGATACAACGGAAGAAATTGCCAGCATCGTGGCGTAGATCGTTTTCATAAAAACTTTGCTTTAGACAAAGCTGACTTTCACAACAATCATGGTCAAACTTGCCAGTATTTTTTTCTGGATTTTGATTCTAGATCGTACTGAATCTGCTTAACTTGAACCTGGCTCTTGTCCACAGCTATTGGGGTGTATTATGTTCACTGGATTCAAATGCTTGCACTTTCACTGATTCGGTTGCTTTCGAGGAGATTATGGTACCCTTGAGCGATGGCATTGTGCTATGTGACAAGCTTTGCTACCGTGTCAACGAGTTCTTAATTGATACCATCTCCATACATTCGCTTAAATTTCGTCCAATTTCGTCACCATCAATGAGACCATCACTTGTATACAGCATCGAACCATCTCAAGCACCTAGTATGAATATTCGTTCAAAGACGCCAAAAAGTGATGATCTTACGTTTCATCCCAGTTCATTGCCCTCTAGTGTGCCTTCATTGACACTGGCTGATGTATATTCGCCGCTCCTAGTAGCAGAATATCTGTGCAGCCAATCCAACTCCAACCCTACTCAAATTCCCACAATCAGAACATCATCTAAACCGAGCATCGATGAGCCAACATGGAACCCAAAGTTACAAGGTTCTACGTCAACCCCAAGCGAGTTTCCTACCATATCCCCATAGAAATCTAATAGCACAAAGCCATCAATATCCATTCCAACCACTGTATGGCCATCCATCAGCTCAAATCCAGCCAGAGAAGAATTGTGGGAGTCGTCTTCGACTCTTGCCTCCTCTCTAATGATTACGAGAAAGCAAGATGCTCAAATGGCTATAGAAGATGCTCTGGGATATTGTGTTCATTCAGCCTACAAAAGGATAATTGAAAAGCTCTATAAATCATGTTTGAAGCTCTATGGAGGATGTGTGTACGAAGAGGGAATCAAGATTGATGCAACTCCATTTAGTAAGTTTCCTAAGAGCATTCTTGATTGTATTCTAAAGCTAACAATTAGAGCTCATCTTGTCTTTCCCATTAATATAGTGTGCTATGGAGGAGTGCCATATGAAATAAAAGAATGCCAGTTTGTTCAGGTTACTCTTCGAGCACAAGATACGTGTAGAGCCAGATGAAGTGAATTCAATTAAAGTCTTTATTTCTGATGAGTTGGAAGTATGCATTGAGGACAAAGTTAGATGGAGTTATAATTTACTTTGAAGTGGAACCATGTTCGTACTCTCACTTTTTATTCCCCTACTAGTTGAAGTTGTACTCCCATCCATTGTTGCGATAAATCTTTTTCTCCACGAGGCATCGAACCCAATATGGTCAAGATAGTTGTGGAGAGAACCATGCTTCTCTCTAACGAATGCCAAGGTGGAGATCATGGCTATTTCGGGGCTTCCTGAGAAGAATTTTTTATTTAGTTTCCCTTTCGTTTGCATTTGCTGCAAGCTGGCGATAGCGGCAGCAGAACCCTCCCCTTTTAACAGTAAACTTTCAGACTTATGGTAATCTGCTACAATGGCAGCATCGTCAATTCCTAGAACGCTTTGGCACAGCATAATTACTAGGCCTGTTCGATCTTTCCCTTTCACACAATGTACTATAACGTCGCCACTGGTATTGTTCTCGAGGAACTCTGTGATAGATTTGAGAGCGGCTAACAATTCTTCTCCGCTTGTTGTTAGCATTGCTTCGTAAGTGCCTTGTATTCCTTTTGAGTTCAACACATCCATTCTCATTTCGTGTAGTTTTTGTGTATCAAAGACGGCGCTGAAAGAATATTGAGCTTTTTGCAATGGGTCGGTGATCCACGTCTGTACCATGTACTCAAACAATCTTTTTGGAGATAAGACATCTATCCTGTACACAAATATTTTCGAGCTATCTTCAGGAGTATAGATTGAAGAAGGTTCTCTTCGTCGATCATCTCTGTCATAAAACTTCGTTTCGATATTTCCTCCAGGTGCTTTTGTCATCCAAGCCTGGGCGAGCAACTCTTTTCTCTCACTATCTGATCGTAAGTCCAATATCAGCCCTGCGTTGTTTAAAAGAATGTGTTCTGGTGTATTAATATCAAAGAGCTCTGATACCGTGATCCTATCGGCTTCGTTTTCGTCCAGGAATAAGGTTCCAAGTGGGTCAGTATTGGCGCAACGATAAATCCTAGTCAAATTCGCTGCTTTCCTAAAATTGCGAACAAGAGGTTCAGGTTTCGATTCGAGCGGTGAATTGTCCATAGATACGTCTGCTGATAAGAAAGAAGGTTCCCTGAGTCTCTCTGTGGTTGGAAAATTGATTCGGGGGGGACTCTTGGGTTCGGATGCTGATTGGGGCAGTCCTGCACAAAAAGAGGCGTCTACTACTTTTGTCGACGAAATGGTAAGAAGTAGAAAAGTGAGACAAATCGTCTGAATTCTTCCTTTCTTACAATTCTTTGCTTTCATTTGGCTGAGTCCGTAATGGATGGTATTTCGATAGTTAATTATTGTTCTTGGGCGATGAGTGCATGAACTATTTATTGAATTTTGGACTGCTCATGTCACATCATCATCATGGATCATGGATCATGGTCTGGTTGTCTACGGTCGGTGGTGGTTGGATGTTGGTTGGAGAGCAAGCAGTGAGGGAGCAGAGTGAGCGTTGTTTTCTTATCCATATATTTATAGCTTAACGTCATCAATTTCCACGGTCAAAATACTGGTATTGCGCCCTGAAATTTGAAATTTGTCATTTTTATCTGTTTACTTTACAGATTACCACTGCTTATTACAGTACAGCTCTTGTTACCATGCCCTAGAGCTAGAGTAGGACATATCAACTGTATCGGTGGTGGGGAGGGAAACTTCATATCCAATAATTCTTTTCAAATCATTCGAGAATTCCCGTTGTAAACTGCGTGTAGTTCAAGTTTGTGCCAAGAACGAAGTCAACAAAAATAGAAAATGACCATGACAATAAACGTACAATAAATAGCACAAAACAGAAATCAAATACAGGTTCTTATTCATCTTAGAGCACAAATCATCCTACATTATCCTGGTGCCCTTGCCTTATAGATGCCACAATTTCTACGACTCGATCACGGTACTGGTCCCTCAATCGAGTATCTTCGATGATATGTGGAGGGCCTAGCCAATGATATTTCATATTGAAAACTCCATTATCTTTTCCCTTGTAGTGGTTTACATGCAATTCATCAGAAGTCTTTGGGATAAATAGTTTCCCATTTTTTCCCCCCTTTCCGATAAAATGAATATTCACCATGTCTACCTTGTTCACATCAACAATCATTTTTCTCCGTGATCTACAGCAATCCATGGTCAGATTAAGATTCTGTCGCCAAGTGTAGTCAATCATTAGCTCTGGCTTCGTTTCATTCGAGTTGTTCTTTCCAACAGGAACACTCCGTAGTAAAATTCCGTCTTGTCTCTTACTAATACGTTTTGCTTTGAAATCAGCAAGATAGGTTTGCAAAGGGCTGGAGCTGGAACGTATCGCAGTCAAATTTGACATGGGTACGTTTCTTTGGGCAGACGTGCCGAGCACAATCATTTCATCCATGTCCACAAAGGCCATCCATTCTAAACCCATTCGTTTCGCTCTCCACAGTGCATCGTTCTGAGATGAAATCCGAAACGCTTCCATGGGGGCAATATTTTTCAACTGAATAGTTGCTCTTTTCCTAAAATAGTTAATTTTGGTATTGTATGGAATGAAAGTCACAAAGTTCGTGGAGGGTATATCTTTGCCAGCGTCCCATGGTTCATTCACATACATCCAGACATGATCGAAACCGATCAAATGATGATATGCTGCCCATTCCAGTGCTTCTTCTCTACCTCCTGAAAAAGTGGCTGTGACCCCTGTTGTAATGGGATGTGATTCATTCCTGTCTGGTGCAAACAATGCTGTATCTTTTTCCTCGCATTCAGCGAATTTTTCAACATTGTAGTCCACTTTGTCCATCTCGTTCCCGAGTTTCGTGATTGAAAATGTTTTGATTTTGAAGTCATGGCGTGGACTCAAAGTTTGTGGACATTTGACTATAAGTGTCAATGCTACGCTCTTATATGCAGGTAATGCAATTCCACCGTCTACCCCATTGCATGCATACCGGGTGCTAGGGTCTGTCCAATTGTTGCCTTTATATCCCGTGATAGATAGAGATAGGAGAACATATACGTTTTGTTTCACGATTTTGACTGAAAATGGAAATGGCTGTGTGGCATTGGCAAAGCGTGGAAGATTTGCTTGGAAATGTTCCTCGATTTGCAGCATGCATTCTGTGAAAGCTTCAAGGGCGGGCATTTCAAGATGTGTTTTTGGTTGTTTTTCTGGTTTTTTGGTATTTCTGTTGGACTCTCCCTTTTCAGTACTATTAATATCGTCGTAAGGCAAAAGAGAGAAGTTGTCTTCTTGCCACTGAAGGGAAAATGACGATAATAATGAAATATTGAAACATGCAATGCTTAAAGTTGCCACCAAAAAAAACAGAAGACATCCCTTCGATTTTGGCAGATGAGGACGAAAGAGATGATGATGATGATTCATCCTGATGAGGAGTCAATGTACCGGCGCTGCTGCTGTCGCTGTTGTTGGATGTTCTTTAAATCTTTTTATACTTAACTTGACAGATGTCAAATGACAGTTTGAAGCAGGGACGGTAAAACAGCAGTTCTATTCCTCAACTTTACTGCCTTTAAAAAGCTTTACTGCCTTTTAGGGTTTGGGTTGGAGAAGTAAACGGGACGACAGTGATTGGGATACGTATTTATGTCTTGAACGATCGATACTCTAGTAGTACCTATGTTTGTCCGTGGTCTGTTTTTTTTGTCTGTTTTTGCAGGTTTTTGTCTGTTATTATGATGATGAAATGTTTTTACTACTACTACTACTGTCTGCTACTGTTGTGAAGCTGGGAGTAACCGAGGAGTAACGGTCATAATCGTTATCCCATTCAGACTATGGGTAGAATAACCGTTAGTAACGTTTGTACGAAGTAACAGAAAGATGAAAGATGTGTGATAGATAATCGCAACGAAAGTGTTAGAGCTACATTACGTACATATTATGCTCTTTTTTTGTAATAAGATATATCATATATCTCACGAAGGCACATTGAACAGAACGAAGATGGCACGTGGACTCATCCACCCGCGGTAAGGAAAAATTGGTGCTCTTGCTCTCTAGCTAGAGAGAGAAGAATCCTGTCTATTATTTATTCAAAGAGAAAAGATACTATCTTTAATTTTGCGCTGTCCCGATCTGATTTCAAAGAGTGGATGGAATTTAATAGATTCCAGAACAAAGCAATAAAATTAAACTAGATTGGTGAAAAAAAACAGATCATGAAACGGGAACATACATGAAGTTGACGGAAGATGTGATTGAAGCTTAAAATAAACTGTAGGTGTTCAGTGTTCACCCACACAACAGCGACATATATGATAATTCAACTACGTCGTGCACTGACTGGAGCAAATAAAAATATCTTTTGTGCAAATAATGATTATCTTAAAGTATAAGAAAGAGCACTGATATGTTCATCCACCAGTGAATCAATCGCATTTGTCAGATGCTGCTTACTATGATCTTGGCATGCACAAAATCGAGCTCCTGACAGCATAGTCATTAACTTTATCACTGCAATCTTCCAACTTCCAAGATGCATTAGCCTCTCATTAGTTGGTAGCAGATTTGTTTTCAACATCCTTTATCCTTTTATCCATTTCTTTCAACTCGTATAATTCAATTTTATACACCATATTCTTTACAAATCCATCCATATCAACCAGGCGGTGGGTGAATATTGCATCAAGAATTCAATGTGATTGATGGGGGTGAGGCATTCAGGAGTGGTGTGAGTCTTTAAGATTGGGTAGGAGAGAGAGGAGATTTCTATTTACAAGGAGGGCATACACCAGGCAGTCAACATAGCCAAATATGTCCATCTTGAGGTGATGACAGTTTGAGTGAGTGCTATGAAATCATCCTCTTCAAGCATCAATGATGGCTGCATCAAACACTGTGGCAACGTCTGAATGTGTCTATCTATGGATAGGTAGTTGTGGAGGAGGAGCTGCTACTGCTGCTTGAAGAGGATGATGTACTGAAAGTAGAAGAGGTGCTGAGGCTGCAGAAAGAAGGAAATGATGAACGCGACCAAACCGTTAATCAGATCCTGGTTGAACTCTATGGATTTGAAGGGGATCCAGGAGTTATGACGATAGCAGCAACTGCTCGAGTTGACATTCTGGATCAGGCTCTTCTCCATCCTGGTAGTTTCGATCGTAATATTACTGTAGACTTAAAATCTAGCTGTGCATTCTCGAGGAAATCTCTTGGAGCCAGATATAAACTTGGATGCAATAGTGAGGAAGACGCCAGGCTTTAGCAGTGCACAACTTGAGAATCGAATGAGTGCAGCGGCTGTGTCTGCTGCTAGGTTGGGTAAGTATATAGTGGACAACATATTCTTGGCAAAGTTGATGTGGAAGTAGAAAGACTAGTTAATGTCGCTTACGAGAGGGCTAAAATATTATAAACAACAATAAGCCGAAATCCTTGTTGCGCAAATAGTTGTGTCCACGGAAGAATTCAATATGATGCTGATTGATTTTAATGCAACGATTGTAGTCTTCATAATATTGAAAGAAGGAGTAAAAAAGACCTGTCACTTTAAGAATTGTTCTTCGAAATATATATGATGATAATGATGAAGCATGAAAGAAACAACAGAGCTAATGAAGATTGTTGTGTTGATAGTATTTATATTCTATATTTCAAATTTCACTGAGCCATGGCGCATGGGACGCCTTTTGACACACATTTGAAAGAGATTTACCTCATTTGACCAGCACATATTTTTCCAATTTGTTGCAAAAAGGCTTCTCACAATAAAACAAACATGATTACGCATCAGCTTCCCATTATAAAAAGTAAGTGGTCAGCCAAATTCTTAAGCAACAAAGAGAAATCTCTGGAGGCTGGGGCACAAAGACGCCTTTGTCTTGAGAAGGAAAGGTGTTATGTTCCGGAATTCGTCCATAGTAATAGTGTGACGTGTTTTGTCGATAGAGAAAGAGAGCTGGAGTCCGTACCCTTTGTTGCAAATATCCATGGACCAAGAAATACCCTCTGTGCTGTATGTAATATTAAGGTTACAAAGCCCTCTGAAGAAGTACATTGTGATCTGTGCCCCGTAATCGTTCACTCTGCGTGCCGGACTGGGAATGATTGTTGTCTCCAGACTTGCCAAGCCCATTTTACCATTGGCTATAAGAAACATGTCCTCGAAATGATCAAAGGAGATGGTATATGGTGCTGCGACTTCTGCTCAAAGGAGATTGTTGTGTCAATAGAAGAAGAAAGACTGAGACTTCTGAATGATCGGTACAAGAGATTAGAGTTCTTTGCTGCGATGAGGTTGCAAGCGAGTTGTATGAGGCACAAGGCTCAGAAAAGGTATAAAATTCTCCAAAATGGTATACTCCGCCTTCAAGCTAGGGTAAGATGAAAGCTTTACCAACGCGATCGATAATTTGATAACTTGGCCCTAGCTCAGCAAATCATGTTTTTCCTCAAAGTGCCGCGGTTTTCAAATCAGAAAGAGTTTTATGATGGAACTGGCAACAACACAGCGTTCGTTCAAAATTAAGAACTGTGAATTTGATTTAGATGTGCCCATGTATGATGCCAAATCTACTCTTTCGTGTATTATTCATGTAATCAATGATGAAAAATCTGATCTCGAAGATCTAGAGCGGCAACTCTATCGCTTCGACACACATGGGGTGAGTTGCAAAGAAATGTTCTTAACAGGGAGCAGGTGCTGCAAATCAGAATCTTAAATTCTATCTTTCTTTCCTTTTGTTCTGGTCTTCAGATTTCCCAACATAGTGATAGGGGCAGGTGAGTTTAAACAAAACTCTTTATTCATACTAGTCCTAAGCAAAGCCTCACTCACCCAATGGCTATTTCAGGTTTAATGATTCGTTTTTGGTGTATTCTTGTAATGCCATGGTAAAACTAGCCTTCACTATGCACGCAAAAGAACATGAGACCTCATCAAGTAGAAGCATATTTCTTGGGCAGTATGCCGTGGACGCGAGGAAAATACTGACGAGATCTTTTTTCTCAGGAAGACCATGTCGTCTCAAAGGCGAATTAACCAGCATCGAGGTTGAGCCCAAAGATCAACGCTTTTCTTTTTTGCCATCCAAGAATTGTTACGGGGAAATTTCCTTCGAAATTCATCCAATTAGCAACATAGAATCCAAGTGTGGAGTCATCGAAGAAATTATTAGTGGAGTACTGAAAGGGGCGAGGAGGAAGTGGTTTGCGGTCCTAGTGGGTTGTGAAAGGTATCTACATTTGTCTTCCCATTATGGGGATTCAAAGCCAAAAATCTCTATTCATCTGGGAACAGGAACCTATGTTTCCTGGCTTGACGATACGTGTGAGATCATCAAGCTGGACAATAATAATCAAACCTGGTTATTCACGTGCAAAAGCGTGCAGCAACTGCATTCGTGGTACAATAAGGTAAGATCCTATCCATGTGTTGCTAAATTTTAACGACGGTATCTCATAAATTTCGTTATTTTATTAAAAAGCTGATTGGAACATATAAGCACAAGCTGTCGATAGTGCCGTAAATGCTCTTTTCAAAGAATGGGAGAGACAATTGGGATTGTAACAATTAAACTGAATTGAAGTTTAGGTTCAGTAGCTATCTGTGAGTTAGCGTCTCGACCAACGTCTTGTTTTGAAGTCCTTTTGCGTCGACACTTCCCTCGATACAACTAAAATACCAATTCCAAAAACGAAACTGATGGTGGCAATTGATGTCCAAAAGAATTGTTTAGAGAGGATCTTTGCCATGATATTGACAGCGCTCTTGTTTACAAGAGTACTTGTCTCCTCTTCTTCGTCCGCTTGCTCTGCCTCTTGACGCACTGTCGTCGTAGAAGAGAAGGCAGATTCTGCCAGATCAGTAGTTTCTTCCACTCGTTGCTCACTCTCTTCAATAGGCTTCAACGTAGATTCGGGTTCGATCTCGAAATTCTTATCTTCCGCAATAACAACCGATCGTTTCAGTGGCTCGCTAGTTGGCGCTTCATGGGCTAGTTTCTCTTCTGAAACTTTTGCTGATTCTTGGTTTGATTTTACGATATCTTCTTTTGGAGATTCCTTTACCCCTTCTATTTTTCCACCCTTTACATCATCGGCGATTGTTGTAAGTGTATCATCATCTTCTTCTTCGAGCGTCTGCCCTTCCCTGATGGATTCGCTAAAGTAATCTTCAACGTCTTGGCAAGTGAGGTAGTCAGAACTTACACGTTGCAAAGGCTCTGTATCAAAGCGCGAGGCGTCCTCGTCTCTCTTCAATTCTGACATATGAAGAGGAGTAGCAGTTGCTCCAGGACTGAAAAGAATCTCGATACGGAAGCGCTATCCAAGATAGGAAACAAAGAAAGAACATATGAGCTCATTATTTGTCTTTTGGATTCTTACCATGGAAAACAAAAATAAGAAGAAGTGACTTTCACAAGTATTGATTATTCGTACGCACCTTGGGATCACTTGATTCTTTTCTAACATTCTCGAAAAGGCGAATCACCACTTGAGTAAGGTAGCAGAGTTCAGGAGCTGAGCTGATGACGTTAGCACCGTGCTTAGACAGAAGGGACTTCTTCCCTCCACTCACTTTTGATGGAAATCGAAGTACATTCAAAAGAGTGTGTAGGTGGGATTCAGAAGTAAAGTAGAGCCTGGTCCTGACACGTCGCCCAAGTGTATTTATTGGGATATCAGCAGAGTAGTCCAAATTGATCATGTACCTCATATCGACTTGATTATCAGTTCTTGCAATAATCAGATCGTATTTGATCTTATCCAACAAAGCGTGACACATTTTGTCCCCTATGCTTCTCTTCTCATCAATTGTAGTTCCATATTCTTGTGGTACCACACAGTCTGCCATATCTTTTGCAAGATTATAAAGCTCTTCGAGTGTTGCTGTAAGACCAAGATGAGGATTGTGCAGCATATCAAATCTAACATTGTCGTGAACATCAGGAACACGGGTAAGATCAAATTCGTCTGTATCTTCATCATAAAGCTTCGTGTGGAGAAGCCTCCACCGTTCTGTAAGCTCCAACAAGGTCTCTCCTTTGTATAATTTGATACCTGACAAGGCTTCGTCATCATCTTCTTCTCCCAATAGCCCTTCACCTCCTTCATCCTTATTTTCCATATCACTTGCCATCACACCTAACATATCATCAAGCTGTTCAAGCAATTCACCGATAATTTCGCGGATTTTAAATAATGCTTTTCGGGGATTCTTGACCATGCGCAAAGCTTGTGTCATTGATGTTTGTCTAGGACCGACTGCAGCCTCGATTTCTTCAAAAGGGGCTGTATCCACGTCAAAATCTCTCTGCAGATGCATATTTGCTGAGAGCTTACAGGCTTCAAGTTCTTCCTTGACCTCCTTATTTCCAGAAGGATCAAGCATGTGCAAACTGTCCTTCTCTTTATGGACGAGCGACACTAAAATTGGTGGAATAGATCCTGATTGTAAAATAATCAATATGAAATAAGTCAGTGCAGTTTCAGAAAGAACAGACGCATAGGTAAATATGAATAAAGAACAATATGTACCTTCAAGTTCTAGAAGTCCTTTCGCAAACGCTGCCGCTGTCTTCATAACCCTTCCTTCATCGGAAGTCTTAATTTTCATATCGTGCCTGAATGTTGAATGCAATCTTAGAATTCCACCTCCAGGCGTATTTGGATACATGGTATTTCTGAATCTTTCTCCGAGGCTGATTGCTTGCTTTTCACCGAGCTTAGTCAGATTGCCTCCCCATTTCAAAATAAGTTGAACTTCTGAACATCTAAGGAACTTCTTTCCATCTGCATCAAGAACCTCATCCCATTTTCTAGGCTTTAACTGTAATTTCCTGTTAAGGCCGCCGATCTTCCATCGTTCTAGGACGTCGCGCATGTGACGTAATTTGTAGAGAACCCGTTTTCCTTCTAGGTTTCTAGTGCCTCCCGGTGCTTCATCTTCCTTCTGAACAATCATGGCCAAGACGCATTCCAAGAATTCCGTCATGGGCTTTTTCGCTTTTATCTTTAGATCTTTCTTGCATTTTTTCTTTGAATGTTTCTGGAAATAATCGAGTAACAAAGGCTCGGACATGTTCACTTTTAGCTTCTGTTTAGGAGTGCGATCGCCGTGTCTAACAACAGCAATAACACACCTGAGCTCTTCCCGGTGAGTACCACTTGTTGATATCTTGGCTTCTGTCGATGTCACTGACACTTGTGCGTCGTCGTCGCCATTCGCAGAACTGGTTGCAGACCTCGAGGCATGTTTGTTCATGAGCATATCTGGCATCTCTCTGACAGGCAAAGCACCTTCCTCCAAAGTGGCTGCTGCATTTTGGTTCGAGAGGATACTAGAATCGTCCATGGAAGACTCCATTTCTGTTACTGGTGTCGGAGACTGTGGGCAAGAATCAGATTGGGATTGCCCAGATGAAGTCCGAGCAAAGGACTTGAGTCTCTTTCTACGTGGTGTTTGAACGAAAACATTTCTGCATATTTTCATGAGCGGATCTAATGCCGAGAATCCATGCAAAGCCTTTGGTTTCACAGCGGCAAGCATATGTTCAGTCAAGATTTGAGCGCAGTCGTCGTAGTACTTCCTACTATTTTTAACGAAGCTGAATCCATTAACGTCGCAAACGTAGCTCACAAAGGAGTCTCCTTCTTGGACCCTCAATAGATCGAATCCACACACGTATTGCTTGAAAACGATGACAATTCTCCTTGCAATTTCCTTCTCTCGAAGTGTGAGAATCACAGGAAACCTAACCTCTTTACCATCTTCGTTGCGTTCCACTTTACCGTCAACGGTAGGTGACTTTCTCGCTTCAGCATGCCCATAGTCGGGCCCTACGGTATACATTTTTACGTCTGTACCTTGAGTTTCCACAAATTCTTCATAAATGTATGAACCTTCGCGCCGGATCTCGTTGATATCAGGGTAGAATTCTGAGCTACGATCGCCAACCTTCCGGAACAGCTTCTTGCAACCACCTCCAGCGCTGGCAGGATAGTAAATGGCAATGTTATGATCATCTGCGTCTACTGGTTTTTCAACAAATGGCTTGTGAATGGCAACACCATTAACTTCGATATAATCATCGTGCTCAATCAACTCTGCTTCTTCACCATCTACATCATCAAACTCGCCATTGGATAAATAACCATCGCGATTCATAAAGACGTGCCTCGGTACATCAATTCCTGAAGCTGCAAGCTGATCGTAAACTCGTCTCCTATCCTTGAGAACCCTTTGCATCTTTAGATCGTTGAGGAGAAATGGTTTACGCAGCGCAGTGTACTCTTCTACTTTATCAAGTGGATATCCATTGGAATAGAAAGCAATCAACACATCACATAGAGGCCATTCTTCAATTGGAGCATTGAGGATCATATCATCGCCGAAATAAACGAATTCAAATAGGGTTTTGTCGAGTCGAGTCAAAATTTCACCCTTGGACATGCCGAAAGGTTCAGTTCAAGTGAGTACAAGTGTATATATTTACATACGAAATAGTCACAACATTCTTTCGATCATTCGCATGATCATGAAGGTTGAGTAGACTAGACTCACCATTGGCTTGGACCGAGATTTCTTGTCCATGGCACAAATTCCGATACGAATGAAGGAAGGAGCTTGAGGAATTCCCACATCATCTACTTCTGAATCCTCAACTTTCTTTGGTCGATCAGGGGCGTCTGATCCAATTGCGCCTTGATCTAGCAATATCTCATTATGATAAGTGACTTCTTCTGTCGGAACTGAGGTAAGATCCGCAACTTCCGCTATGGTAAGACCTGCAGTGTCCTCGGCTATTAAATGACTTTCTTCCTCGACATACTCGTGAATATCATCTGAAATCTCAAGAGTATCTGGCACTACGTCGATAACAATTCCATCGGCATCGATCTCCACTGGCGTATCAACCACCACGACCAAGGCTGGTACAACGTCAATAAGAATTCTATCATTATCTCTCTTCAATGGCGTATCAACCACCACCTCAGCTGAGGGATCATCATCAACCAGTGAATCACCGTTAGTAGCCTCACAATCAATGGTCGTGCCTTCATCAGTTCCTTCCTCTGCCTTGATTTTCATTTCTTCCTCCGTCTCGGGAATCTTTGGACTAGATTCCGAAATCGGATCATTCACAAAAGCACCATCAGCAGCACCGCCATCTATCGGTCTGTTGGTTATTAAGTTACCGGTACCTTCGCTGTTTCCGTTTCCTGGATTAGCTGTTATGCAAGCCTTGCATCTACGGCCGGATGGTTCTTTGCGTAGCTGATTCTTTGAAAAATAGGCTTTTGCCAAATCTTTTTTGCAATGGTTACAAGTTGGCATACTCTTTTATTCTCCAATGTAAGGATCGCAGAATTATATAATGTAGTTTTGTATTATATTGTGATATTGTATTGTGTTGATTTTAGACAGGTACGATACGTAGCTTTCAATGATATTTCAATAATGTGATGTACGAGTATGGGGTACTATTACCCTGTATAAAGTAGATGGTAATCTAATGGCAAGGGGACGAGGGAAGGACCATTAGTAATCTGCGATCAACGCTAAGAAGTTTGCGAATAAATTCAATCGAT
>Ga0306864_1000592_pt1 | contig 16366 bp, 11 predicted proteins | sample AntRauTorckE5430_FD_190448 | JGI IMG/M metagenome (GOLD analysis project Ga0306864, IMG submission 190448) | Saline lake microbial communities from Rauer Islands, Antarctica - Metagenome Torckler E5 #430 (v2) (version 2) | ecosystem: Environmental > Aquatic > Non-marine Saline and Alkaline >...
GATTGTAATAAAATCTGTTCTCCTTTCTCTGTCTCTTCTGTGAGTCGTTTGGTTACGGACCCCTTTTTCATAACCCCTTCAATTGTTAATCCCGCGAAGGAAGCATTTCCATGGAACAAATCACTGTAGCAGTAGCTCGTGAAAGAGTAAATATTTACGTGATACGTGAAGACGAACAAATGTGCTAATAATGACGTATCAACTACCGGTACTTTGAGAGCGTAACAAAAAGCTTGTTGCTTGGTGATCCTCTTATCCATAAGTATGTGGTATTTGGTGGATGAAAAGGCCTGTGATGCGTATTGGCCTAGTTTATGTATTTACCCAAGGAAACTTGAGGGTTGAGGGTGTGTCTTTGGAGTATTATAAGTTCATCAACAAGCTTCCCTACCTACCGTATATGAAATTCAAATGTTGATTCGTTCTGTTGAGTGACTTCATCGTTGTGCTGACATTTGATTCAGTACCGGCATTGCCAATTTTGTTATCCTACGATATCTATCAAATAAATTTATCAGATTTGAGCACAGCAAGATCTGTTGACGATGTTCAATTAGAAAGTCATTCGTGTACTGCCATGAAATAAAGGTATTTACGAAGGAATATTCTACACTATTATAGATCCATGACACTGAAACTTCTTTTCCGGATCTTTCTTTTTCTTTTCTGCCAAAAGTTTCTTTTGCTTGTTCCTGAGTTCAAGCTTGTTTGTGTAAAGAGCGGACAGGCTATCAATCAAACTTGCAATTTCTACTCGAAGCCGTGCGATATCTCTCATGTCGAAATCAAATTCGGGGCTTTCCGTGATCCATTTCCTGAATTGTTCCCTACGCTTTGCTGGAATCATCCACTCAGAATGCTTGTGTGCAAACGGCACATTTAGTAGACGAAGCATGTTGAATGCGTACCTGCAGACGAAGACTCCACAGTCCCAACTGTTGTTTTGGTAGGGTACTATCAGATAGCAGATACAGAATAAGAATTAAATGATAGGTTTGATTGGATTGGTTAACTGATGGAATGCAAGCTTACCTTTGGGACTGATTACTGGAAGGGTGAGTGAATCGAAAGGATCCTTTTTATGCAAGTTTTTGAATTTCCCGAGTCTTTTCGCTTCAAAGTTCATCCATCCTTGAATATGCTTCCTCATTCTACTCATCTTGTGCGCCTTCAATGAATCCATGAATAATAAAAAGGGGTGCTCAAGAACTTCATCGTCGTCTACTAACAAGTCGTCCGCTGCATTTTCTACCATTCCAGGATTGACAATGACAAATAAAGACCAGTGGATGTTCTTGTTCACTGGGATAAAAATGAACTTCTTTTCAAAAATGTCAACTCCCTTTTTGGCAGTCCACGATGCTACTGCTTCAGCACCTTCATCTTCAAGCTTCGAGTAAAACTGAGTTGTAAATACATGCACATTATTTGCAGCTGCGCCCATCCTTCTTGTGAGCCTTTTTACAAGAGTAAACCATTAGAGGGAAGTAATTGAATGGTGAGGTCAACATCAAGAAAAGAGAAAATATCAATTAGGATTTCACTTACCAGCTAATCCAAAAGTCAATCAGGGTATCATTTAGAAATTCACAAGGATCCAAACGGCCATAATCTTCTCCGTGTATAGTGATTGTATGGACTTTTGCTTTCAGGTTTTCAGCTGGGCCAGATTCACATGTTGATTCTAGAGAGGCAAACATTGTGGCGCTATTGGCCACTGGAAGTTTGCCACTCGCTTCGGTCAAGACATTCGCTGCAGAATTCAGTTCTACATCATGGGCTTGAAAGGGAAAGACAAGAACAGTTTCGTGTTCCTTATACTTTGCTGGGACCATAGACTTCTTCCGCGTTTTAGCCGATGCTTGAAAAGCAGTAATAAGACTATCCTTTTTGTCTTCCTTAAGCTTCGAATGCAGAAATGGTGTAAGTTCGTCAGTCTCCCTCATTATGTCGATAATCGCTTGAAATGAAGACTTGTCTGTCGTTTCCACTATGATAAATCTTTTCTTTTTATCTGCCTTTGTCGAAGCGACCTCATATCTCTCGTTGGAAAGATAGCTGTTTTTGAAGGTAGATAGTCCATTCTTGTCGGTTGGCTTTATCCTAAGGATGAGGTAGCTACATTGAGTCTTTGGGATGGCGCTATCAATCACGACGTTATCAGCTTTCAAACCACTCCTAATGATGTGGTGAGGGTGTGTTGAATTCATTATTTCATCGGAGCTTTTACCAACTTCACCAAAACCTATCGACGTGTCTTCTCCTTGCAATTCATCATCTGCAATTTTATCATTTTTTGTGGCATTGTCATTGATCTCCTTATCAATGTCATAATGTTTGATAGTCATGTCTTTATCGAAGCTTTTACCAACTCTATTTTCAACATTGTCCATATCAGACGACGTGCTTTCTTCGTGATATTTAATATCTGATTTCTTGCCGTTGATAGCTTCATCAACCTCTTCGTCAGGACTATCGTCTTTGTTAGATACATCTACATCGGAGCTTTGACCAACTCTATTTTCAGTAGTGTCCATATCAGATGGCGTGCTTTGTTTGTAATATTCGTCACCTGATTTCCTGTTGGTGATAGTTTCATCACCCTCCTTGTCAGTATCATCGTCTTTGTTAGTCACGTCTTCATCGGAGCACATACCAACTTTCCTTTCGGCAGTGTCCATGCCAAAGCTTCCTGCCTCGTTTTCTTTTTGGAATGCATTGGTAAGAACAGAGTTAGATGCATTGTTGATATCGTTAGCAGCAACAGGGTTCTCGTCATTTTCAGAACAGGGAGAGGAATCCTCGTCATCTGGTATATAGTAGTGAAGTTCTACAATTTCTTCATCTTTAATGAGGGTATCATGATATGTCTCTAGCGTTGCCGAATCCTTTGTGTATGCTATCCGCAAATATGGTTCGGAAGAGCCAGGTTGGTAAGAAATAATGCAAGAGCCTTTGAAAATCTGTTTTCCAATAGCAATTCGTGTAGCTGGACACACCAGCCTTGATCCAAGTCCCCTCACTCGCGGTGATCGTCTTATTGCACTTGATGTTGGCAAGATGAGGCCGTTATCACCCCCGCTGATTGAGTCCACGTCTTCACACACATTTGTGTATGCCTCTTGTATACTACTATCATCAATCAATTCTTCACTGGGTTCAACACTTTCTTCGTCGCTACTCAATTCAATCACATCGTTCGAAGCAGATTTCTTCTTTATCCGTTTCGATTTGCGTCTCAGAGGTGGTGAGAAGCGATTGAAAATTTTGTCAAAACCATTGTTGACCATTTTCTTGGTTCTTTTCAAAATATTGCTGTTCTCGTAATCACTATCGTCGTCATCCATTCTGAAATGTTTGCGTTTTGACATTTGGTTCCGCTTGTTTCTCCTACCTGCCATTTCGCTTTGGAAAGATTGGCTGCAACGAGAAGAAGATGGCGACTCCTCGATCTCGTCATCATATATTTCGCTATTTATATGCTGTGTAGGCTTTCGTTTGTTATTGATGTTGATGTTGACCTTTCGAAAGGACAGGGTGTTGTTGGGAGATGTGGGCGAAGCATTGTTACTTCTTTTATGTTTCGATGGTTTCCTCGTTGTTCTATTCAGGTCCAAGTTTCCAATAATGTCTTGGGCAAACTTGCCACTGCTGTCATTTGCGTTGACCTCTTCGACTTCTTCTTCGTCGTCAACATCTACCACCTCCTCCTTCTTTTCCGGTCTAACGTGAGAAAACTGTCTCAACTCATCCTGAGATTGTGGTCCGTCCATAAATTCGTCCAAATCACAGACATTGCTGGGAGGTGAGCCAGACGGTGTTCCAAAGTTCCGCATACGTCGATTATCCTGGGATGGTGGCGCTAAACTGTGAAGAGAATCACGAGTGACAGGATCTGTTCTTTGCTTTCGGCGAGAACTTTTTGTACTCGCAACGCGACTATAGCTTGATTGACTTTGTTTTTGGTCTGCCATGTCAAGAAAATCGCCACTATTCCGTTGTCGACCTGGCAATTTTTGTTTGTGGTGCACTTGCAATTTTGGAATGGACTGTTTGCGACTCGGGGCCGTGGGTTTCCTTTTGCTGGTGGATGCAGGTGATCGCAATGATAGAGCAGCGTCAGCATTGTGCTGTGATATGGTCGCTTGAAAAGTACTACCCGGGACAATTGGTTTACCCTTGCCCTTGCTCTTGTTGCTTCGGCGCTTAGCTGTTTTATTCCCACCTTCTGGTGATATCACTGAATCGATGTTCCATGGGTCCCTGTGATTCATTTCTTTGATTATTCGCCGACCTGCAGATTTCAATGAATGGCAAGGGGTAATGAATGTTGACCTTCTATCCGAAGTACTGTGTACAGCGTGTATATTTCCAGTGCTGTGTGTGCTGTTGTTGCTGTGTTTTGTTTCATTGCTTTGTCTGTCTGCTCTGTTTATTTTGCTGATCCTGCCCTGTCCTCTCACGGCTTAAAACAACAACCCCTGTTGCGACAGGAAGGTTGCGACAACAAGTTTTCCCGCATTTTTGGCCCCGGAAAAGAAAATTGATATGATATGACGTGTATTCACATACTGTTGTACCATACTGCCACAAATGCAAATGCAGAGATACAGAGAGATACATGCCGTTATTGGAAAGATGACTCTATTCATGCAGCGTATGTGATCCAGCTCTAGAAATAATGAATCAACGTTCAAATTGAAGGAACGACTCGAATATTACATGACGACATTGACTGTGAAAAAGTCTGCACAAGATCGGAATCTATGTATGATATCCTCTTCATTCGTCAATACTGCTCTCTGCACACATTATATTTACTTCGCCAACTGTTTAGCTCTTCGATACGGGCGAATGATCACATGCATTGCAGATGAAGGAGCTTTGTGAATGTCTAAAAGTTCCAACTACCAAAAAAAACATACTTATAGACTACTGAAGTAGTAGAAACTACAAATCTTGCATTCATATGTTCACACTATTACGCTTAGGTGTCATACATATTGAATAAACCCCGTTTCCCAACAATTTAACTAACCCCTTAAAACAATCCTATTCGTCGTATAAATGTCTTGCGTCGACTGTTAACTCGATATCTTCATCTTCTTCATTGACCTTTTTGCTAATTCGTGTCCTCTTCATGAGAATTTCCCACTGCGTTTGTCTTGGAGCAGGTGTTTGCGCTATTGAAAATTCAGATAAAGATCCAAGAGTGCATTCGTCGTCGCGAGAGTTCTCTATAGAACTATGTGAAGAAATGTCAAGGTTCCTTGCAGATTCAAGTTGCGCTTTCAAATTGTTTTTCTCTCCTTCCAGAGAACCACAAAACTGTGCCATTTTATCCATTGAATCGATGAGTTCGATGATCTTGCCCTCCATGAAAACATGTTTAGATTTCATGTCTTCTTCTATCTGTATGTACTTCCTTACGTCGCCCATCAACTTTTTATTCTGAGTTGTCAGCTTCCGTACCTGCTCGATGCCTTCGTGTTCTTTCTTAAGTGCCTGTGAAACCTCTGCACCTTTCTCGTTCGAACCTTCTAAAGCGCTAATTCTCATTGTCAAAGATTTGACTGTTGATTTTTCGCTTTGAAGCATTGCACGTAGCTCTTCTTTCTCTTTTCTGATTTGTTTGCGTTCGTCGTCCAATTGGCTATGAAGATCCTGCAACGCTCGAGCCGAATGGGTTGCCTTTTTCTCCTTCTCTTCTTGCATTTCTTTCGTTGTTCTTTCGAGTTCATCCAAGCATGTTTGAGACTTCTTTTCAATGCGACTGATAATGATATTCTTGGCTTCGACCTCTTTCAGGATGGCCTGGTGTCGGTCTTTTTCAGCTTTGATCATGTTCTTTGCCACTCTGAGTTTGCGCTGTAAAGGACCGTCCTTCTCTCTCTCAATGGATAGGATCAACATTTTGCATTCCTTTTCCTTGTCTGAAAGTCTTTGTGTTAGATGCTGTGAAGCCTCTTCCTTCTTCAACAGTTTCTCCTCTAATGATACAAGATTTGAGTACATGGACTTGCATTTTTTGTTTTTGTCTAACAATTGCGTAGAACAGTTACGCGCATTCTCTTTTTCTTGCTCCAAACGCATATCTTTTTCCATCATTTCTTGGTTGAACATATTCTGAAAATCCTTCAGTTCTGTATCTTTCCTGTTGAGCTGAGAGCTTGACTCATCAAGAGATTCCTTCGCATGCTGGAACTTTGATTCGGTCTCCACCAGATTTCCAAACAATACAGTGTGCTTCTGCTCAAGAGAAGTAAGTTCACATGTAAGCGAGGCAACAGAGTCTTCCTGGAAGATGAGCTTCTCCTCGAGATCCTCTCTTTTTGATTTCTCATCGCTTGATTTTTCCACTTCCTCCTTCAACTCTTTCTCCAACCTTGTGCCATGTTCTTGTAAGTCTGACTGGTTCGACTCGCGCAGTGCAAGCTTTTGGCCTTGAGCAATGTGTTCTTTTTTCAAGGCGCTAATTTCATCTGAAAGCACTGCAATACGGTCAACATTTCCCTTTTTGGTAGACTCACTGACGCTTCTTTCTTTCTCAAGTAGTGCACTAATCTTGGCAATGGATTGTTCTTTTTCATCGAATAGTACAGATAGCTCAGACACCTGTATCTTTCCCTCTTCTACTTCAGCCTTGGTCTTAGTGAGATCATTAGAAACAGTCGAATAAAGCACTGCTGATTCTTGCAATCTGGTAGTCAACATCTCTACAGACTCCTGTTCTGTTTTAACCAATTTTTCGGCGTTGCTGCATTTTTCATCGGATTCCTTGAGTTTATTTGCGAGACTCTTTACTTTATGAAGCGCCTTTGAGAGTGTTTTTTTCACAGTCCCAAGTTCAGTATTCAGGGAAGTGGTCAAGCTGGAGAGTTTCAGAACCTCGTCACTACTTTCTGTCAAGGAGTGGTTTGCGTCTTTAAGATCGCCCGCAAGTTGTTCTGCTTTTGATTTCTCATCAACGAGTTCATCCCTGAGATCGGCCAACATAGAGGATAGATTTTTCACAGTAGATTTCTTCTCTTCTAGCATCTCATCTGCATCGATGAAGCCCCTAGCCATCTCCTCAAGCTGATTGGTTACCAAGACATTTTTTTGCAATTCCTCCTTGAGCCTGGCCTCAATAGTATCAAGTTCTTTTGTAAGCCTTGAAGATTTCGCACTTAATTGGTCAACTTTGTCCATGCTTTTGACATAATGACAAGACATGAGCTTAAGTTCATTGGAAAGTTCTGCTCCCTTTTCGTGTTGAAATGAAAGCATTTCATTGACATTTTCCAGAGCATTATTTAATTCGCCAATCTCGGAAGAATGCTCAATGGTAATCGCTTTCTTTTCATTTCCAATCGCAACTAAGGTGGACTCCAGTACGTTTGATTGTTCAATTTGCTTATCAAATTCTGCAGCTTTTTTGCAATACTGAGTTTCCAAGTCCTTGAAGTCTGCTGTCATTTTCAAAAGGTTTTTTCTTTCTTCTTCCAACAACTGTTGAGCAGCATTATGCTCCATTTTAACCTCACTGAGCGTTCTTCTTAAAGTTTCAAGCGTCGTGATCCCCTCACTACGAATGGCATTCATCTGAGTCTCAGCATGCGACTGTTTTTGAAGGAGTTGCGTTTGAAGCTCATTGACACTCAGCTCCAAGGTAGCAGTTGCTTGTTCTTGTTTTTGAATCAGTCTTTGCGCTTCATTTCTTTCCTTTTCAACTTCTAGTTGTTGCTCGTCAATATGCCTGTTTAATTCAATCACATGATCTTGAAGTGCTGCATGTTTGACAGCAGACGCTTTAACCTTACTTTTCTCTGCAAGATATCTATGAATGATAAGGTCGTCCAAATCTTCATCATTTTGAGGTGTTGGAGTGGATGGTGGAGACATGTATACAGAAGTCTCGAATTGAGATTCATCACGAGACTCAGTGTGGAGGCTGCTTGGTGAAATCGGTTGACTGTAGTGACGGTGATTCATTTCAGTGGGCAAGGATACATGTAAATGGTCTGTAGGCGCTGTATTCTTTCTTCCTTGATAACTACTTGCAGGGGCGATTGATTGTCCTCTAGATTGAATGGAAGGACTATCAGATGATATGGTGTCTACACTGGTCTGTCTCCCATTTTCGTTGCAGTGTCTAGGGGATTTAGGCAAGCCAGGTGAAGGAGAATGATATTCCTTCGTCATTTTTAGCTTCGATGCTTCGATATCTGATGGCTTTGTAATTAAGTCTGAGATTTTTCTCAGGAGTGGGATAGAATTCATTGTTATGAATTGTTACTGGCAACCTCAATTTGCTGCATTCTTTGTTAATCTCTGTTTTCAAGGGGTGTCCGTACATACTGTCAGATCTGAGAATAAAATCACCAATATTCAATTTTGATTGATCGCTTATTTGGTTAAATGGCTACAAAATAGCCATAACCACTTGTGCCCTCAAATCTCTAAATTAGCCGTTGAGTAAATCTACATGCCAGCTTGCTACTTTTCTGCGTTGAATTCTGAATTCTGTGAAGGGAAAATAGCTAAACATAGTCACAATCTAAAAAACCCTCACAACATATATTGAGAAGGTTTTCACAAACGAGATGATCTGTCTCTATGCTGATCATCGCCAGAAATATAGTGCAAAACACCATTGGCAGTCTTTCTTCCATGATCTCCACAAACATTAAGGTCAACCATTGTAGATGATTCAAATTGATAAGCGTTTTCTGATGAAAATAACAAATGTTTCTTTGCTGTAGATATGTAATTGATGGACATTGATTGGAGTCTAACATTTTGAAGCGACTGTCCTTTGTGTGAACCATTTATCTTCTTCCTTGCAAACTGTTCCATAGCCATAGCAATTGCTCCACCCTGTAAATAAGGTATTTTGAGTGGTTATTCTAGATTTTGAATACAAAGCTGAAAAACTGTGTAAACGTACGTGACAAGAACCCATTGGATTCAAAAGTTCTTTCCTCAAGATGAGCATTTCGGCATCTGCACTATCTTTCGAAGTGTCTAATCGCAATATCTCACGCATGCTGATTGTATCTGTCTCGGTTGGGTCATTTTGCTCAAGCATGGATGCCACATGCGATGCTATTGGCAACATCGTTTGCCCCAAAATAACTTTTTGAATTAGAGAACCAGCATTCAAAAACTTTGTGTGCTTTCCAGTTGCAATCACCATGCCTGTCTCAGAGCATTGTGCTTCTACTTCTGTAAAAGCAAACGTTTTTCCAATCTTGATAAACTTTACAAATATATCCAATGCATCTCCAGCTTTCGGTAATTGTTTCATCCCACGAGGGCTCAGATTTGTTGAAAGATTCATCGAAACTCCCGGTCTTGCGTTTGGATCTTCATTCACAATAGCAAGTGTTGTAAATTCATCAAAAATAGCAAGGATCGCAGATGTGGAAAACTCATCATCTTTTCCACCACAAGATTTGACACACGCATGGTCTGGGATGACATATTGATAGCGATATTGAGGGACTCCCTCTGTAGATCGTGTTATTGCTAGCCCTAAATTATTCTGTAGAAACTGGTGTGGAGACAGACCTAGCGCATTTGAGAAGCCTGGCTGCGCTGTAAATCTTTTCTGTATAATGAGAAAGTCCCTTAGCTTACTGGGGAGGAACCGCGACATTGCTATAGTAAAACTGCAATGAAAAGTTACTGTCTTTGTGCTGTTGTGTGTTACTGTTGTGCGTGCTTTGTGGGGAAATGAATGATGTTGTTGTGTCCCATTTGCCATTTGCCCATTTGCCTAATTCCGGGGAAATTCGTTTCTTGGAATAAGATGATCCGAAAAGAGGCCTCCCTCCTCCTCACTCCTGGCTCGACTAACGAAAAACGGTTTTACATATTCCTAACATTATAAATTAGAATGTCCACTGTGAGATTGGTATCACTTCTGTTTCAAGGAGTTGTGCTAAGGTGTCAAGAGAACAAAATTTTATCAAAGTTCCATATTTCATAAAAGATGCGCATTTCAACTTTACAAAAAGAAAAGACGATGAGCAATTTAGGCATTGGACTTCAAATGACAGGTAGCACAATTCATCAAGAGTGCTACTCTATTGGACCTGGACCCGATCATTACAAAGTGAAGGGCAGGACGCGAGAAGAATCATCAAAACAAATTGTTGAGTTAGAGATACAACGGGTGGGTAAAAAATCTTTTGTAGTATATTAGGAAGTACAATCAAGTTTAATTTAAAGTTGGATGGTATTGTGAACTGCGAAGCTGGACCTTGCACAGAGAAACTGACGGTCATTTTTGTGGCAACTTTGGCACATTTGGGTCACTTTAATAATAATAAACATGTATTCCGGAAAGACTTGTTTGCTCATGTAGACGCAAGTTTCGATCAAACTCTGCCTCTGGCAGTTTCGATCAAACTTTCTGCCTCTGGCAGGCTAAATAGAATACACGAACACTACGCAGATGGTGTTGGACAATTGAGCTATTTTTTCTGTGAAGAGCTGGTGGACGCTTCATTAACAGGTGTCTGCGCGCGTCCCTCGGCTTGTTCGTTTTCCCAGAACTCTTTCAAAGGCTCTTCAAAAATATATCTCCCACTTATCACTCCAACTACGGATCCAAACAAGACATTGCTCAGCCGTGAGGCACTCGATCGCCTAAATGACGGCTGTGAAACAGAATTACATTTGAATGGAATAGGTTGGAATCGTGTTTGTGTAATTTGGCAAAAAAGAAGGTGCTTACTTGTTCAAAATGCGACACTAATTTACTTACCTTCAGACCGATGGCTCTTCGAACAGATTCAGAAAAACTCATCTCGTGGCTTTTCAGTTTGTTTCTACTACAGGTCTAAACTATTTCTGAAGAATATGAGATTATTGAAACGTGATGTGAGATAATGACGATGAGGCGAATGATGAATGATGAGTAAGTATGTGCTGTATTGCGGAAGACTGCGTATTGCATGTAGCATGTTGCATGCTGAGTCGCTGGTCGCTGGTCGCTGAGTAATAATAGCAGCGATGTATGCACCTTTTTCGCTCTCCATCCTTTTCTGTTTTTTCAGCTGTTTACTGAGTAGTAGCCTGAAATTGTGCAATGTGCAATAACTCATTCACCAACTTCGAAGTATCGTAGTTTCAAGTTCAATGCACAATTTGGAAGAGTACATCCGGTCAAAAATGTTACTACTTCTCAGTTAGAAAGGCATTAAATTTTAATATTATATCTCTGCACTGACAGAGAGAGCTAAATCGAAAGATTGTAAAGAGAAAATTCTCGTTACAAATTTAACTTTTAAATGAGAGTACATAATATTGTGACTACAAAACGTGTGCTGCCACAAATTGCCACGTTTTAGTCACAGTATTCACAAGTCAAGCGGCAGGTCGATGCGACTCCTTCCTTATCACATTTATCAGGGTTTCTTTTGAAAAAGCCACACCTCTTCAAGTGACCGCTTTCCTTCATTTTGAATTTCCTCCTCGAATCCACACAAATTGAAGTTGAGCATGAATTCGTGATTGAATCGCATGTTAAAGGACAATGCGTATGTACATTTTGTTTCTGACATCTAACCTCAGGATTCCTTCCAACCCATCTACATGTTTTCCACTGCTTCCCATTTATTCTCAATCTGAGTTTAGAGTCTATACATTCAGATGCTGGTGATGTTATAGGAGCAGCGGTCGGATCACGCACAGGAGCAGCAGTCGGATCACGCACAGGAGCAGCGGTTGGATTTCGCGCAGGAGCGGCAGACGGATCACAGTATTCACAAGTCAAGCGGCAGGTCGATGCGACTCCTTCCTGATCACATTTATCAGGGTTCCTTTTGAAAAAGCCACACTTCTTCAAGCGACCGCTTTCCTTCATTTTGAATTTCCTCCTCGAATCCACACAAATTGAAGTTGAGCATGAATTCGTGATTGAATCGCATGTTAAAGGACAATGCGTATGTACATTTTGTTTCTGACATCTAACCTCAGGATTCCTTCCAACCCATCTACATGTTTTCCACTGCTTCCCATTTATTCTCAATCTGAGTTTAGAGTCTATACATTCAGATGCTGGTGATGTTATAGGAGCAGCAGTCGGATCACGCACAGGAGCAGCAGTCGGATCACGCACAGGAGCAGCAGTTGGATTTCGCACAGGAGCAGCAGTCGGATCACTCACAGGAGCAGCGGTTGGATCACGCACAGGGGCAGCAGTCGGATCACGCACAGGGGCAGCAGTCGGATCACGCACAGGAGCAGCAGTCGGATCACGCACAGGAGCAGCTGTCGGATCACGCACAGGAGCAGCTGTTGGAGGCCCTGCAACAACAAAATCAAGCTCATACAAGGAATAATAATATGTGGCTGCCTTTGCCACAACTGACGTGATGTCAAGGTTCATCATCCTTGTTTCAGTTACCTTCATCTTGAACTCCACCTTAGTTTTCGCATTCCTGTTAAAATGGGTAACACCGCTTACACTACCAGGATCACACATTTCATGTTTGCCGATATCACTTTCTCCTTCGCTGTAAGTGAAGGCATCTGCGATGGGAAGGCGAAAGAGTAGCCCTTTGAATGTGTTCCCATTCGATCTTTCAATCTTGACATCATACTCTTCTCCAACCGTGAGTTGTAGGGGTACTTCTTGCTCGCGTGGCAAAGTATGGTCTCCAATCGTAATCGAGTATCCTCCCTCGTGTAACGATCTATAATCATTGTTAGGGTGCGGTGCGTTCGGGTCAGGGATTGAACCTCCGTCACAATGTCCTGCCATATTGGGAAATGCCTGAGTTGGGGGAACAAGCAGCAGGAGTAGCCACCCAAGGAGTGTCGTGGCGATAACTATCAATTGCATTTATTAGTAGCGATGTGAATGAGATACATATGGGATGTGTTAATGCTTATTGTTTGTGACTTGTGGTTTGATTACAACATGGTTGGCGTGTTGTCTGGAGAAGATGACTGCTGACGACTCTTTGGCCATTGTGCTGCTGGAACAAAAAGAGCATTTCGCGTCTTTCCAGGTTCAAGAATGAAAGTATGAATGACTATTGGGCATTTAGGCTATTTCTTGGTGCGTTGAGGAATATTATAGCCTCAAGAATGATGATGGATCAAAAAGAGCTTGCTTGCTTCGTTTGGGGTTGGTTGGGCGTCTTTCGGTCTTTCCAGGTTCAAGAATGAAAGTATGATGACTATTGTGCTTCTGTTGGCATTTAGGCATATTTTAGATTTTAGATGTCAAATTGAGGCTATTTATTCCGAAAAATGAAAAATCATATTTCTAGATTTACGTACCAGATGAAGATGGAACAGGGAACAGAACTGCAACAGCCAGACACAATTGTTTCTAGACTGATCGATTCGTCATCTGATTAGCATTAGACTTCAACACGATAACACGATAACACGACAACACAATACCACGATCCTCTCGTGCTCAATAAAAAAATTGCAAGAAATGAACAAGGATCATCAGCAAAGTTGTCATGGCGAGGAGGAACAATGGTTTTGATCCTTGTTTCCATCTACAGCATACTCATGACGATGCATCATCTCACCATGACAGATTCCTTGTTAGGAAAAACGTCAAATCATCTGAACATGACATCAAATCCACCTGCTGTATTAGATTCTTCAGGAAGGGCAGAGCTAAAGAAAGCAAGTGATCTAAACAAAGGACCTGCCGTTGCTACTACTGGTGCCCTCCCCACAAAGATTACAAACAATGTTTCGGATCTCAGTGCACCACATGCAATAGAAGCATTGCAATCATTGGATAGTGCTACTAAACAAGGACAATATAATGTATCCTACTCCACGAAAGAGCACGGAAAGCTGCTCACTTTTTCGATTGTGATGCTATTGATGCCAATTGTACATGGTTTCAACCACTTCGCTTCTTTGACGCACCAGATGATGGGGGGTGCCCGTACCGTAAACAGGCGCATGCTCAATCCTATCAACACGCATTGGCTTCTGAAAGAAATCTCACTCCAAACTTTGCCAGGGCCTTCATCAAGGGACCAGAATGTTCTGTACCAAAATCAATGTTCCCTCCCGACCTGACGTACATTCATGTCAAGAAGGCTGGGGGATAAGCATGAAATACGCTTTTCAAATGTTTGTTGCTCCATATCGAATGGGAGCAAACTATACAAACAGTATCATATACACTGTCAAACAGCGTAAAATGGGACCTGAACAGTTTCAAGAATTGGTACTTTCATTTTCAAACACAACCCAATTCTTTGCCTTTGTCAGAGATCCGATTGATAAATTTGTTTCTGGATCCTCACAGGCAGTCAAAGAACAGAATCGTAACGGTAAGGGAGGTCCATGTTTTAAAATTGAGGATGCAAAGGAAAAGATGACATGTTTCCTACAAAAACTAAAACGTCAGGAGATTGTTGATGAACACCTGTTTCCCATGTCAGTTGAATTGTATCAAATGATGATGGGACAAGATGTCAAGGTCGCAATCATACCGCTTTCCAACATGCCTTTGCTTCTAGAGTATATGGGGATACATAACTTCAAGTCTAACGGTAGAAAGGGAAAGGGATATCAAGAGTAACCTGGACGAGGACATGATTAACGATATTTGTCAAGTATATGCTACTGATGTGATCATGGTGAAGCAACTGAAAATTCCTACATTATGCCCATGAGAATTGAAGGTGTCATTTACCTATGATGTAGTAATATGAACTCTACCCCCACTACTTGTACCAGGTGGATACACCTCTTCAAACCTCAGTCACGACTTGGCTTGGAGCCATTAAGAGTGCATATCTTTGACGACAACCTCTTCACTAAGTGAAAGTATAAATCATGTACTTTTTAATTATGACACAATCACGATGGCAGATAATGACATTCTGTAAGGTGGAGACGCCAAACTCAAGGACAAGAAGCCAAACTTGAGAACAAGTTGCCCATGATAATACCAAGACCATTAATCCCTACCTCGATCATGGATAAATAGCTATTTTGGTCTCCTTCGCAACAAGGCAGAGGCTGACCAATTTTCTCCTTCTAGTACTTGCACTAGTCCCAAATTGGCAAAGGCTGCGAAGTGCAGTTTCAGCATGGCAAAGGCTCCAAAGTCAAAGACCAAGACAAAATCAACCAAGAAGAGTTCATCCGCTGATGATGATCCATCACAAGAAGTTGTAGACTATGTGTTAGGATCTGAAGCAAGTGATCGATCTCTTTAGCAAGACGCAGTGCATTGGTTTGTTAACAAAGATTATCATGTTGATGTTTTGGATACAAACTTTGAACGACGGCTAGAGGTCAGGGTACAAATAAATCTTTCGTGAACTTCACTTCTCTCGCATAAGCATAACAGCACTATGTGTACTGCACGTATATATATATATGGTACTGTTATATGTTACCACAAAGGATTGATAGCCATCTTGCTGTTACCACAAAGGATTGATAGCCATCTTGCCCCCAACAAAATATCGTCTGAAATAGGTTCGAGTAGAAAACTCGTTGTATAGAGGAAAAAAGTAACAGTAATGTCAATGACAATAAATCGACAATGTATCCTCTTCATTTTCTATCGAGCTCTACAATTGGGTTTGTGTTTCTTCCAGGAAATCTTTTGGCATGCTGTACTACAATACTGTACTATCTCACATCTACTGCATTTGAAAAGTTTGCATTCGGAAGCAGTGCAGAATTCACAAAAATCTCCAAGAGAGTTGTAATACTTTTCACTTGCCTTTGTGCTGATTGGTGCAATGATTCCAAGCCGAAGCGTTGGGTTGTCCGTAAGGATCGTATGTTCTTTCAAAGATTCTAGAGCCTCTGTTGAAACAAGGGTTGCATTCCCTTCGATAATTTTTGCAAAGAGCTCTATCTCGTGCGGAGCTGCCCTGATCTCCTTCATGAGCGTCCCTTGTTGCATTGCACGCATAGATGCCATGAGCATTATCAAAAAGAGCTTGCTATTTGCTCTCTACCAGATAGAGATCGAGGAGAACATATCTTTACTCTCTACGTAGCACGTAGATAATAAGTACTGACTGCTGCCGCACGTTCTGCACGCCAGGTTTTGAGGTTTGAATTTGAACGAAAGAAGAAAGAACATTCCTTTTTCCTTTCCAATTTCTTGAAAAGGAATAATGACAACTCAAAGGGAAATTTGATGTCAGCAACTCATCACGTTTAGGGAAAGGATCAAAACGTGATCAGCTCTGGATGTTATAACGTCTTAGACCCATCGCTAGTACTATAGGTAGAATTAGTAGTGTTGCATTCACATTGCAGATTACTAGAAAGTCCTCACCAGCTCAGCAGATGATGATTGTGATTACATAACCAGGTATTTCTACTGCAAGCTAACAAGCAGAAGCTCTCGTCGTGCCAACTG
>Ga0306864_1000594_pt1 | contig 16337 bp, 15 predicted proteins | sample AntRauTorckE5430_FD_190448 | JGI IMG/M metagenome (GOLD analysis project Ga0306864, IMG submission 190448) | Saline lake microbial communities from Rauer Islands, Antarctica - Metagenome Torckler E5 #430 (v2) (version 2) | ecosystem: Environmental > Aquatic > Non-marine Saline and Alkaline >...
GAACGTGGGAATTCCGATGAACGTGGGAATTCCGATGAACGTGGGAATTCCGATGAACGTGGGAATTCCGATGAACGTGGGAATTCCGATGAACGTGGGAATTCCGATGAACGTGGGAATTCCGATGAACGTGGGAATTCCGATGTATTCGTTCGTATTTCATCGGGCGATGCCCGATGTTAGTGATGTCGCCCCGTTGGGGCTTTTATATATTCTCGTATTTTAATCCCAAACATATTTTTCGTCGTATGGTACTTCATATCTTTTTAGGAATCCTCGGAATTCGTCTTTGAAGTTTCGCTTTTCGTGATGTGCTTTTTGGTTGATGATATAGTTTTCTACGACGGCGATTTCACGAGGATTGACGGAAAAAATGCCGTAACCGTCTTGCCAATAGAAATTCTCATAGGCTTCGCCTTGCTTTTTCATCCATTTTGAGGATTCCTTTTTGATTTCTTCTAAGAGTTTTGCCTGTGTAATCGTCCGAGAAAGCGTACACAAAATATGGACATGATTCCGATAACCTCCAACTCGAACAGGCTTACAACCTTGTTCTCTACAAGCACCACCCAAATACAAAAATAATTCTTCCTCAATAGATTCATCTATAAAATCCTGACGATGCTTCGTACTAAACACAATATGAACATAAACCTTAGATAACGACTGCGGCATAACAAAAGCAAATTTAAAAGATTAAAAAAAGGTTGAAAGGAAAGCCTCAAAGCCTCAAAGGGGGGACATCACTAACATCGGGCATCGCCCGATGAACAAACAACGAATATCCGTCCCACGATACACATATCCGAACGAATACATCGGGCGTAACCCGATGCTAATAATGTCGCCCCGTTGGGGCTTTTTCGCTTCGTCCTTTTAAACAATAAAAAAATTCCTAATTCCTAATTAATCAATACCTCGTGCCCTTCAACTTAAACGTCCGTACCATATTGAAACCAAACATAATATCGCCATTCGTCCAGCTGCCGTTTGTGTTGCTAATAATTGCTTTTTCTTGCATAAAACTGGTATTCGTAACGTGTAATTGGAAAACGTGATTTCCCGTGTTAATATCCACACCGAACGATAACGGGCGAGTGTTACCTGCCAATAAAAACGCATCGGGCGTATAGTAATATTCGGTTGTCAAAGCTACGTTTTTCGTCACTTGCACCCTTGCGCCAATACCCAATGAAAATATATCGTTTGGGTCGGTCGGCATATCGACCAAATTGATGTGAACGTGTGTCGGCATCACTTGTATAGAAAGTCTGTCGCTGAATTTTTTAGCAATTAACAATTGATTAGAAAACGACATTCTGTGCTTAAATAACAACGGCAAATTCGCATCAGGAGCGACTCCACTGACGTAAAATCCGCCATTATAAGTCACCGAAATCGGCATGACGTTGCTTTGTCTCAAAACCCGTGCTTTCAGGAAACTATCGTATTCTTTCGACTTCGTTGTCCGTCCAATACCAACTGATAACCAATCTGTTATGCCATAGGCAAATTCTGTCCGCATTGTCGCTTGATCCAAACCGAACCATTCATAAAAGCCTAAATTAATTGCTCCAAAACGGTGTCCGATGTAGAAATCTAAATCACCTGCGCGTTGCGTTTCCGCAGATTGTCCGTTGATGACGTGCGTTCCTCTGAACAAGCCCTGAACGTACACTTTTTCTGTTTCTTGTCCAAAACTGGCAATCGTCAGAAACAAAAATATTGATAGAAAGATTGATTTTTTCATTTGAAGTTTTGTGTTGAAGTGTTAAGGTGTTGAGGTATTGATATTGTTTTTAACCGTACTTTGGAGCTTAAAAAAAGGTTAGCTTCAATTTAACAACATCAATACATCAATACCTCAACGCAATCAAAAAAGAATTAATTATTCGGTGTACCTGCTTTTATCCAAGCGTCAATTTTATCAACATTACATTGCGGCATTTTGCCAGTTTGTGGCATAATCGAATAGCCGCCTGTTCCATTAACAGAATGAAAAAGACTGCCGTCATCTGCCGATATCTTTACGGTTGCGTAATCTTCTAATAATCGCCCCGCACTCGCTGCTGCTCCTTGATGACAGCTCAAACATTGTGCATTAATAATCGGCTCAACATCTAAACTGTACGAAACCGCCACCGTATCGCACTGACTATTATGAAATTGATATAAATCTTCTTTGTTATCATAATAGCAACTGCTCAAAATAAACGTTGTAAAGAGTACAACTACAATTAATTGTTTCATCTGTTTTATTCTTTTTTTAATAATTTTATCAATCGGTTGTATCAAAAGCGAGAACTCAGTGATAAAATTTCAATTTTGATATTACACACACCTTATTTTAATATTTCATTATTACTTTTGATAAAAAAAGAACAAAACGTTTGAAAACAAACATCAAAACAACCTTTTATCTTTTATCTTTTATCCAACCAATAAGTAATAAACAAGTACCCCAGATAAGTAGCCAATAGCTGCTAACCACGTAATTTTTTTGAAGTACCAAATAAAATCAATTTTCAAAATACCCATAATCGCAACACCTGCCGCCGAGCCGATAATCAAAGTACTACCACCGGTTCCAGCACAATACGCCAACAATTCCCAGAAAACGTGATCTCGTGGATACGTTGTGAGCGGATACATTCCGATTGCTCCTGCAACCAACGGCACATTATCCACGATAGACGACAAGAAGCCGACGAGGATATTGATAATATAAATATTACCAAACGTTTCGTCCATTGCGGTTGCTAATTGTCCTAAATGACCAGCGGTTTGCAAACTCGCCACAGCAAGTAGAATTCCTAAGAAAAACAATACACTCGGCATGTCGATTCTCCGAATAACCCCTGAAACCGAAAGGTCATCTTTCTCTTTATGCTCTTTTTTTCTGTGGACAATTTCAACCGTTACCCACAAAACGCCCAAACTGAACAACATTCCCATAAAAGGCGGCAAATGCGTTACCGTTTTGAAAACTGGCACGAACAATAAGCCTAAAACACCCATCCAAAAAATTAGATTTTGCTCGAAACTTGTAATTTCATTATGATTTTCATCCGATTCCTTTGAATCGGGACGTTTTATTGTTCCTTTTTTGGTAAAAGTTATAATCACAAGCGGTATTAATAAACAAACTAAACTTGGTAAAAATACTTTTATAACGATGTTTGCAGCCGTCACTTGACCGCCAATCCAGAGCATAATCGTTGTCACATCACCGATAGGCGACCATGCACCCCCTGCGTTTGCCGCAATGACGACCATTCCTGCAAAAAACCAAAGGTCTTCCTTGTCTGCAATCAGTTTTTTTAACAATGCCGCCATAACGATAGCCGTTGTTAAATTATCCAAAACTGCAGAAAAAAAGAAGGTCACTATACAAATTATCCAAAGTAATTTGACCCTGTCCGTTGTGCGGATTTTATCCGTTACGACATTGAATCCGTCGTGTGCATCGACCAGCTCTACGATGGTCATTGCACCTAATAAAAAGAATAAAATCTCAGCGATTTCGCCAACGTGATGCAAGACGGCTTCATCAATAAAACCTTCTTCGATATTTGGAAAAATGGTTTCCTGCCCAAAGACAAGTAAGGTCCAACAAATGACACCAGTCAAAATAGCTGATGCTGCTTTATCAATTTTTAAAGGATGCTCAAGGGCGATAAACGAATACCCAAGCACAAAAACGACAATCATTAAAATATACATGATTTTACTGGTTTAGTATTATAATTTATTTTTTCACGACTCGCTTACTTTTAAACAAAATCGCCGCATAATTACAAAAATCCAATAGCATTTTCAGCTATTTCGACTTTAATATTTATGTGAATTTGAAAAATAAATTACTACCGTTTTTTCTTTCTACTTTAATTATCTAAAGCTCCATTTGCAATCCATTGATTTAATAGCGAGATATTGCAATCAGTCAATTTTATACCTGAAGTTGGCATCACAGGATAACCAGGTTTATGTTCGATTGTTCCCATCAAAATACCGCTATTAGCGTAAGGTAAAATCCTTGCGTAAGAATTTAATTTCACCGCTCCTTCCGCACGATTATCATTATGACAACCGACACAATTCATTTCAACAATCGGATAAACCACGGCTGTGAAAGTTGCATTTGCAGTAGAATCACAATCTAATTTACAAGTCGTATTTAACGCCCCCTGATTAATCCATTTTTTGATTAAATCTTTTTGTATTTGTGTAAACGGTGCATCTGGCGGCGGTGGCATAACCTCGTCACCTGTTTCATTTAACACTTTGTAAAGTTCACTTTCGTTAATATTATTTGGTGTAACTTCTCTCATAATCGTTTGATAATCAATCAAAACAACACCTTCTTCTGCTGTAATTGCATCATGGCAACCGCTCATTGCACAACCCGAAGAAATTAAAGGTAAAATCTCATATTGAAAAGAAACAATACCAGTTGCACAAGTTCCATCAGCGGTTTCTCCTGTGAAACCGTCTGGTAATAAAGGCTCTGTCGTACAAGCCCAAATTGTTGCTATAAATATAACTACGACTAATATTTTTGATTTCATTTTTTTATTTTACATGGTGTTACCAAATCTCAATGTTATCGCCCCTTTGGCGCTTTTCGTTATTGCGATACAGCAAACTGCTACTTCGCCTGTTCCAAAATATAAACCCTCAAATCCTCAACCTGTTGTTTTGACATTCTTTCCATCGGATAATGCGGCATGTATGGGCGATAGCCCGGGATTGCATACGTTCCGTAAGGAATGATTTGATAAATTGACATGTGCGATGTTCTGAACATATTATGTTTTAAATTTTGAAAACTCAATTTAGAATCATCTAAAAGGTAATGCGAAACACCCAAATCTTTATTTTTTGCTTGATGACAATATTTACAACTTAAATTATAAATATCTTTGCCGACTGCTGGATTACCAGGTTTTGTACCTTCATAACCTACGGTTTTGCTTTTAGCGGAATCATAAAAATGAGCTGGTGACTTTGTGGCATATTTCCCTTTCAACCAGACAATAGTCGCTTCTTTTGTCGAACTATTTGTACCGTCTTTCTTTAACTTTTCCCAATCCGTTTTTGACAAATCCAAATCGCTCATTTTTAATTCTAAACTCGTATAATACGCCAAAACATTCTCGATTTCCCAAGCCTCCATATGTCGCCCTTGCGAACATTCGATGGCACAAAGTTGGATTGCTTCTCGCAAATCTTCATTCGCAGCAGCGATTTTTTCATCACCATATTTTCTAACATAATCATCATTATACCAAGATTCCCGATTGGTAATTCCCCAGAAAGTCGTGGCTTGAAAAAACGGAATTTTATGTTCTTTCACATACGGCAAGCGAGTTTCAGGATTACTTTCCGACAAAATCGGATCTTCCCGCTGCAAATTATGGCAAGACGTACAAACGTAATGTTTGCTCACTTTAGTCGTCATTCGCCCTTTTGAATCGGTCGTATAACCGACTTTTACGATTTCTTCCCCTTTCTTAATCGCCTCTGCTGTCGGCTTGATATAATGTTTTTGAGGTGAATCTCCCAAGTCCAAAAGCACTTGCGTAACCGTAGAATTTTCGTCCCAATTTTCCGCACTTTCATCCTTATGTTGGAAAGCAGAAACTCCAATAAATACCAATATCAAAAGTGATAATATGACAATAATATTTTTCATGTTTTTAATTTTGTGAGGATTGTGGAAATTACAGGATATAGGAATCGGACGATTTAAAGGCGTCCGACCCCTTTCGTTATCCTTTTAATTTGCTTTTATTTCCTATGCAAATACCCTTAACTGCGTTCCGCTCAAAGTCGTATTATACACTGAAATTCCTTTTTCACCATTATTATTTAAACCATTTCCATTCAAATCAAATTTTGCTCCGTGTGCAGTACAATAATATTCATTGTTTCTAAAAGTGACCTGTGCCTGCCCTGCGTGACTGCAAACTTGGGTAGCTGCGTAATAATTTCCATCATCTGCCTTTACGACGACGACTCGACTTTGGACAACATAACCACCTGCGTTTACCAATACCGCATTTTCGGAGGCAGTCAAATCCAAGATAAAATCAACACCATTTTGTACCTCTTTTGTACAACTTCCCAAGCAGCTTGCCGTCAAAACAAAGGCTGCTCCAATACCAATTTTTACTAAAAATTCTTTGCGTGTCATGTTTTTGTTTTTGTAATTTTTACTAAAAAATAAATACAAAAGTAATACGTGAAGTAGTTTGAAAAACGTAGGTAGGCGATTAAAAATAATTGAAAATAATTGATTCAGAAGTTAACAAACCTATGGGATTTTAAAAACTCCATAGGTTTGTATCGTTAATTTGTATCGTTTAAGTACTTTAGACCGTCAGCTAAAAAAGTAATAATCATTTTTTAGAGTTTGGTAAGTCAACAGGTGACTTGAAGTCACCTGCTGACTACGGCTATTTTTCATTTTCGCAAAGACCCGACAGGTTTTTTAAACCGTCAGCTAAAAAAGTAATAATCATTTTTTAGAGTTTGGTAAGTCAACAGGTGACTTGAAGTCACCTGTTGACTACGGCTATTTTTCATTTTCGCAAAGACCCGACAGGTTTTTTAAACCTTTTGGGTCTGACTATCAACGATTTACAAATATTAAAATATCGGCAAACTAATTTTGTCCAGTAGTAAAAAGAGCAAGTTTTAATCTTTGTTTAATTCTGTCCAGATACTTATATATTAAAATTCATACTTCACACCTACCCTACCGCCATATTGTTCAACCGTTCTAAGTCCAAAAATTTGTTGGCGATAACTCTTAATATAACTCAATTCCGTATTCAATAACCAATGCTCTGACAATCGAATATCAAACCCCAACTTACCTTGCCACAAACCGAAATCAAACTGCTGAACAGTTCCTTTCTCTTTCAGTTCATACTCATACGCCGGATTATTATATTCCTTAAAATAATGCTCTAAATTGTACTTGTCGTAATAACGACCAACGACACCAAAGCCCAAATAAGGATTAAATTTCGCCCCAGGTCGCAATAAAATTTCCGCCATAATCGGTACATCAAAACCGTGAACTTGACCTTCTAATTTGGTCAATTTATCTTGCGGATAATTTGGTTCTAACATCGGAAAACCAACTAAAATATTACTATAAACACCATCTGCAACCGTTTCCATATTTTCAAAATGAATGTTTTGTGTCCACCATTCTGTGCCAATTTGCAACCGTAACCGATTGTAAAACAAGGCATTACCACTTACGCCAATATTCATCATTGTTATTGGTTGTATGCCGTTTGCAGTTGTAATATTCGTCAGTTGAAAACCAGTTCCGATTTGGTAAACAGAAGGTTTTGAGGCTTGTGCCGCCAAAATAACTTTCGTTCCAAAACTCGTTTTCAAATGTCCAGTATAAGTCGAATCCTGCCTTGTCCACCATTTCGCATCAGCGGAATTAGCATTATCTAATGCAAGATTTAAGCGGTTTAATTCATCAATTGATTGCTCAATTGTTGCATTAGCCTGTCCCAATAAATCGGGATTTGATTGCTCAATTGTTGCATTCGCATCAATATTCGGCGGTTCGCTATTTGCAATACCGTCGTTATTTGAATTTGTTCCGAGGACTCGAGATGAATTTTCATTCGAGTTCCCATTAAAATTCTCAACGTCCGGAATTATCGCAGAAACATCATTTCGATTACTATTATTAGAAGCATTCGTTAAACCATTTGCATTTTCATTTTGATTTTCATTTGTATTTTCATTTTCATTGGCGAAAGCCGAATTTTCCTGACAAGAAACAATTTCACCTTTTAAATTTTCAACCGTTTCGGACAATGCTTTTACATTAGAACGAGTCGTCAAGAATTGTTTAGCAAAAAAGACATTGCTTATCAAAAGCAATAAAATCACAGCGGCAGCCACAGCGTTTCGTTTCACCCAAACGATAGGCACAACGCCCCTGGGTGACACGACTTCCTCTGCGCCCATATTCTTATGAAAACGCTCCCAAGAAGACTCTTTAAATTCAAAGTCATTCTCGTTTATCTCGTTTAATTTATCTTGAAACAGTTTGTCGAAATTATCCATTTGCCCTCCTTTGATTAAATTTTTGAGTGTCCAATATCATTTTTTGCAATTTGTGACGAGCAGTTGCGAAAGTCGCCCGTGAAGTCGCTTCCGTGATGCCCAATTGTTCGGCTACTTCCTTGTGTTTGTAACCCTCAACCACATAAAGGTTGAATACCATTCTGTAAGACGGTGCTAATTCCTGCACCAGTTTCAGGATTTCCTGTGCAGACATATTTGAAATCGTGTCGGTTTCCACCGAAACTCCCTGAGCGTGAGTGATGCCCAAAGTATATTTATATTTCTGATATTTTCGGTGATAATCAATTGCGGTATTAATTAAAATACGGCGAAACCAAGCCTTAAACGATAGGTTCGGCGCATACGAATCAAGGTTTTTGAACACCTTCATATACGTATCATTGACAATCTCTTCGGCTTCCGCCTCATTCTCTGCGTAACGAATGGCGATAGACATTCCATAAGCGTAAAACTGCTTGTAAATCTCCCTTTGTGCAACCGTTTTACCCTTTCGGGCGGCTACAATCCATTCTTGCAAATCCTGTTTTTCGTGTGGTTTTGGCATAAATTCGTTTTTGCATTAGTATTGTCCTTACGGAAATATTTTAGAAAACGTAGGTTGTAATTTTTTCAAGTACGTCTCATTTTTTTCATTAATACCCTAACCTTCCGTAAAGAACCTCCTATTAATATTAAAATTTCGCTACGAAAAGCTAAAATTATATAATTAATCAAAACGCCGTCGTCTCAAAACATCTTTGAGCCTACAAACCTTTATATCTTTGTAACTAATAAACCTTAAAAATATGATAAAAGCGACCATTACAAAAAACGATAAAACGTACACCGCTGACTTGATGCAGCCTTTGGATATTTCGATTCCGCTTCGAGAAGGTTTCGAGAATGTCAATTGCTTTTATGCACCGCCAGTTCAGATTGAGCCGGTTATATTTGGCGATTTTGTGGGTTCTACCCAGAAAGGCGGCAGTTTGAATTTCAAAAATGTCCGCTTGAATCCGCACGGAAACGGGACGCATACCGAATGTGTCGGACACATCGCAAAAGAAGTGTACAATTTGCCCGATTATTTAAAAACTTTTCATTTTTTTAGTAAATTAGTCACCATAATTCCGATAGCCGAAGAAGGCGACAGAATTATTTATAAATATCAGATTGAAGAAATTTTGTCACCAAACGAAACCGATGCGTTAATCATTCGTACTTTCCCAAATGACGATTTGAAAATGCAGATGAATCATTCGGGTGCGAACCCAACTTATATTCATCATGAAGCAATGGCGTACATCGTGGAATGTGGCGTTGAACATTTATTGGTGGATTTGCCTTCGGTCGATAGAGAAGAAGACGGCGGCAAACTGTTGTCACATAAGGCTTTTTGGAAATTTCCAGACGACATTCGAAAAAAATCTACCATAACCGAATTAATTTATGCACCAAATTTAATCAAAGACGGCTTTTTTTTGTTAAACATTCAGATTACCGCTTTGGAACTGGATGCAAGTCCGAGCAAACCGATTTTATATCGACTAATGGAGGAGGAAATATGAATATGGAAATGATAAATAACAATTAATAATCAAAAATTAATAATTAGAAAAAGGGTGTTACATCGCAAAACAACATATCAGTCCGTCGTTTTTCAAGATTTTGAAAGTCTTGGTAGAACCAACTATCACGAAATTATAAGATTTTGTGAGCGGAATCGTGACGCAATGGAAACATTGAATTTCCAAGAATATTTCATCATGGAATTGGCTTATTGCAATTCCTTATTTCAAATGGAAAATTATGAGAAACACCTTGAGGTAGCCAACAAAATAATTGAATTATCCATTTTTAATAATGTGCATTTGTTTCAAGGCGAAGATATTTATCAAAAAACGCTTTTCCAAAAAGCACAAGCATACAAAACCTTAAATCATTTGCCCGAAGCAATTCACATTACCAAAGAATTGCTCAAAATGAATGTCAATTCTAAAGAATACCAATCTTTCTTAAAATTTTGTTATATAAAAAGTAATACACTTTTTTTAGAAAATTTGCGAGGTTATGGTGTTTTGATTTGCTTTGTAGCAGCAAGTATTTTGGTTTTAAATATTCTAATCATCGAGCCTTTTTATCCACAAAAGGTACTTTTATTCCATATTTTATCCATTATTGGTTTAATTGTCGGTGCGATTTTATTGGTCGGCGGTTTAACCGTTCATCATTGGCAGGCAAAAAGTAAGTTCAAAGAGTTTATTAAAGAGATTGAGAAATAGTAGGCAGTTTGTAGTATCGTGTTGATATGATTGAAGTATTTTTTTATAAAAAAAACGTCGTTCCGAATAATTCGGAACGACGTTTTTTAATTCTAATTTAGATTTTACTAATTCCTAATTTTTATTTTCTTCCGTTTTCGTTTCAGAATCATCTGTGGTTTCTTTAGTTTCAATTATATCGTCAGAAATTTCTAAACTTTCAGTTTCTAAGCTTTCAGCGGCCGCAGCTTTTTCTGCTGCTAATTTTGCTAACATTTCTTCCTCGTGTTGGAAAAATCGTTTTTGAAAACCGATAATTAATAAGACGCCAAGGGTAATCGCAGAGTCCGCCAAATTAAAAACTGGACGGAAAAAAGAAACTGGTCTGCCGCCCCAAATCGGAAACCAATCTGGTAAAAAAGCATCGTACATCGGGAAATACAACATATCTACGACGCAGCCTTGCAAGAAACCAGCATATTGTCCGCCACCCATTTGAGCAACGCCAAAGTAGCCTTGCCAATAATCACCATGTGCCAATTGTGTTCCTTTATCAAACATAAAACCGTAAAAAGCACTGTCCAAAATATTACCTAAAGCACCAGCCATTATAAACGCAATACTCACTAATAAACCGACGTGAGCCGAACGTTTCAGCAAATAATACAAGTAATATCCCATAAAACTTACAGCAATTATTCTAAATGTACTCAACAAAATTTTACCCCAAACACCACCGAGTTTTAAGCCAAAAGCCATTCCAGGATTCTCCGTAAAATGAATTCTAAACCATCCATTATCTGCTCCTAACGGGAACATTTCGTCGCCAAGCGACATATTCGATTTTACCCAAATTTTCAACCATTGGTCTAAAACCAAAACGACCAAAACTATTGCTACCGTTATATATGCGTGTTTTTTGTTCAAAACGTTTTTTGTTTAAAGGTGTTAAGGTATTTTCGTTTGAAGGTGCTGAGGTGTTGACCATTTTACGTATTTATTCCGACTTATCGGTAATAAATTCACGTTTGCTTTTCTACCTAAATACCATGAAATCTTTATCGCCGAGAAATCGGGACAAATACCTTTTTAATTATGAATCTTGTAAATTCACACAAAAATAGCATAATGGTTGAATTTTCAATATTGAAATGGAAAAATTAAACAATTGATAACCAATTTCGAGGTTTCGGATTTATCAAACGGCACGTTTTAGATTATGATTCTGGCTATTTTCGCATGATATTCTGAGTAAAAAAAATCACTTTTTAATCGTAAAATGAAAAGTACTGCCTCTACCGACTTCCGAAGTCGCCCATATTTTTCCACCGTGTTTCGTGACTATTTTTTCACAAATTGCTAAGCCCAAACCAGTACCTTCAAAGGATTCATTTGCCTCACTTCTTGCAAAAGCGTCAAAAATACGATTTACTTCTTCTTTTAGAATTCCAATACCATTATCAGCTATTTGGAGTAAATAAAACTCGCCTTTATCTGCCATTGAAATATCAATAATTATTGTTTCTTTATCGCTGAATTTCAACGCATTATGAATTAAATTTTGAAAAAGTTGGGTTATTAAAGTTTTTACACCATTAATATCGGGAAATTCGGCATAAGAAATTTGTGGCTTTCTATTTTCAATTTCTATTTTCAAATTATTCAAAACAACAGACATAATTCTATTCAAATCTACCGATTCAAAATCATCTTCGTTTACACCAATTCGAGCATATTGCAATAAATCATTTACTAATCTTTGGGCAGACATCGCACCATCGTAAGCAAAATCAACGTATTCTAATCCTTCGCTTGTCAAAACGTTCGAAAAACGACGTTTCAATAATTGAACATAACTGGAAATCATTCGCAAAGGCTGACGCAAATCGTGGGACACATTATAAGAAAAAAGTTGTAAATTTTTGTTCGCATGAGTTGCGCTTTTCAATGCCGCTTGCAAATCAAGCGTTCGTTCCTCCACCAATTCTTCGAGATATTCATTTGTATTTTTAAGGGCTTCTACTGCTTGAGCCTGAGCGATTTTTGTAGCCGCCATCGAAGCGATAATTTGCAAAATACTTAAATGATCTTCGGTGAAAAATCCTTTTTTGGGGTGTTCAGAATCAATCACGCCAATCACTTCATCGCCTAAAATAATCGGTACACACAATTCTGAAAATCGAAATTCGTCATCAGTAATATACCGCTCATCATTACTTGTATCGTCAACGATAATCATTAGTCCAGTTTGAGCAACCGTTCCAACGATACCTTTTCCTAAAGGAATAATTATTGGATTTTTAATATCAAAATGAATCGGATTTTTAGGGCCGTGTGCTGCTTTTTGTAATAATTTTCCTTCCTCAATAATATACACCACACAATCTACGAAACCCAAGTGAGCGATAGCATCTTTAGTTATTGACCAAGCAATTTCATCTATGGAATCTTGACATAACAAATTGATAGTAAACTCATTGATAATTTTGAGGTATTCGATTTTCTTTTGAGGAGCAACTTTCTTTTTCAAAATATTTTATTGATAGTTATACAAAAATGCCGAAATATACCGTCAAATATCATATCACTATTTGACAGGTCACGGAAGTTCGTAATAATATACATTTATTTTTATATGAAAACAATATTTTATACCTTTTTGCTTCGTCAACTTAGCAATACCCAAAAATCTCACAACTCAACAAAAGTACCATTATGATAAAAAATAACCACTATTTTATCATAATAAAATACCCAAAAAAAGGGTCGAATACTTTGAACGCATTCGACCCTTTTCCATAAAACTTATCTCACCCTAAAAAGAATAAATAACCCCTAAACTCGGAACAATAGGTAATTGATTCACACGGTCATATTCCACACGGTCAAAATAAAAGATATTTTCACGGTTATAAACGTTAGTTACACTGGCTGTAACCTCCATTTTACTCGTTCTACTGAATTCTGCAATATACTTTATAGAAGCATCCATACGGTGATAAGTTGGCAAACGCCCGGAGTTTCTATCTTCAGAATAGATAATTCCTAAATCACCATTTTCGCCAACAATATCCGTATCCAAACCATTATCAAACGGCATATCCGTATAAAATCCTTGTGTCAATGAGAATGGAAAACCAGTACCAAAATTCCAACGAACCGAACTTTCCCAATTATCATTTTTTCCAAATTTGTAAGAGAAAATAAAATTCGCATTATGACGACGGTCAAAATGCGTTGGATATTCTTGTTCACCGTCATTTCTACGAACGTAACCCAAAGAGTAAGCCGTCCAAATAAAAATATCTTTTGAGCGATATTGTAACAAAAAGTCAAGCCCACGAGCAGAACCAGTTTCCGTAATAAAATTAGGATCGCCAACGTCTTTTTTATTTCTATTTAATGAAATCAATTGCGGAAACGCTTTGAAATACGGCTCAATATTTAATTCGATATTATCCGTAATATCAATCTCGATACCGCCAATCGCATGAATAGATTTTTGCAAACGGCTTTCTGCCTCTTCCGTAGAATTGGGTTGAGCCACATCAGAAGGACTTGAAATAAAGCCAACGAAAAGATTCACAATATCTTGCTCATTTACCGCCGAAATCAAATCTTGGGTATAATATCCACCTGCGAATTTCAACCGAATACGGTCTGAAGCATTAAATTTAATACCCAATCGAGGCTCAATCGTAGCTTCCGAAATAGACGCATAATATTGAAAACGCACACTCGGCTCAATGACCAATCTATCCAAAGATTTACGATATTTCAAATATCCTGCGATTTCCGTTGTATTCTGAAGTTCATTAATTTGATTCCCATAAAGATTCGTAAATTCAAAATCAGTCGTATTTCCAGTTACATTAAAACCATATTTAAACTCGCTATTATCGCCATAATACGTAAAATCCAACTTCGCCATAAAGCCGCCAATCGAACTACGACGGGGTTTGTCATCGCCTTCTTGAATTTCAATATCATAATTAGAATACGTAAAATTACCACCAATAATCATTTTGGAAGCACCAGGAATAATCACAAAATCCGCACCACCACCTTGTGCTATCCAAGCCAAATCTGCAATATTTGTATAGTTTACTCGATCCGTATAATTGAAACCGAATAAGTTTAATTTACTACCATTCCCGCCATTAAACGAAATCTTTCCGTATAAATCGGTATAGCTAAACGGCAAACCTGCCGTATCAATATATGAGTATAACACCTTTGACGTTTCGTCGATATAAGAGTGTTTTCCTGTAACAATATACGATATAGAATTTCCTCTTTCGTCCAATTTTTTAATCGGGCCTTCAAGTAAGGCTTTCGCCTGAAACGGACTCACACTCACTAATCCACCCAACTTTTTCTTATTACCATCTCGTGTCGTAATATCAATAATTGCTGAAATCCTACCACCATATTCTGCATTAAATCCGCCCGTCAGAACTTCCACATTTTTGATAATTTCCGTTTCAAAAACAGAGAAAAAACCAATGGAATGAAAAGGATTAACTATCGTCAGCCCATCCATCATCACTCGATTTTGAACTGGCGAACCGCCTCGAATATACAATTGTCCACCTTGATCACCCGTAAAAACAACCCCCGGCAACACTTGTAAATATTGAGCTAAATCGGCATCGCCACCCGTCGAAGGAATCGCCTTGATTTGCTTTGGCGTTAGCGTTACACTTGATATTTTGACCTCCGTAGTCGCTTCACTTTTTCTTGCCGAAACATCGACTGTTGTTAGATTAACCGCAGATTCTTTCATCACTAAAGATTGATTAAAAATCTGTCCAGCACTTACCGTGACTTCCGCAACCGTACTATCGTAACCCAAATACATACAAACAACTCGGTAAGTACCCGGTTCGACCTGCAAATTATAAAAACCATCTAAATTAGTTGATGTACCGTTCGTTGTACCAGAAATATAAACACTGGCATAAATGACCGGATCACCCGAAAAATCATCTCGAACAACACCACGAATCGTTGCATCTTGTGCAAAAGTCGTTGCTGTTAATAATAAAAAAAACGCTATTAGTGAGTTTGTAAATTTGTTCATAAATAATTGTTATTAAATCCTTTTGATACGATACCTAAACTAAGGAAGCCGTTTTTAAGTATCGTTTTGTTTTTGTTTTTCTCAATTTTGGGTGCAAAAATACAATTTTTAACCTACAAAAAAGGCAAGGAAGTTTACAATTAACACCTTTCAGTAAGTGAATCGTAGGATTGACTGTGTGGGAATAGTCGATGAATTAAGTATATTAGCTTGGTTAATCTCTTTTCATAGGTTTTGGGCTAAAGTCCAGATATTTTTTTAACCTCTTAATCACGGCACTAAAGTAGCCGTACAATTGATATTTTTGGGGCGAACCTTTTTTATTAAAATCAACCATAATCGACACCCCACCTGACAGGTCTGATTACCAAGGGCAAACGCCCTTAATCTAAATCAAAGCATCTACCACATTCTGCTTCTTCAAATAATATTTCACGTTTTCTTTCACGACAATATCCAGCGGTAAATGTTGAATCCGTTCGACTTCTTGTTTCAGAATTAGATGCTTAAAAATACTCATTACACCAATATAACCTTGTTCGTTCGGGTTTTGATTAATCAAAAAATCTATCTTATTTTCTTGTAAATATTTCAAATTATCATCAATCAAATCGAATCCGACTATCTTTATTTTTCGATTCGTAATTTCATCCAAACAATCTACAACCTTGTAAGCACGAGAGTTGGTAACAAAAATTCCGTGTAAATCGGGATTATCTTTTAATAAGTTTGATAAAAATGCTTTAAACATTTCAGGATTATTGAAGCTTTCAAAATCTTCTATCAAAATATTTATTTCATCTTTTTTATGATTAGAAAAATAATCTTTAAAACCTCGTTCTTTTTCTAATAAATGATGCGCCGATTTCGTACTATAATCAATATTT
>Ga0306864_1000595_pt1 | contig 16335 bp, 10 predicted proteins | sample AntRauTorckE5430_FD_190448 | JGI IMG/M metagenome (GOLD analysis project Ga0306864, IMG submission 190448) | Saline lake microbial communities from Rauer Islands, Antarctica - Metagenome Torckler E5 #430 (v2) (version 2) | ecosystem: Environmental > Aquatic > Non-marine Saline and Alkaline >...
GACGGTTGGAAATTATTTTTTAAATAAAAAACAACAATTTTTAAATCGACCAAAGCGGTATTCTTGGGCTTCTTGGAATTATGCGGATTATGTGAATGAGAAACGATTGAAATAATTTTCATTGGAACATAACTTACCACGATTTTTTTAGGAAAGGAACAAAGAATACAAAAGGGTTTCATAAAGAGATTTTTAAAATTGTCTTTTGTGAAAATACTTTATGCTCTTTGTGCCTTTGTGGTTCAAAAATAAAAAAATGCAAAAAATATTCAAAAACAACAGAACATTAGCAATCGCCCTGCTCTTCTCATTCAATATCAGTTTATTAATATTCCGAGTTTTCTATTCTACAGAATTTCGATTTATTTTTTTGATATGGAATTTATTTTTAGCTGTCGTTCCGTATTTCTTTATGGAAATGGCGTTAAAAAATCAGCAAAAACGGTGGATAGCTTGGGCGTTATTTGGCGGAAGTTTATTGTTTTTACCAAATTCGCCTTACCTCATTACGGATTTATTTCATTTAAAATATCAGGCTTCGATGCCGCTTTGGTTTGATACGCTTTTAGTTTTTGCTTTCGCAATAACGGGGTTATTACTGTTTTACGATGTTTTATTGAAAATGCACCGATTTTTAGAAACACAGTTTTCTACCGTTTGGGCGATTATTGGCATTATTAATATCATTTTTTTGAATGCGTTCGGAATTTATTTAGGTCGATTTTTGCGGTTTAATAGTTGGGATATTGTATCGAATCCGTTTGGTTTAGCCCATGAGATTTTAGACAGAATCGTTCATCCGTTTTCGCATCCACAAACTTGGGGCGTAACTTTAGGTTACGGAACGATGTTTTTGGTGGGTTATGTGGTAGTGAGGATTTTGGGAAGGGAACGAGAATTTAGTCGGTAGTGAATGATTATCAATTATTGAAATCATTGAAATCATTGAAACCCGTTAACCTTTTAAAAACCTTTCCAACCTCAAAACGTTACCATCTCATTCAAACAAATAAAAAGATGGCGGACAAAACCTTGTCCTTCGTCCCTTAAAACCTTAATATTTTACGATGATTACACACTTAAACGAAGGTGATAAAGCACCGAACTTTGAAGGATTAGACCAAGACGGAAAAACCATAAAATTAGAAAATTACAAAGGTAAAAAAGTTGTTTTATATTTTTATCCAAGAGATAGTACACCGACTTGTACGGTTGAATCTTGTAATTTGCGAGATAACGAAACGCTGCTAAAATCAAAGGGATTTGAAATTATTGGCGTCAGCCCGGATACACAAAAAAAGCATCAAAACTTTATTAATAAACACAGTTTACCGTTTCCACTAATTGCCGATACGGAATTAGAAGTCATTAAAGCTTATGGTGTTTGGGGACATAAGAAATTTATGGGAAAGGAATACGATGGTTTGCACCGTACAACTTTTGTGATTAGTGAAAATGGAACAATCGAACGAGTATTTAAAAAAGTAAAATCAAAAGCACACGCTGACCAAATATTGGAAAGTTACGCTTAAAAAAGTTGATGGTTTTTAGTTGGCCGTAACACGTGCTGACGCAAACTAAAAAAAGGCTCTTCGGGAAATAATCCGAAGAGCCTTTTTAATTATTTATAATTTGAATCTATCGTTAATAACGACGTTTCACCCGTTTTTTACGTTTGTTAAAGTGATTTCCACCTTTGTAATTATTACCGGCAGGGCTACCTGTACGAGTCATCGCACAACGGAAACCGACCGTTCTTGAAGATTTATCTTCGTCCATATAACGACGAGCACCTGGAGATAACCAATAAGCTCTGTCAGCCCATGATCCACCTTTGATAACTCTCGCTTTATTACTTACTAAAGTAGAAACTCCGTAGTTGTACAAAACTTCTGATTCTTGATCACCGTCTAAGTAATCCAAAACGCTACCACGTTTGTAATTCTCACGGTTAGCAACTTCTTCATCTTTTACAACACGGTAACGAAGACGACCTAAGCTATCTTTTGGAACTGGTGCACCGTTTTCATCTAAGATTTTCTGTTTGAATTCACTACCACGAAAAGGGTTCAAAGTGTGATCTTCAACATCTCTCAATGTTAAACCAGTCATTGGACGATAAACATCCATTGTCCACTCACTTACATTACCTGCCATGTTGTACAAACCATAATCGTTAGGCATAAAAGCACGAACCTCGGAAGTAATAGATGCATTATCATTCAACTGTCCTGCCATACCCATGTAATCACCACGACCACGTTTAAAGTTGGCTAACATTTGACCTTGATAACGACCTCTTTCACCGTTTCTCATGGTATTACCATTCCAAGGATACAAACGACGATCAGAAATACGCTCATCTTTTGCATAAGCTTGATTACCGATTAAGGCTAAAGCTGCATATTCCCATTCTGCCTCCGTAGGTAAACGGTAATCTGGTAATAAGATACCATCTTCAAAGCGGACTTTACGCTCGCCACCGTCAGAACTCTTATCTGGAACACCGCCTTTGACAGCTCCTTCGTATTGACCAACAAGATAAGCCTCTGTGTTAAAGTTATCTTCATCTTTTTGTTCAGGATTAACCTCTAAGATACCTTTTTCAATCAGAATCATCTCGTTTACACGATCAGTACGCCATTTACAATAATCATTTGCTTGAATCCAATTTACACCAACTACCGGGTAGTCATCGTAAGCAGGAAAACGCAAATACGTTTCTACATAAGGCTCGTTGAATGATAACTCTTCACGCCAAACCAATGTATCTGGTAAAGCATTTAAAAATACTTCCGGATAAGACTCATTGAAAACCTTTCTCAACCAATATAAATATTCACGATATTCATGGTTTGAGATTTCTGTTTCGTCCATATAAAAAGAGGAAACCGTAACCCGTCTTGGAATGTTATCATACTCAAAAGTTACATCTTGCTCTGTGTAACCCATTGTGAAAGTACCACCTTCGATTAATACAAGGTTTGGTCCAGTAGCTTGCCCTTTGTAGTTTAGTTTTTCGTAACCACCCCATTTAGCGTCATTCAAGACCCAACCTGTAGTAGCCGAACGTTCTTTTTTACACGAACTAAATAGAAGTAGTGCACCGAACAGATATACACTTAACCTCAGCAATTTTTTCATCTTAGGATAATTATTTTGTTTGATAAATGGCTGACAATGTAGTGAAAATCTTTGAACAAGTAAAAATTCAAATTGATATTGTATTTTGAATTGAACTGAAAATCACTAACGCCTTTTCTTTCTTTAATTTTAGTATTGAAATCCGATGGTATAAAAATACCTTTTTGCATCATTTTATTGTGTCAAGTGCAAAATTCGTGATTTTTAATGTGATTTTTATTAGAATTGAAACATTTTTAAACAATTCAGATAATTTTTCCCTTTTCGCTTCTTGATTTGCTCAAAATAGATGGCCACAGAAACCTCATGTGCGCCGCCCGTACTATTGGTTAATTTTGATATCGTTATATCATAACTATAACCAACTTTGACCATTTTATATTTTGCACCCAATAGGATGATTGCTGCATCTGCATTGGTGAAAGTGTGCCGATACCAAAGACCTCCGAAAAGGGATTCAAAATTAGCGTAAGCACCAATATTTAACTGCTGAAACTCACCTTGTCGAACGTACATAACATTCGGTGAGATAAACGTCCCGTTATCTCGATTATTGTATGAATTTCGGAGACTGATCTCTGCGCCACCATGAACGGTAAACCGTAAAGGTACTAAACCAAATGTAGAACGGGTAGCAATCAAACTCTCATTTGGGGCGTTGACGTGTTTTGCGGAAAATCCAGCGTAAAAATTTTTAGTGTACATCACAAAACCAGCTCCTAAGTCTAAGTAATAAGCGTTCAAATTGTCGGGGCGTTCTTCTTGTGACGGAAAAGGATTTCCTGATAAATCCAAAGGCCCTCGTAAAGGGTCTATTTGGTCTAAAAATATCAACTGATCCCAATCAACACTTACCTGACCAATTCCTGCTTCAAAACCTGCTTTAAAGTAAAGATCCCGACTAAATTCCAGATTATACGCATACGAACCTCCGATTTTATTAGTTTTGTAAGAGCCATCACCAGCCGCATCTGCCAAAATGGTGAAACCTAAGCCACTTTTTGCTTTCTCAAAAAATTGGTCATAAGAAGCGGAATATGTAACATAAGCGTTAGATAATGCAGGCCATTGATTCCTGTAGTTCAATGAAATACGTGGCACGAAGCTACTGCCTGTTAATGCGGGATTTAACTGCATCGGTGTAGCGTAAAACTGTGAGAATATAGGGTCTTGAGCTTTTACTACCGTAAAACCTAAGCCAACCAGCAAGCACGAAATTAGTAGTCGTTTATACATTATACTGTCTTTTTTTATCTTGTAATATATTTCATGGTTTCTGTAGAAAATACCAGAGATTATCTTAATTTTTGCGAGTTGCTCCGTGTATTTTTCAAAAAATACAACCTATTGTAGCAACGTTTTAATGACTTTAAACATTGTTTGCACTAAATAGATTGTTTCTACGATGATTTTTCAAAATTAAATTATCGTATTTTGGTTCTGAAAATATTTTATTGCTTATATAAATAAATGAAATAAAATAGAGGTTCTTACTTTTTTTAAAATAAGTCATAATATAAGGAACGAGTTTACGACTAAACTTGTGCCTTCACTCGACAATTGTAACTAAAAAAAAGCATACGCTTAAAAAAAAAGTGGCTGTTATCTTGATAATTATTTCAAAACAATACGCTTCAAGGTTCAAAAAAATCTAAGTATTATGAAAAAAATTGTGTTATTCTGTTTGTTAATTAGCCAAACGTACTTAGGTTTTTCGGCTAATCCAATGAATTTTCAAGAAATATTAAACTGGTACGATGAACCAGTTGACTTACAAATTTCTGAAACAAAAAGCATTGACGTTACTTCGTTTGAGGATGCCATTTATAGTTCAACGCATCCTACGCTCCCAATTTACAATAAAGAATTCAAATTGGATGGTTATGGGGATTTAGAAGTCCGTATTAGTAACGAAGTTTATGAAACTTTTACCCGCATTGCGAATGAAGATGATGTGCTGCTTTCGGCGACCATTAATATCAACCAAAAAGTAGAAATTGCTCGCCGACAAACGATTGGGGTCGTTAGTTTTATTCCAATTAGAATCAATCAAAATACGGGTAATTATGAGCGTTTGGTAAGTTTTGATTTGCGTGTAACCCTTCGCCAGAAGGCTTTGCCACTCAATCCATTTACAAGTCGTAATCAAACTTCGGTCTTGGCTGATGGCGATATTTATAAAATAGCAGTTTTGGAAACTGGAGTTTATAAATTGACGTATGATTTTTTAAAAAATGAATTGGGTATTAATAATTTAGATAATATTAATCCTCAAAATATTAAAATATATGGTGACGGTGGTAAAATGTTAGCGGAAGCGAACGCTGACTTTCGCTATGATGACTTACCCGAAAATGCTATTTTTGTGGAAGGAGAGGCAGATGAGAAATTTAATTCGGGCGATTATATTTTATTTTATGGCGAAAGTCCTGACGAATGGACGTATAGTACAAATTATAAAATGAACGTCAAACGCAAGAATGTTTATAGCCTTCGAAATCATTATTTTATCAAAATAAGTGGGGGAACGGGTAAACGTATTCAAACGCAAAACTCTTTGAATAATGCGACTTTCAGCACTTCAACCTATGATTATTACGCACATTATGAAGAAGATTTAGTCAACCTTTTGGATAAAGACCTTTATCGTCACGGCTCAGGAAAAATTTGGTATGGCGAAACCTTTAAATTCACCCGTTCTCAAACTTTTGACTTTAATATTCCAAATATTATTACCAATTCTCCAGCAAGGTTATTTACCTATTTAGCTTCACGAGATATCGCTGGTAATAACAGTTTTAATGTTAAATTAGGAACTCAAAACATAGGAACGGTAAATTTAAACGCGACCTCTGCAGATGTAGAACACGCCGTTGCGAGAAGTCGAGTAGATACGTTTTTAATTAATAATCCACCGTCAAATATTTCCATTCAATTAGATTTTCAGGCTTCCGCCAATGCTGAAGGTTGGTTGAACTTTATAAGTATAAACGCTAAACGTAATTTGGTCTTTTATAATGGTCAAATGAATTTTAGAAATCGAGAATCTTTGAACCATCTTTCTACCGAATTTATCCTTTCAAATGCGGCAAATGCAACGGTTTGGGATGTGACGAATACGACTGACGTAAGGCAACAATTAGGGAATATTTCTGGTGAAACTTTCCGTTTTGGAACGACAACCGAAGAGTTAAAGGAATTTATCTCCTTTGATGGTTCTACTTTTTTAACTGCCGAGGTTATTGGAACAGTTACGAATCAAAATTTACATGGTTTGACGACACCAAATTTGGTGATTCTCTATCATCCAGACTTTCAAACGGCTGCCGAAAAATTAGCAGCACATCGCCGCAGTTATTCCAATATTACGGTCGCAGCTATTCCTGTCAATCAAGTTTATAATGAATTTAGTTCGGGAAGTATGGACGTTACGGCTATTCGAGATTTTATGAAATATCTTTATGATAAAGGCGATTTACAACACTTATTACTTTTCGGTGATGCGTCATTTGATTTTAGAAATATTTCGCAAATAGCGAACCCTCAAATGTTCATTCCATCTTACGAAACGAATGAAAGCCTCAATCCAATTACGGCATTTCCGATGGATGATTATTATGGATTGTTGGATATTACGGAAGGGGCAAATCCACAAAATGTGGGAACTTTAGATATCGGAACTGGACGATTTCCTGTAAAAACAGCCTTGGAAGCAGAGCAAGTCGTTGAAAAAGTAATTAGGTATGAAACCGACCCAACAACGCATGGCGATTGGAAAACAAGGGTTACTTTCATGGCGGACGATGAAGACGGCAACGCACACTCAAGAGATGCGAATATCATCGCTGATAGAGTCCGAGCGAATTATCCAGTTTATAATGTAGATAAAATTTTTATTGATGCGTATCGGCAAGAGATTTTGCCAGCTGGCGAACGTTATCCCGATGCAGAAAATGCAATTTATACCAAAGTTTTTAAAGGGAATTTGGTGATGTGTTATTTAGGACACGGTGATTCTAAGGGTTTGGCGCAAGAACGGATTATTGATTTAACGAAAATTAGCAACTGGACAAATGGTCAAAAATTACCGCTTTTCGTTACCGCAACCTGTTCTTTTGGCCCTTTCGACGACCACAAAGAAGTCAGCATTGGAGAAGAATTGTTTTTGAAACCTGATGGCGGTGCAATCGGTCTATTCACAACGACTCGGTTGGTTTACGCAAGTAGTAATAAAGCGTTGACGCAATCTGTATTTGATAATGTTTTACCTGCGATGGACGAAACAAAAAAATCGTTGGGCGACGTGTTAAGAAATGCTAAAAACGCTTGTGTGAATTGTACGGAAAATAGCCGAAAATTTACGTTGTTTGGCGACCCTTCTATGTATTTGAAATATCCAGAACACCATATTGTTACCAATGAAATTAATGCAGAACCTGCGACTCAAAAAGATACGATTCAGGCTTTGGAAGAGGTAACTATCAAAGGGGAAATTCAAGATGTAAACGGGAATTTGCTATCAAATTATAACGGAACAATCTACCCGACAGTTTTTGACAAAATTAAGACAAAATCAGGTTTGGGAAATGACGCTCGTAGTCGTCCTGCACTTTCGTTTGATGTTCAAAATAATATTTTATTTAGCGGACGAGCTTCGGTCACAAATGGCCTATTTAGTTTTAAGTTTATTGTACCAAAAGATATTGATTATCAGTATGGTTATGGAAAAATAAGCTATTATTCAGACAACGGTTTGAATGACGAAGCGTGGGGATATTATGATACGTTATACATCGGAGGAACGTATGCAAATGCGGTCGCTGATGATGTAGCACCACAAGTTGAGGTATTTATGAATAACGAAAATTTTGTTTTTGGCGGCATGACAGACGAAAACCCAGTTATTTACGTTAAACTTTCTGATGATAGCGGAATAAATACGTCAAGCACGGGAATCGGACATGGAATAAATGCAGTTTTAGATGAAAATACGCAACAATCTTATTCCTTAAACGATTTTTACGAATCTAAATTAGATGATTATCGAGAAGGTGTTGTAAAATATCCGCTCTTGGAAATGACAGAAGGAAGGCATCAAATCACCGTGAAAGCATGGGATGTTGCCAATAATTCAGGAACTGGCTATACGGAATTTGTCGTTGCGTCGAACGCAGAAGCCGCTTTAGACCATGTTTTAAATTATCCAAATCCATTTACCACACACACCGAATTTCAGTTTGAACATAATTTACCGAATCAGCCAATGCAGGTTCAAGTTCAAATTTTTACGGTTTCAGGTAAATTAATAAAAACCATTCAACAAGAAGTCATTGCCGAAGGGTATCGAGTGACGGGCATCGAATGGGACGGATTAGATGATTTTGGAAATACAATCGCACGAGGCGTTTACGTCTATAAAGTCAGTATTGGATTACTTTCAGAGACCAATCAAATCACGACTTCTGCAAGCGAATTTCAGAAATTAGTAATTTTGAGATAAAAATAAGTCTTGGTTTTGCGGTCAGTTAATTGATATAATTATCTTAAGACTTTAAAAAAGGTAACAACCGAAATAATGGTCTTACAATTTTTATCAAATTTTTATCAAAATAAGACGATACCACAAAATCGAAATACGAAGTACTTGGAGATGTTTATTCTGTACTCAAAGTGAAGCTATTTTTTTGTTATACGATTTATAAAAATGTGAATATAACAGCGTTACACGATTTTTTTTAAAGAAGTATAATAGGTAAAAGCGAATTTTAAGTGTAGAAAAAATCTGTCCGAATGCTCAAAACTATTTTTTAATTAAAGTTCTATTAACTCAAATATTTGGTACAAAGTATAATTAAAGTTTTATCCAAATAAGATTTCTTTTATATTTGCCGAACTTTCAAAATTATAAGGAAAAAGCGTGTTATGAAAAAAATTATTATTCAATTAGGTTTAGTTTTAGCATTAGCTATTGTTTTCAACCAAACAACTCTTCACGGTCAGATTACTCCATCAACACCAACTGACGGTCGTGTAAATACTATTATTACGGCAGTTCCTTTTTTAAGAATTGTACCAGACGCTCGTTCTGGTGGAATGGGAGACGTAGGAATGGCGATTTCGACAGATGCGAATGCGATGCACTTTAACGCATCAAAGTTAGCTTTCGCAGAAAATGACGTGAGTATTTCAGCGACTTATACACCGTGGTTACGTGCGTTGGATTTACAAGACGTTTATCTTGCCTACCTATCAGGATATAAAAAGATTGATAAAATCTCAGCGGTGGGTTTGAGTTTGCGTTATTTCTCTTTGGGAAGTATTCAATTCACGGATTTTAACGGTAGCTCTTTAGGAAATACCCGTCCGAACGAATTTGAAATAGCGGGTGCTTATGCTCGTCAATTATCAAAAAATATGTCTTTGGGTGTATCCTTAAAGTTCATCTATTCAAGATTAGCAAACGGGCCTTATAACGGTATCAATATCAGCCCGGGAGTCGCAGGTGCAGGTGATGTTTCGTTCACTTACAAAAGTGATGAAGGGATTTTTAATCAAGCTGGCAGTCAATTAACTTTCGGTGCGGCAGTTACGAATTTAGGTACAAAAATATCTTATACGGACGATGGTAACAGCGAGTTTATTCCAACGAACTTAGGTCTTGGCTTGGCTTATGAATACGCAATTGATGATTTTAATTCAATCGTTTTTGCAGTTGATTTCAATAAATTATTGACACCAACACCAGATACTTTAGATACAGACGGTGACGGTATTTTGGATTACAAACAAGCAGGCGTTGCGACAGGACTTTTCTCTTCTTTTAATGATGCACCAGGTGGATTTAGCGAAGAGTTAAACGAATTTGCATTTTCGGCAGGTATTGAATATTGGTATGACAAGCAGTTTGCAATACGTGCAGGTTATTTCTATGAACACCCAACGAAAGGCGCTCGTAAGTACATATCAGTTGGTTTAGGTTTGAAATACAACATTTTTGGTTTGAATTTCTCTTACCTTGTACCAACATCTAACCGTACCAATCCTTTAGATAATACATTGAGATTCTCATTAGTATTTGATTTTGGAGCAATGGGTAAAGTTGAAGGCGTACAATAGTCACAATCATAATATTATTGGATAAAAAAATGGTTCAGCAAAAATTGCTGAACCATTTTTTTTGGTGTACCTACGGATATTCCGCTAAAAAATATAATGAAACCTCCTTTTTTTCTAAAGTTGCAACGATTATAGTTTTAAAATTTATTGGTTTTCGACATCGTAAAAACCGTTTGGATTCGTAATTTTGTAATTATAAAAATCGCCATTACCTTTTTATCATTGATTCAATGTTAAAAAACAATAATTTCGGAAATTAAAAAAGCGACTTCGAGATTTTCGGAGTCGCTTTTTCAATCCAGCGAAAGAGCAATAACAATTAATATTTAGAATATTTAGATTACCTTCATCATAAGTGTATTTTTAATAATTGCGGACATACACCGCATAATTTAACCGCTTATTGTTGTAAATAAGCGTACAAATTTATTAACATCGAAGTCGCCTTTTACACACATCATCTTCGAGTAAATAATGATTATTGGCACTTCATTTAAAAGAACAACATGAATATTTTTATTAAAAAATTAAGTTACGATATCAAGACAGCTGATCTTCAAGCCGCTTTTGAAAAATTTGGGACAGTAGAAAATTGTAATATCGTGATGGATACGGTCACAAAAAAATCTAAAGGATTTGGCTTTGTAGAAATGCCGAATGATGCCGAAGCAAATGCTGCCATTTCAGGACTGAATAATTCAAAATTGGACGGTCGTGCAATCGCTGTAAAAGAAGCTAAACCGAAAGAAGAGCAACGGGAAGTCGATAACAACGATAGCAACGATAGTAATAATATTGACCGCAGAGGCGGCGGTTATCGGGGCAATAAAAACAGCGGTTATAATCGCAAAAAGTAGCAGTAATTTATTCGTATAAAACCGATTTTTGAAATTAAAAAAGCGACTTCGAGGTTTTCGGAGTCGCTTTTTCGGCTTATTTGCATTTCAAATATTAAACCTCATCATCAGGATTAAATTCCAAAACGGCTTGCGGGTCTTTCAAGTTTTTGACTTTTGAATAAATATCTGACATTTTGAAAGTCGCATCAATTGATTTGAAATAAACTTCTTCTTCCAAACCGATGTAAGTTTTCACCAACCAGCCGTCTTCTGTTTTCGTTAAAATATCAATTATCGGTATATCTTGTTCAATTAATACATATTCCTGAAATGATGGAATAGATTGATATTTGTGGAATTTCCCTCGTTTGTCATAGTTTCCTGTTGAATCTGACAATATTTCTATAACTAAGGCAGGATTTAATAATCCTTTATCATTTTTAAACATTTCCGCCTTTTCATTTACCACACAAATATCCGGGTAAACATTACTTTTATATTTTGGAATATAAACATTTTGGTCGCCGTCAAACGCTTCATATTCAATTTTTCCTTCGATATGTAAACAGATGAGAAAATGAAGTCTTCCTTTAATTCTGTTGTGTGTGCTTGAACTTCCTGCCGTTTTTGTCGTCAAGACTTCGGGAAGTAAATGCACCGGTATAATTTGACCATTTCGATATTCACTTTTGAAAGCAGCCTTTTCCTCCAACTCAAAATATTCCTCTAAAGAATATAACCGAACCGCTTTTTTTTCTAAAATGTCTGCTACCATAATTTTGAAATTTACCTGTTCTCAATATCGTAAAAAACGGTTGGATTTGCAATTTTGTTATTGTTGAAATCACTATAATTTTTGCTGTTAAATAATCGGGAGGATTAAAAAGCGACTTCGAGGGGTTTTCAGAGTCGCTTTTTTGATAAATTATTTTTTAATCTTAATCAATCCATAATCCTTTTTCTGTTTAATAGAAATCGTACTCGCACTTATCAACGTTCCTTTTATTAAATTCAAATCATCTTCCGAAACCTCGCCTAAAGACTCTAAACGATTATTTTTAAATTCTTCATCTAATTTATCAATTTGTTTGAGGTGCAAGAAAGAACAATCAACGTAAGAATCATGCTCCAAATATTCCCGTCCTTCTTGTTCAATAGGAATTTGTAAGGCTTGCATTCTCTTATTTTTAAACACATTCGTATTCAATTCAGAGTTCAGGTAAACGGTAGCGACTGAAATCTCCTCACCAGAAATTCCTATAACAATCATTCTTTTGTACTTTGGCGGAGTTGTGTCTTCCACAAAATATTTGAGAACGCTACCAACCTTGATTTTATCGTTAAATCGGAAATTTTGTAAATCATCGGGAAAGAAATCGCCTAATTTCGTGATGCTGCAAAGGTTTCGTTTTCAATATTTTGTGTAATATATTTCAACATATCGCCATCTGCACCAGCTTCTTTCGCAATATCCAATACATCCATAAATTGTCCTGCATTTTCCATCCAAGCATATTTGTGGGACTTATCAACCAATTGCCCAAAAGTCAAATCTTTATTTTCGATAACCGATTCTGATAAAAATTCCATATCCGTTTCAGACAATTCTTCAAATATTGCTTCCTCATATTCTTCCAAAAACAAATTAAACGCACCATGTTTTGAAAATTGCGGGTGTATTTCATTTTTAGCTAAATTATAGGTTGCATGCGGAACATGTCCATATTCCATCGCTTGATAAACATCGCCAATTATCGGTCTTCCAAACTCAATCAAATGTTTTTGGTCAGCGAAGTAGAGAATTTTTGAGAGTTTATGCAAATCTATGATTCCACCGATTTCTCTCAATACGAAAGTAATCGCTGCGATTGCTTTATTTCTATTATAGGAGAAGTTTTTATTCATGTCATTTTTTTTTGTGAAATTCTAATGCAAAACAAGGATTATTTTGTAAGATGATGAAATTTAATTATCAATTACCAAACAATTTGTTTAGTAAACAGATGAAGTTCTTTTTTAGTTTGGTTTTTAGGATTTACTTGTTTTCAATATCGTGATTTTTTCCGTAAGTCATCGGAAAATCGAAACCGTCAAAAATTATATTATTAATCAAAAATCACATCACGAAAAACGAGATTTTAAAACGGAATTTCGGTCGTTTGTGGAACATCATGAAAGTGCGTTTAGAACGGGTTTCAGTTTATCTGAATAAGTTAACATAAGTATCAAATAAATAAACCTTACCTCTTTTCCACCTGTGATTTCTTTCAGTATTTTCACTTTTTATAACTCACTAATTAGTTTATAAACAGCAGGTTGAGAAAGGTTTGTAATTTCTCGTACTTTTTGAGCGTCGATTATTTTAATCAATGTTCTTATTTAAGAATAATTCAAAAAAGTTAAATAAGGATTTTGTTAATTAATATTTGGGGTTAATTGTAAATAGTAAAAATTACATTATCAATCAAAAATTACCTCACGAAAAGTGAGATTTTAAAACGGAATTTCGGTCATTTAACTGGAGAAGTTGAACACAGAATATACAGAGATTGAGGATTGAAATTAAAAAAGCGACTTTGGAATGTTCCGAAGTCGCTTTTTTAGTTTTACTTTGGACCTTTTCGTAAAAAACCAAGTCCCGATAAATACAAATCGGGAATACGATAACCATTTGTTTTATCTTTTGAAAATTTATAATCTTTCATTAGACCAATTTCCTTTAATTTTTTAATACTTTCTATGGGTTCAACGCCCATCTCTTGAAGCCCATCTAAAAGATCTTGCTCTTTCATTGGCGAACGTCCACCTACCTTTTCAGATAAATCATCGAATATTGGTCTTAATTCTGGATACTCCTCACTTAGTTCTGCAACTTGTTGTTTGGAAACTTTATCTTCCAGAGCGGTTTCAATATTTTTTGATCGAATAATTCTATCTTTAAGTGTTTCATTATCAATCTTTTGTAATTTTGCACTTTCTGAAAACAATTTAATTAACGTTCTTGGGTGAATTTGATTATTCGTATCTTCAATATGAGATTTAACCCAATTATAAGGATAAGCCTTATTATTTCCACCCATTCGTTTTCCAAAAATTATGTTTAAAAGCTGTTTATGCTCCTCTTCATTTGAAATATTAGGAATACTCCCAAGAACAGGATGTTGTTCAAAACGAAAATTATTAAATAAATAAATATCTTTATTTTGTTCGTAAATTCGTTTCCAAATTATATTCAATAATTGGTTATAATTCCAATCAATTGTTACTGCATAATTTTGAATTTTAACCTTATCCGTAATGTGATTTACCTCTCGGTTGAAAATATCAGTACGTAAAAATATTTTTGCTTTGATATTACTAAACCGTGCGGAATTATCATAATAAAAAGTTAATAATGCACTTACTAATTTCCCTCTAATCCCGTCTTCAACTGGTAAAACAGCGTCTAAATGGTCATAAACAACAGTTAGCGTTTTGTTTTGATTACGCAGATGTGAGTTTACCTCGGTTAATAATTCATGCAGTTCTTCTCCTACATCTGTTCGTGTTGCGATATTTTTAATCTCTCGTGTTGAAACCGATTTTATTTCTTCTAAGAATTCATTGTTTTCAAGTAAATCATTGTCAATTTGTTTTAACAAAAGAATCATCCAGTAGTTTCTAAACTCGGACATCTTAAACTCACGTAAGGCTTCAAAATTTTCTTTTGGTGGAAAATTAGGATTATCTCTTTCAAAACCAATTAACCATTCTGTTTTTTCAATTTCCTGCGTATCTACACCGCAGAAAGATGCTAAGGCTTTTGTATAATTTCTATGTGATAAAACAGAAAATAATGCTGTTTTTCCAACACCTTTTTCTCCAAAAATTAAAAATTTTGTTTTATCGAAAATATATTTATAATCTTTTCTTGGATAAAAATAGCGTCTTAAATCTTCTTCTTCTTTAAATTCGACCTCTGATGTCCCAGCACCGGGGTCAATTTTTATAATACTCTCCAACAGATTATGTTCAGAAGCGACCTCTTCAGCACTTAACAAAGGTGTTATCCCTTCAGTATTACTCAAAATAATATTGGCTATTTCTTGATAAGGATTATTTATATTATTAATTAAACTATCCAATTTTCTATAATTATTCAATAAAGATGCTTGACTATTGTAAGGAATATTTATTGGGTAATGGTCTGCCGATTCATCAGAAAATGAAGGTACTCTACCTTTTTCATAAAAATGTTCGCTAAATATTTCATAACTCCTTTCTACATAATAATTAACTTCTGTTTCTCTATCAGTAGGTTGAGTAGGAACTGGTGAGTTAATCAGGTAAAAATTAACATTCCTTTCGTTTAATTCTTTTAGTTCAGGCAACATACTTTCCAAACCAAACATATTTTGTTGATTACCATAAAAAATTAGGAATATACTTTGAGCATAACGATTAAAAACTAAACCTCCGATATCATTAATTCCTGTTCGTGTGTCTATTAAAATAATATCAGGTTGAGTTTTTTCTTCCATTGCTTTTAAGAATAAATCAGGGATATATTCTTTACCAAAGCCGTATTTTATATTTGCTTTTGATAATTTTGTTATATAAGAATCTGCACTACTTGAATCCGTTGCAATGGCAGGAACAATAATTAATTCTCCTCCATTTGTACCAACTAATATCTGTTCATTTTTAATAAAATAATATTCATCGAGGCTTATTTTATCAATATTTCTTTCATTTGCTTCATAATCAATTAAGAAATCAACAAAGCCCTTTACAGTTAAAAGGTTTTGAGTTCTATCATCTTCATTTGCAAAAATCGACGATAAACCAGGTGCTTCCAAATCGAAATCAATAATTAAAACTCTTTTTCCTTGTCGTGCTAATAGCAAGGCGGTTAATACAGTAGCGGTAGTTCTACCAACACCACCTTTGAAAGAGTAGAAAGAAGTAACAGGCGTTTTTAAATCAAATTGTTCTTTAATATACCAATTCGTATTCTCAACGTGTCTTTCAGAAAAGAAAATATTTGAATCCTTTACTGCAAGAGAGCTATTTTTTTCTAAATCCGCATAAATAAAAGAATCTTCTTGTTTATCTATTTTTTGAATAGTATCAATCCATTGGATTTGCGTATTAATAGCTTCTTTGAAGCGATTAATATCGTTTATTCCTTCAAGATATATTGCAAACCTTGAAAAAATATTTCTAACAACAAAGCACTTTTCAAAACCATCTATTT
>Ga0306864_1000598_pt1 | contig 16316 bp, 13 predicted proteins | sample AntRauTorckE5430_FD_190448 | JGI IMG/M metagenome (GOLD analysis project Ga0306864, IMG submission 190448) | Saline lake microbial communities from Rauer Islands, Antarctica - Metagenome Torckler E5 #430 (v2) (version 2) | ecosystem: Environmental > Aquatic > Non-marine Saline and Alkaline >...
GTGCTGCGCTAGCACAGACAGCAGTCACGATGGATTCTGCCGTCATCGTCAAGGAGTCCGTGTGTGATACGAATGCCGGGTGTGTGGCAATCTAATTTGTTGATTGAATGCTCACCGCGAATGGGAGATCAAAAATGAAAATTAATTTAAGTGCAAGCAAATATTTGAAGTCCTGAGGTGCTACTTTGTAGCACGCTTCCTCTTCTTCATGGATGTCTGTTGGTAGCCTTTAGGACCATGTTTCATCTGTAACATGCCTTCTTGTATACGATGGAAAGGATTTTCCTTTGGCATTTGATCTTCCCAAGTTGGCACCTTCTCTTTTATCTTCTTCAACTTTCCTGCGTCTAACCCAGCATCCCAATTATTAAGGTACATCTTTCTCTTCCTATCCTTCTCTTCAAGCTTTGTCTCCGTGAACACTTTCTGTCGAAGTTTTGTCTCTTTCGATATTTGCTGGGTACTTTTTGCGTCATCGATTGCATTGTCATCGTCCCATGTAGATACAACCCTATTCCCTAGAAGCCCAGTATCTTCGTTGGAGCAAAATTTAGAAGCCGTGGATGGCTTCCATGCTCTTTTGTTTTTCTTATTTAGCTTCCGTAGCATCACTTTCACTCGGCCCATGGACCCCATGTCGAGTGCAATCTCCTTCTTTTTCACTGCTGCATTCTGAGGAGTCGCACTTTTTTTCACAGCAAGGTTTTGATCAAGGTCGCTGGACAAAGATGCATTCGTCTGAACAGTACCGATCTTCGAAATGTGGTTCTTCGCTATTTTGATTTTTGGAGGAATCTTAGAATGTTCTTCTTCGTCCGTAGTATGATATTCACTGCCACTCCCAGAATCTCCTCTCGAGTCATCACTCTTTGACTTGGATGGGCTTTCTTTTTTAATAAGTCCATTTTGTTTCGACTGGTGCGCCTCTTCATCTTGCTTTGCTTCTTTTTTGGCAATTTTATCAGTAACTGCCGTAAAGGAATTCTTGTCAATATTTGTTTTCTTTGACGAGCTTACGAAGGCAGCGATTTCTTGATCTGCAGTAGATTTCGCCAAGGATTTTGCTTTTGCTTTTGCCTTGGCATGGCCAGCCTTAACAGCTTCTTCTGCTGTGAATGAGACCGGCGGAGGAGATGGCAATTCGAGTTTGACTTCCTTTCTACAGTAAAAGAGAACATACGCATCCTTATTTCGAAGAACAGTCTTTTCATGAACTGGGTCTACGAAGGAATCGTCCATGTTCAACCATTGTTGCTGTCCTTGTTTTCCAATTTGCCGAACAAATGCTGTATAGTGGCCTGATGTAGCGCTCCCCCCAATATGGACAACGACTCCAGTTAGCTCGTACTCACACTTCCTGCCATCACTCAATGGCAATTTCAGGTTAGATGGAAATTCTATTTGTTTCTGAACCTTTGAACCTCCTCTCATAACACCCATCCCTTTCCCAGCAAAGTGGCTGGAACCTTGATGATGCATAAAACCTCCAAAACTGCTCCCAAATGAGAATCGCTTTAACTGTATACAAAGCGTTAATGGTGGCCTAAATACAGTCAGTTGCTTTGTAGCACACACTCGTTTCTTGCACCCTGAACATTTCCATTTGTTCTCGGCATCTAAAGTTTCTTTCCGAGTGTATTCAGATAACGCGTCGTATAAACTGTGCACTTTTTTACCGCTGACCTCCAATGAGAGGTCAAGGAATGGATCATAGGTGTTACTCTTATATTTGCACTTTGTACAGTGAACTTGAGACCTAAGATACCCACCAAACATACGATGAGTTAAAGTCGTTTCATCTAGTCGAGGTATTGGAAGCTTATCTCTCCATCCACTCTTATTTTGATCTATGCCTGAAGTGAGCGAGAGAAAATGGACGAATGAGCATCAGAGGAGGGTATGGAAATAGCATATGCACTTCAGATCAACGTACCTGCAGCCTTAAGTTCGCCATCATTCATTGCATCAAGTAAATGGACCAAGAATTCATGCGCATCTTCCTGACGACCAGGGCGAAATTTGTAGCCCTGATGACTTCCGCCAAGTAATGACAGAGCTTTCACGATTTGCTTTGGTGCCAAAGCAGCCTGCTTAACTTCTCCATCCAAACCATGCACTTTACGCAAGAGGCTTCTCACAAACATCGTCATTTGTAATCCATTGTTTGACTTCCTCTTGGACCCATGCCCGCTTCCAGCATTCATTGGAAGCATTGCCACGCTTTGGCAAAAAGTCGGAAGATATGACAAACATTGTAATGTTGAATTGAGAAAACATGTGTTTCCCAGGTTAATGAATCCTCGAGGGGGAGTGCGCTTGAACGCCGCCAAATCCCATTTATAATTCCGAATCACAACACGCTCATCGCACAAACCGCGTTTCGGTAAATTCAATTCGCTATCCGTTGAATTGGATCTCGGTCTCCTCCCAGATGCATCTTGCACTGCATCTTCAACGGTTCTACCAGAAAGTCGTATTTTCATAGGATCGCTTAGCGAGTCAGATCTGCTTCGACCACGAATCGGTGGATCATTTTGTTCTATTGCCGATGATGCTAAATCTACTTCTTTCTTTTCTTTGTTGTTATCATGACATTTTTCTACAGACCTGGGAGTCTCTGGAGACTTGGTGCCCTCATCTCGTTTGTTATCCTTGATCTTGCGTTTCTTCGGTGGAGCTTCATCTTCTTTGCTCAGTTTATACTTTTTCTTCTTGCCATGCTGGTCACAATCAGCCTTCTTGTCAAAATTTTTGTCCTGCATCATACTTTCAGATTCATTCTTTCTCTTCTTTTTCTTAGGAAATAGAATATCATCAATGCTATCATTCATGAGCTCTTTCGCCATTTGTTTGTCTTTCTCATTAGCATCTTCGTCATTATTTCCTTCCACTAACTTACTGTTATTGGCGGACTTTCTGAATTTCGAGTGAACATAAGATACAAGTTTGCCATCCACAGAGGCCTTGTCTTTCTTGGGATACACGAACAGTATTTTTCGTGAAGTTATACCCGTCTCATTCACCAACTTCAACTTCACATCATTCGATGCATCGTGATTGTCAATATCTATTGAGGCATTGGGGACCATGACAACTTGATCGGCTACATCCGTTTCTGGCGCTTTCTCGACAGAAGTGGTAGGTTCTACCTTTCTTTTGGAAGTATCCTTCTCCTTCGTAGCCAATGCTTCGGCCTCTGCATGTTCCCTTTCGCGCTTTCTCCTTTTTCGATCCGACTTTGAAGACTTCTTCTTTTGTTTGCCAATAGGTGGCGTATGGTTCTGTAGGTGAAGCGCCATTATGAAACTTTAGAAGAGATAGATATAGTACAAAGCTACCACAACACGTGTCTAAACTGTATTGTCTGTTGCAAAAACAGGTATAAAAATGATGCTTTCAGCAAAATCTAGCTTCCACCCCAAAGGTTTCTGGTTGAGTTCCAATGGAATGCAGAACAATATCTTTACTCAGAGCAGCTAGCCTATTTGGTGCACTTCGTAATAGCTCTATGTACCTATATCATACGTTGTAACAATCATTTTTTGTTGTCTCCTGTATGTATCTCATCTCATCCAATCAATTCTCCGACTTTCGAGGTCACATCCATTATTCATTTTATTGGTCTTCGCGCCATCTTCTCTTCTCTCTTTTTCTCTTACCTCTTTCTATCATACTTCATCTTCTTATAAGTAGGTTAGGAGTCCATACAAGATGGAAGCCAAAAGAAACGCAATGAAAAAGATTAGCAATTCATCAGTTATCCATTCAGCAGACCACACTGCTACGAGCTTGCTAAACTAACACCACGGTAAGGACATAACTAGTAATAACAAGTAGCACAACAACAGTCTCTCCGCTAGATAAAAACTTTGAACAGTCAAGAAAATTAATTGAAAAGCAACAATGGCCCGCCGTTACGATTCATCCACAACAACATTTTCTCCTGAGGGAAGATTGCACCAAGTAGAATATGCGATTGAGGCAATCAATAATGCTGGAACATGTGTTGGAATATTGGCCAAGGACGGTATTGTCATGGCAAGTGAGAAGCGTGTTACCTCTGGTCTTTTAGCTCCTTCCAAGGTTAGTTTATCTTGTATCTGTCTGTAGTTTCAATTGCGATGTCAGGCGGGATCAACCTCTTTCTTGATTCACGGGAGCGAGAGCCGCACCGTGAATCATTTATATCCTATTGCGATGACTGACTTATGGTGGCAACCCCCATTTTACATCTGACAACGCAATACTAAACCTTTTGATACTCTACTTTCTGCCGTTGCATTGCACTTCACTGACCAATAATGAAATTTTATCATCCCACAGAGCTCTGAAAAAACATACAAACTATGCCAGCATGCAGCATGCAATGTCGCCGGTCTCACAGCCGACGCCAATATCCTCATTGACCAAGCCCGCCTCAAAGCTGGCCGATACGAATACCAGTACTGCGAAGAAATTCCCATCGAACAACTCGTAGAACACGTCTGTAACTACAAACAAGCGTATACTCAATATGGAGGATTGAGGCCTTTTGGAGTTGCATTTCTGTTTGCGGGATATGATCAGCACAACGGCTTCCAGCTTTATCAAAGTGACCCTAGTGGAAATTATAGTGGATGGAAAGCTACCGTTATCGGAGCTAACAATCAAGCTGGTAAGAGTCTTTTGAAGAATGAATATGGATCTTCCTCTGCGGAAGAGAAGGAAGGGGAGATGAAGGTGGAAGGAGTCGCAGAGGAGATAGCTATGCCGGACATCAATGAGGCGCTTCGTTTAGCTGTCAAAGTATTGAATAAAACCATGGATGCAACCGCTACTTCTCCAGAAAAGATGGAGCTTTTTTGCATGACCTTGAAGGATGGGGCTTGCGTACATAAGATTATGAGCAAGGAAGAAACTCAAAAGGTTATTGATGAGGTTGAAGCTGAATCTTCTGCTGCTGGCGACTCATAGGTTTCATGTTAGAATTGGAATGCTCGTAGTAAAATCGAGGGAGAGGTAACGTTGAATAAAAATCTACATTGCGAGGGAAATTGCACTTACTCTTGTAAGCATTGTTTTTATTTAATGCAAATTTTTGTTCTCTTAATATTTCAACTAGATCTATAATCTAGCTCTCTATCTCTCTAGAGACGATTGAACTTGTTGGGTTCCGAGTTCCGAGATATTGAAGAAGAATTAATAATTGACATTGATAGCAGTGGCGGCAGACCGTCTGTCTATATTATTTATACATCTCCAATGCACCTGAATCGATCCAGTAATCTGCTCAACCTATTCCCATTTAGATAGCATTCATCTGATCAACTATCAACACTCAATAGCTCCTTCTAGAACTTCCAACTTCCTGTCAAGCGAAATTATCAAACGACATTAGAGCACACCTTTGCAAGACCATTGCGATCGATCATGATATACAGTAGTGCGCAGGATACATGGAACATGTTTTAGACTCAAGCGATGAGGTAGAAATGAGATTAATGCATTGCTATACTTTGGTATTAAACTACTGCACGTAGTGTATGAAATAATAATATCAACTCAGCAAGTGACCACAAAAATCACAATTCGCCAAGATCATCACGTATCATTGATTTGAATTTCATTTACCATTCATGAATACCGTATTGAAAGGACACGCCACATTTTACCTAACTCCAGCACACTCCATGATATTTTGTCTCTGAGAAGTAATTCTTCTTTCCAAGTATTCTTTCTTTTGCTCATAATCTGAAATTTTCTTTTCATTGTCCTTGATCTCGTCTTTCAAATGCTCAAAGATCTGATCCTTATTCTCCATCATGAACATCTTTCCAACACCTCTGTACATTTTTCTCTCTTCCTCAAGAGGAATCTCATTCAACTCTCCAATTGTGATCTGGTTCACTTTCAATGTCTTCTCGCACGCCCCAATCGACGCCTGAACAATCTGATAATCCTTGGCAGTCTTTCTGTATTGAACCTGCAAATCCATCAATTCCTTGGAAACATTTGAATCGGCAGGGATTGTCATGGGAGCGGAGACTTTTTTATTCTTTGCGGCTCTTTCACTGGCCTTGCGAGTCTTTGCCTGTCTCATGAGTTTTTCCAATTGTTTGTTGTCCGGGTCTACGTTCATGCCCTGCTTGCAAGTGGTCGTGACTCCGTCAAGATCATTCGTCTCGATTTGAGCAGATGCGAGACGATAGTATCCTTTGATAAAGGAAGGTTCAAGTTTGATACATTGTTTGGCATCGGCTATTGCTTCAGTGTATTGTTTTTTGGATGCGTAGGATGCGGATCTGTTGGAGAAGAATACATGGTTCTTGGGATCTAGTCTAATGGCATTGCTGTACTCCTTGATTGCTTCGTCAAAATCTTTTGCTGCGAAAGCTTTGTTTCCAAGTCTGAGAGATTAAGAAGAAAAGGCGGAGGGATGGATAGGGACGTAATCAGGATTGTGTGAGTCAATTGATGGCATACTGTAGATAGATATTAAAAGACAAGAAACCACCAATGAATCGATTTCCAAAAATGAGATTGGGGTAATTTTTACACTCCGCTAGCTTCGAACATTCGACGCATCGAGAGAGGTAAATCGACTGGGACTTACTCCTTATAATCTGCTGCCGTGCTCATGATTGATTGAGTTTGAAATGTATGCAGAGTCTTGTGGAATATGGATGCTGACCAATAGTAGAGTGATGCGCGTTAGTGCTTTTATTGTTTACCTGCTTCCTGCTTCTTCTTCTTGCTAATTAAATAGAAATTGGTGAATGTTGTCTGGAACTTTTGAGTTGATAGAAGGAGAGAGAAAAAGAGGGAGAAAGAGAAAGAGCCCCATCGCCCATCGCATCGTAGGACGGTTTAATTATTTTGGAGCCTTCGCTTTTACTTCATCCCAATTAATTGAAATTGATGTTGACACGTTGACATCCACCTTTTTGTCATTGTTTATATTCCTATTCTATTATTCCTGCTCTATGTATGCATGTATGCATTCTTCCATCCCCTACCATGCTCTATGCGGCTGCCAAAGATTATTTGGTTTATGCTTACATGTATTATTACTATCTTTTACTATTGTTACTGGCATATTTTCAATTTATTTGTATCATATTTGTATCATCATTTTTCTTGAAGCTTGAAGCTTGAATCCATCGTCTCTTGCATTTGTCTTGTGTTCTGTCCGTTAATATGGATTGCATGATTTCCTGATCTTTCTTTTGTTCTGGAATGTACATCACCCCCACGTTCACTAATTGGGAATCTTGCAGGAGCATGCGGTATAGTATTTTCCTGAGTTGAGAACATCAACAGGTGTATCATACTCAATATCCACATCACAGAGTCCCATTTTACACTGGTAATCCTCAGATGTGATATCACAGTACACTACACATTGACCTCCCTTGTTCTCGCACTTCTTGTTGACCTTATCATCAGCCTTGAAGAGTTTCCTGCTGGAGCGAAGGTTCCTGCTGGCCTTTCCCGACTTGTAGGACTTGTAGGACTTGTAGGACTTGGAGGACTTTGCGCTTTTTAATAGCCTGGCAATATCAAGGCACTGAAGATTCACATCAGCCTCGCTACCACTACTGTAGAGGTCGTTTCCAGTTCCGTATACTGGGTATGTCTTAGCTTCATCGCAGCCCACAACTTGAGCATCGTAGAGACAATTGAGGGTACCGACAATGCTCGTAACATTCTCCAAGCAAAATGGACAGTCTGCTGTGGGTGCAAGTGCGAGATGTCTTTTCTGAGTATTGATATCCATACCAACACAAGTATCCTTACCCCAAGAGTCGTCAGATACCGTTTTGGCACTTAGAATGACACTGTCGCCTTGACTAGTATTGACCTGCCAGTTTTCTCCAAGTGCGGTTGCATTGTAACTGTAGAAGGATCCTGGGTAGAGAGGAGGGAGTGGCATTTGGTCACCTTCGCGATCGACGAATCCAGCTGGTGAAGGGGAATCATCATTCCAAGAACCACATAGGCCTTCACTTTCCTCAAAGAGGGACTTATGCGCATGAATATTGAATGCCATATAACTGCTGTGCTCTCCCCCCTGATCGACATCCTTACGGATCCTTCCACCGCCGCCAGCAGCCGTGGAGAGGTAAAAATCTTTTCCGTCTACTTGTGGAAATCCAATTTTCCAAGCATTATTAGGCGACGACTTATCAACGTGTTTTGTAAGAATAAATCCACCACCAAGGTTAAGAGAACCAGATGAGGAAACAAGTACAACTCCATTTTTTTTTGCGGTTGCTGTACCATCACTCTTAATGACCACGGTTGTTCTGCCAATTCTCGCCCCAACCTCTATAATGGCTGAATATCGACCCTGCTGAATTAGACGAGTATGAATTTCAATCTGCTCGGTTTTCACTAAGACAACGTCGCATCCGCTCTGAAAATCAAAAGCGACACCATGAAAGTTTCGAAAGTGCGGATCTGAAGATAGTGGATTGGAAAGGAATAGGAGTTAGAGTATTGTTGAGATCTTTTACTTTTATCTTGAAACACGAAACTGTACGACTTCTTTTTTTTGTCTTACCTGGATGGCCATCACAATCCTTGATGTCATCCGTCACGATAGCATGGATAGAGCCGAAGAGCGCAAATGCTGAAGAGAATAAAAGTGCGAGGTTGAGCTTCATCTTGAATGTAGAGAGATCTTTTTGTGAATGTGGAATAATTTGTTGAGCAAATTTCTGAAATACTGTTTTGTGAGAACAACTCTGCAGTTGTTTGTTTTGCGAATCCTAATTTTGGCGACAATGAACATCGTGATTTTTTTTATGTGACCGTTTGTTGTCAGTGTTTTGAGAATTGATATGGCTACTTTAGTAATAATTGAAAATGACCTGTCTGACTGTGCCAGAATGAGGGTCACACGTTTACTGACAAGGGCAAGAAAGAGAAGCAAAGAGCGACAGCGAGCGTTATTTCTCACTGCCAAACAAATAAATAAAACGTGAGAAATTCAAATAGAAACTGCCACAAAGACACAAAGTGTATCTAGTCTCAAGTCATAGGTCATCACCATGAACCCTATCAGCTCCTCTCAGTCTCTTGTTTGGTTTGCTTTTGTTCTGGTCACGTAGAACAAGGAATGGAATAGATTTTTAGACCCACACACTACGCGTATTCTCCACTACATTATATCGCTTTTGCAGAGAAATTAGGAGAACAAAATTGAAAAGTATTCCCTATGTTCATACACGCTAACTTCGCACTACCTTTCCACAATATCAAGATGGTGCCAATCCCCGCGTTTCTAGTATACGATGGCTTTGAACTAATTCTTGACGCGGTCGCAGTGTACAAAATAGAATTTGACAAACGAAGAAATCTGGAAGGCTTGTCTTGCAGAATCTAAGATGATACAGATGAAATCTGTTGTACAGTAGACTAGAATACTCGGGAGGTAAAGATCAGCTGCGCAGAACGCAAAAGGGATGTCGAACTCCGCTGCTGTGAACTGCCAGATTCCGACGATTGGGAGACGACGAATTAGGTGGGGCTGTAATTATTTGTGCATTGCCAATAATAATAAAACTATCTAATATTGTGCTGATGATTTGCTAATATTTAAATGTTGTTATTCACAATGACTACGCCATAGAGTCAAATTGTTGCCATGGCTCATTGCGCAATAGACCTACTATTTGTAGGTAATTACAAGTCACATTAGTAATATGTCTGCACTCTATGCACTTTTCATCACAGCTGAGCACCTTTGTACCACCACCCCATTTCTCAAAGATCGTCTTTCTCTTTGACCTTCCAACGCATCTCTGGTTCAGTTGCGCTACAGTAGTTGGTAGTTGGCAGACATTGGTCGTTGAACTTAATTGAACTTAAGGTACAACTTCACATCTTTATCACTTCAGTACAGTTACATTATTGCATGGAGTGTCTAACCATTGCAACAAAAGTTTCATTTTATATAACTTGGGTCGATATGAATTAATCGTAAATTCTAAGTAGCAATTGTGTCTGATTCTCAATCATAATGTGGATTTCAATACATGTTCGTGTTATCAATATCATATTTCAATGTACCTTCAAATTACTCGCTTACTTCGAGCTTTCTTTCAAAGATGAGAAGCACCACATCTGTCCTTTGATCGGTATTGCTCACCAAAGCTTCAACGACCTCGTCCCATGCCTTTGCCTTGGTGACATCAAAGAAACTACACTGCCATCCAATAGCTCCACTGAAACTTGCAGCAGTGCTTACTAATCCATTACCCCTTGGTAGACCCATAGTCCATTGTGACGAATATCTCAACACATCTCCAACCTTTTCACCACCTTCCCCATCCTTTGTGCAAACCGCCAAACCATTTTGAGGTTCGACGTTGAGGCCAAAAGGGATTTTGTAACGAACTTCCACAATCTCCGAAGGTCCATCGAAGATAGGCTGGAACTTCATTTGTGCAGCGAGGCCGGAGTTAGATGGTGGCAGGACGACCTCGATTTCAAATGGTTCGGATGACATTTGTAGGCCAGCTTTAGTAGTCCTTTCAAGGGAGGCTGGAATAGAAGACGGTTGACGTAGCGTAAAGCATGTTGCACCAGTGATGAAAGAAAGGCGTAAGATTTGTGATAGATTCATTGTCTTTGTGAGTAATGTAGAATGCTGCTGCTGCTGCTATGTCAGGTGTCAGATCAAATTTGTGATGTTCTTGGTTCTTGTATACCGTCTATCCACGCGTACTGCTCCAGTAGAGAAAGGAGGAGAGTATTACGAAATGCGTAATGAGAAAGGTGTTTCGTTTCTCGTTTCACAAAGTCAGTGAGATGATGTAACTAATGATGATCGATGACGTACACCAACCAACGCTACCACCACCACGAAAAGAGCAACTCATGTACTTAAGCCTTAAAGGCTTGGGAGATATTACACTCAGGAGCTTTTTTGTTTTTGCTCTCTTTTCCAAAAACTACACGTGCGACGTGCGACGTGATAAATACAAGATATACCATAGGGCTCTTGTATAACATCATCATCACAACCATGTACATCAACAGTACGAAGTAGCAGTAGTGCAGTAGTATTAGCTCTACATTCAAAAATTTATACATCTGCTTTATGTTCAAACCAAAACGAAGGCGTCCAGTTGCCAAACGCACGACTCGTGACGAAAGCGATGACGAAGATGATAACCAAAATACTACAACGAATGCCATCGCAACCAAGAAAGCACAAGAAGCGAAACGAAAAAAGCAAAAAAGGCTCAAAAAAGCATCGGCATCTACAGGCAAGGTTCTATCGTTCAGCATAGATGAAGGCGATTGTCATGATATCAAGACATCCAAGAAGAAGAAGAAAAAGAAGGGAGGATTTGGTTTTGGAGGGATGCAAACTGTTCATGATCCTTTAGATGACGATGCAGAGGGAGCAGCAGAGGAGCAACCTGTTGCACCAAAGGTCGCGTCTGGATATAGTATTGACGATCTAGAGAAACTCAAATCACAGCAAAAAGTATATATTACTGAAAAACAGGATGATGTTCCACCAAAATCTGTCGAAAGTCAGCTTCCCTCGGAGCCTTCATCGGATGTGCCTCTACCGCCTCCACCGACAAAATCAGTTCCAATGAAACCTGACAAGCCGGAGGAAGACTTCATTTCATTCCAATCATCGGGAAAGTATGGAGATAATAATATAGTGAATGGCGATGACGCACTGCCATACTCGGAAGATCAGAATGATGATTTTGGAATTGAATTCTCTCAAAATAATGATCGAGAAATAAAAGAAATTGATGTAGAGGGGAGCAAGTGGGAAGATGAAGTTGCTAGGAGGGCTGGAGTTGGCCGAAATACACATTCCGATTCGAATGCAAGGAATCATACCGCTATTCCACTTCATAGAGATGAAGGAGTGGAGGCAATAGCACAGATCAAGCAAACCATTGCAACCACACTAGATAATTTGCAACAACAAGAATTAGATCTAAATTCCAACATGGTCAGAAAGGTGCATGATGCTCACGTGGCGGACGAGGATGCGACAAAGAAGGAACTAGAAGTATCTACAATTGGCAAAAGTTTTGAATGTTATCAAAAGTTACGGTCAGACCTTGCAGACTGGACTGGCGCTTTGAGACATTTATCTGAAAAGATTGATATTATTGAAGATGCCCTTGAGGACCTCTACCAGGATATTGGATTGAGAAGTATGGTAAAGATTAATCAATGGGAAGACGATGCAATTGCTGTGTTGAAAGAGAAAGGTTTGGTGGATTATATCGTTGGTCGCCAGCCAATTGATGTCAATTCAAATTCAGCATCTCCAATAGTTGATGAATTTGGACGCGATACCAAGTTTATGGAATCTTTGGTCATCTCCAAAAGAAAGGTAGAGCGGCGACGCAGAAGAAAGGAAAGTGCTGATCGACGAAATGACGTCAAAACCGATACAGGTGACGGCGAACGTGAAGACACAGATTGTGACGAATGTGAAGATACAGATGCCGATGTCAGTGACAATGAATTGATGGATAGAGGAGAACGTCGCTGTGCCCTCAGTGATGCTATACAAGTTGCCCTTGATGAAATGGATGAGGACTTCGCATCCTTAGCTTCTTTACTTGACCTATTCCAGAGCTGGCAATTGTCCCATCCTGATGACTTTAGGCAGTGTTATGCTAGCTTAGCTATTGTGGATTTTATATCAGTATTTGCAAGATGTGAGTTTTGTAAGAGCCTACAACTTTTGTCTTTCGGAGAAGCTGAAAAGAAACTCCCTGCCCTTGACGGTTTTGACTGGTTTTCGACCTCCAAGTCATCGAACTTGATTCCAAGCAAGAAGGAAGGCGACGAAGAAAACAAAAAGCAGCCACTTGATCTGCTGATCGAAAAAGTGTGCTTTGCATCAATTCAAATGTGTCTGAAGGGGACTCGGCATCAGAAGAGTGCAAAATCTGTGTGGTCTTACGATCCGTTCTCAAAGCGACAAACTGAATCCTTAAGCTCGTTTTGCAAATCTGTGTTGTCGAAATTAAGTTCGATGGAAAAGGCTGGCGCTCTTGCTGTTGATGTATGTGATTACATAAATGACTTTCTTCAACAAAAAGCAATAGTTGTCATTAAACGAGAATCTGAGACCCCACAATCAGGTACTGAAGAGTTTGATGCTTACTCCTTTGCATGCTTGGGACAGTTGCGATGCCTGAGGAAGCTAGTGATCAATATCCTAAACTGTTGGTATCCTGTGTTCGATAATTCCGTAAAGTTGGCAAAATTATGCATTGCTGATATCATGGCATTTCGATTTTTGCCCATTGTAGAAACACTTGAACGTGGATCAAAAGAACACTACGAGAAGGCAAAAGCAGAATTCGAGAATCTTTGCGATGCATTTAACAGTTTAGGGCTATTCGAACGAGAAGAATTGATGATGATATCTGCGCCTATCCGAGCATATGCAGTAAAGCTTTTTACAAAGTAGATAGACATCCGATTGTCGAGATTTTGAAAAGGAAAATAAGTAAACATAATATTCCTGATTCATATATAATATCCTTAATGTTGGGTTCCATAGCTGGCACATATTCGAAGATGATTCAAGTGACAGAAATCATGTTGAGAAATCACGCAGTAGCTAGCCCAAGAAAAATGAAACTAACTTGAGGACCCATCCAAAGGTGCACTACTCAAACCCTAAAGACTGAGTTATAGCGTATTCACGCCTAGAGAGACTGACTTCATCTAATTTTATCGATACGTAGTTATTGTAAAATTGATAGGATCTCTGAAACAATCTCAGCTGCCTTCTTGCCATGTTGACTCGGAATGTATTGCAGCATAGGGCCCATATTCAGTGTCTTAGCCTTTTGCACGAAATCATCACTTGCAAGAAGCGCTGTACCAAATCCAATCAAGACCCGAATAATAGCTTCAGTTTCGTAAAGACCCGATCCAAAAATATTGCCAATGTTGATCAAAAAGAGTTCTCGGGTGACATCTGTGGATCTCCCTACCGTCTTCAGGTACGAACTTATATTTAGAATAACAGTGCTCAACGCAAGCCGCACATTCTTATTGGTTGAATTTGCGAAGCTATCAACACATTTGAGGATGCTACAAGAATAACAACAAAGTTTCAGTTCATGCGATCGTAAGTTCAAAATCTACAGAATAATATGCACAAAGCACTTACCGAACAAGATGCGATTCAACAGCACGTTGAGACCCACATCCTCCTCGAAGGCAATTGGAAAAAAGACGGAAGGAGAGCATTGGAATCGCAGTCTTTGGCGTCCCTTCCAAATGTGAAGCCAGCAATACATCGCACCTGTCCAATGCGCACTTCACAATGCCATTCCAGAAAACACTCCTCGACGACTTGCAAGCATCGGGGTGCAGAGCTAGCAATCTCGCCAAATCGATTGAGGGAAATACATGTTCTAACGACCAGTCCTTCATCATTTTGTGAACAATCGATAGCTCTTCGTCGGATATTCTCGTTGCGTGATACCGATTGGTAGCTGCAATGGTTTGGCAAAGCCCGTCCAATACAGAAGTGACTTGTTCAGGCGCAAGATTATTTTCAAGCGATTCATTGAATTCACGGATCTTAATGCATACTTTGAAAAGAATTTTAGCATCCGCCCCTGTTTCAAATGCCTTGTAGCCCCTCATTGGCAAGTGCGTATACGATGGGGCAGACATAGGAGTAGGTGTGATCTCCATTGGTGTAGGACCAGAACTAGCAGGAGCACCACCAGCTGCCATACCCAGTGTAGGGCCAGCATCTTCGCCTACACGGTTTCGAATATAATCTGCAATCTGAGCCAAATATCCTTGATCAAGCATGTAATCATCCATAAACTTTTGCGCAACAGCAAATGGATTTTCACCATTGTTGTATCCAATTTGAAGACTTTGCACTCCTCCAGAAGCGACATCAATTTCGATCGGAAAAACATGATCGTACTGAACACCATTAATCGTTCCAGCATTTTCATTACTTCCAGTTACTTCTCCTACTTCAATCCAAGTCGCACTTGCTGCAGACCACTGTGCCGCAATCGCTGTCCCATTCTTATTGAAAACCTGTACCTGACCTTCACTCTTTCCAAGATGAACAGAATTCATTTCCCATTTGGGCAAAGCCGCAATCTCTGCCTTGGAAGGCCCAGCAGACTTCTTCGACCTAGCCTTCATAACGTCATCCTCAAACGCCACCCTCTCGGCATCTGAAGCAATTCTCGCTTCGTCCATTGTAAAAACACGAATCATACCATCATGACAGGCCGTAACTAAATCTCCATTCGCTTCCACTACCAAAACCTTCCACACACAGTTAGGATGAGCAATCACCTGTATGGCTTCTTCTGCTGACGCGGCTACATTCCAAATGATCAAATTTCCATCTTCGGAAGCCGCTACAATCTTCCCACCCCTTGTCGCATCCACGCTCAAAAGCATGGGAGGCTGAGATTGCTGACCTGGACATGAAAGTGTTGTCACAGCTTCTCCCATCATGGCATCCCTCACTTTGACCGATCCATCATTACTGCAGCTGAGGAGCATCTGACTGGTCGGATCATATGCCAGATCTCGAATCGGTCCTTGGTGATCTTGAGACACGGTCTGCTGCAATTTTACCTTGACACTTTTGTCTGATTGAAGAACTACCTCCCAGAGCCGGATCTTATGTTCTGAAATGACGCTATTCTGTGCAATCCCCGCACTTCCTGTGGCAAGTCTCGCTGTTTCGCCCGTGGGTGGGAGACCTTGGACTGATACAGTATTTTCATGTCCTGGAAGGGTGGCCATGCATTCGTGCGTGCGTACATCCCATAATTTTGCGGATCCATCCCAGCTGCCGCTTATTAATAGAAATGTATCTTGTTGAGGGAAGGCAAGCATGGAAAGTGATGTGACGGCATTGGTGTGTCCCTTGAGCGTGCCGATCAATAAATCGTTGGAATCAAATATACGAATAAGCTGATCTTTGCATCCAGTGGCATATCCTCCAATAGATTGCGGGAGTACAACTGATGCTGTGATATGGTGGGAATGACGAGTTCCTTCTCCGCCTGGTTGGATGGTCAATCCAGCGGGGTCAAGGAAAGCCGACGATGGAGATGGTGCGATGGGGATCGATGATAGAGTCCCGGATTCGGATCCTGAAATCAGATGCGATGCCGTGATTGCTAAGGTTCTCACTGGTTCACCATCTGTTGTAATGGTTTGAGATAGTTGGTACTGCGGCATTTTCTATAATTTGGATTCTTACGGTCGTCTGTTAAAATGGATTAGATTAGGTTGTGATTGTGATTGCCAGTTTGGAATATTTTCATTTTTAT
>Ga0306864_1000599_pt1 | contig 16305 bp, 12 predicted proteins | sample AntRauTorckE5430_FD_190448 | JGI IMG/M metagenome (GOLD analysis project Ga0306864, IMG submission 190448) | Saline lake microbial communities from Rauer Islands, Antarctica - Metagenome Torckler E5 #430 (v2) (version 2) | ecosystem: Environmental > Aquatic > Non-marine Saline and Alkaline >...
AACTGGGATGATGGAGAGATTGCATTGTCATCTGTGTGGTGTGCGTCTCTCCTGACAGCCATCGGATTGTATCTACCAATCCTCTACGGTTGCTTCCCTTACTCACTTTTTGCAGCCTCTCTACGACTTTTAATCTTTTAATAATGCCGCAGAAAAGTCATTAAAAGCTAATTTTTTGAGTACCTAACAATTCTAAATTAATCTTGACGTGAGTTTAGCTCGTCCTCAAAGGATCACCATTAACCAGCCTCTAAGACATAACCTGGGTCACACCAGGGATCTTTTGAGCGCTTGAAAATATTTATTTAATTGAAAAGGTGTGCTGAATTCACGCTCCAACTGTTCTCTTTTTTCTGGGTGAAGACGAAATACAATAAAAGGTGTGCTGAATCCACGCTCCAACTGTTCTCTTTTCTGGGTGAAGACGAAATACAATTAGATTTTGAAAGTCGACCTCCTAGCCCAAACCGTTAATATCTACTTGCGACTTGGAAGCGCGTCCTCTTCACCTCATTTTATTCATTCATTTGTAAATTTGGGAGATTAAATTTCTTTTAAATACAATTTTGTGCTTATGACTGCTGTTCCTATTTCCTCTTTCGTTCACTCATACTAATCATAAAATTTGGTCATCATTTTAAAACGTACGTAATCCTTTCTCTCTTCACTTGGTGACTTCAAACGCATCTAATTGCCACTTTGCAGCTGATCAAAGAGACTAGGCTTGCCTGGTTTAGAAGTATTTGCATCATTGTTGGTTGTATCATGATTCTCCTCGGCATAAGTAACATATGGGTTAGTCGGTGTTGCCTCTTCAGGCATATACGTACTAGGGGTGGTGGACGACATCTGAGGATCAGGATCAGTGTAGGTGCTTGCAGGAAAAGCTTCGACCTTGCCACCGTCATAACCAGCGTTATTTCCACTATCACCGAACCCATTATCGCCTTCGGGAAGTGAAGCCGAAGATCTCTTGAAGCAAGTGATACACAAAAGACACAGGGCAGAAAGTCCAATAAGAATAAAAATTAAAGGCAATAACCACAAACCAACAAAACTTCCGCTGTCTGCATCACCGGGATCCGCAGGATCATAGAGAATCTTGAAATCTTTTCCCATAGATGGTTTTCCTGATGAACAGTTCGAAGTGAATGTATAAGTGACACCATCAACTATATATTCAACAACCGACGCATATTCGTATGTTCCGTTGTTATTACTTGAGTAACCACAGTTGTTGCTTCCTGTAATTGTTCCCATAACACTGATCCAATTCTTGGATTTCTCAATATTACTAACAAGAATACCTATACCAGTGCCCAATCCGAAAGCTAGTATCACGCACAAGATCGCAACTCTGAATGGAAAGGGTACCGTAGACCACATGGTTGTCAGTTAGCTTATTGGATTGGATTTTTTCGTCTGATACTCTTTTTTTATGCAAGCTCCTGAGCCGTTGTATGATAATACAATAATATATAATATGACCGTTTGGCTCCCGTTTCTTGAAATTTCAGTAGCGGCGACGACCAATCAATTGAAATTCTTGAGTAAAATAGCTAAATAAAAGTTCTTTTTTCGGAAAACTAACCGTTTTATCTCGTTTTATTCTGTCCTCGACAAACTGCTCAATGATGATGAATGATGATGATTATTCTTATTCTTATTCCGCCTGTCTTCCACTCTGTTTTGACTTGTTGGCGAATTAGAACTTGACACAGTAGTAGTAGTAGTAGTAGTAGTAGTAGTATTAGTAGTAATCTCTCTCTAGCTAGAAAACTGTTTCTAACTTTTTCATCAGTGCTTAAACCACGAAGGGCTTCATTCCCCAAATTCGTCAGGTATCAAAGACAAAGATACCAAGGCACAGAGCAGCGATAAACAATTAAAGACCATCGAACCACAAGCAACAAGAGTGAATCAGTAAACAATTGCAGCGCACACAAAAAACATCCTATTGAAGAGTGAACATCCAGCACACTCCAACGCATTAACATGAGTGACATTGACCAAGACCTGTACGGCGATCTGGACAAGAATATCGGGAAGGTATCAGGCAATAGTAACTCAAGGCAAATTAACATTCAACAAGAAAGAGAGGACATTGTAAACCTGAATGCTGAATTGGAAAGCGCCAAGAAAGAGAATGATACGTTAAAGAGAAACATTGGAACACTCTACAGAACTGCGACCAAAGAACTGCAAAGGAAAGATGATAGAATCACAGAACTCGAAAAAGAGCTGACGGGAAGGAGATGATATCATATTGAATATTCTATCTTGGCACAGAATTCTATTTCTTGTAGAAGTGGCTGAGATGCGTTGAGATGTGTACTGCATGAAACGTCTATACTACAAAATTTGGGAAATGCATAATGGAAATATAGTGGGCAAAACAATGTACTACTAGTTATGCACCAAATACCAGCACTAAGTACTCGAGGGCTTGCTGCGAGATTCATTCTGTCTTTTGGAAAACTCAATTGCGCCGTATCAACCATTGAAAGCATTGCATCATATCGAATACTTATAAGAAAAACTGATTCTCGACATACACAAAGTCTGTCATGTTTATGGTCGGAAATTTCTTTCGAGAGGAGTCTGCTTCATTTCGGCCTGTTTGAACCCATTCATATAGTACACTTGTCTTATTCAACACTTGGATTGTCCCGTATCCATATGTAGTGTGATCTCTCATAATTACCCATTCCTCAGGAATTTGGCTCTGGAATGGAGCATTTGCTTGTCTCCCGCCATTCCCAAGCACAATATGAATTGGTCCTGTTCGTGTCAATAAGTTGTTCGCAACAGGTTTGGAACGAGAGTAAGCATGCAAATGTCCAGCGACTATAAAGTTTACGCGGTATTGTACAAGTAGTGGCTCAAGGTGTTTCTTCATTTGGATGGGTTGTGGGTCGTTCTGATGTTTCGAAAATGTATTGTAGATTGGGCAGTGAACGGAAACCATCACCCATGGAACTTCTTGCCTATCAATTGATTCAAGATCGGCTAGAAGCCATCTATATTGATTAGACCCTGGTTCAAAATCAGCAAAAGAATTCAGGACTATATTATGCATCATTCCATTTGAATAGGAGTAGAACGAATTCCCATAGTCGTAAGGAAGCCGATACATCTTGTTCAAGTCAACGTGTTGTGGTAAAGTCACTCTTCCTATGACTGGCTTTTGAATACGAGGCATGCGAAATCGATTTTCGAATGCCTCATACATTACTCCTGTTAAAAGATCACCTTCAACGTCATGATTACCAGACACTACGTACATTGGCTTTCGTTGAAGATATTGGCGTGGATGAGCATGACGGAAGTACTCGAAAATGTGATACAAATTCACCTCAAACTTGATACTTTCACTTACCTTCTGATGAAAAATATTTGTTTTATCCAACATATCAAACCATGAATCCCATTTCCTATTAGCACCACGCAGTAAAATATTAGCATTGGTTTATTTTCTCTCTGAAAACCTCAAAACGTGCGCATCACTCACCGATGATCTCCATTGGCATAACTTAAATCCCCAACAAGTACAATAGAGTCCACGTCGTCCAGATGACTAGATAGGATATTCAAGGTCTCTTTTGTATGATCAAAAGCACCAAGGTCGCCAAGAATTGCAATTTTTGTTGATTTACCGCTCTCTGATGTGGGTGCTGTACGAAAGCTGAATATCTCAGTAGAATCCTGTATCGTCGAAAGATGCCTTAAATTTCGCGATTCCTCTTTCTCTTCTCCATCATCGTTGTCATCATTGCCACCATCTCTGATTTCATTTTTGAAGACAATGCATCTATAGTAATATGTGGTATGAGGTTCTAGATTATCCACCGTCACATGATGTTGGTACTCTGAAGTATAATGAAAAGAGTTTGCTCTTTGGGGGTAAATAGTTGCATTGTATCGCAAAGGAATGTCTCCCATCACCAATTGAAGCGATTCATCATGGAAATGTTTTCCAATCAACAATGCTCCTAGTGGAGGAGATAGTGGCATGAGATCGTGCTGTTTCAAGAATCTTTCCTCTGACGCATCGCATGGATGCGATGAGAAACTAACAATGATGGAAGTTGATGCATCTGCAAGTGATGATAGATGAACATGTCGAGATGATGTACAATAATTGCTTGAAAGACTTTTAATTGCTGGTTCGATGGAGGCAGACAGAATTGCGAGAGGCAACACGCGAAGCAATATAAGCAACATATTGAGTATGAAGTTCATCGATCACAAAAATCTTAAAGAACGCAAATTATGTGAACGAAGGGAAGCCATCAAAAGGTGAAAAGCATAAATCATCAAAGCGTGAGCGGCTACCAATCACGATCAAAATTTCGTGCGATGATAGAAACGTGGAAATGTAATGATCATAACTACTCCAGATTGCGTATGCACTAGATTCAGATTCTATTAGAATACACTTCCACTTGAGGTGATTCGATAGATCGAGACATGGAAAGATTTCTTTGAAACTATATTTCGAGTGCAGCGTGGAGGAACTTACAAGAAGGTAGAGATCTACTCCTAGATTAGCATTATTTCCACGGCTACATACACAGAAGCTAGCCTTATCACACATGGATCGCTGGATAGACGATGATTCTTCTCTGGGGAACATTCTAGACGACGATGATGCTATTCTGTCAGAGGACGATATTATGTTGTTACACTACGACGACGTTGTTGAGATCCACGAATTCAAACTTGTCTCAGAACACGCCAGAACCTTTTTGCTTGTTTGATTTCTCTTCTCCCCCGGCAAGGAACGGTATACCGTATCTCGGCTGGTATCACATGATATTATGTTATATCATATAAGTTCATGGCTCCGTTCTCCGTTCTCCGTTGATCTAAAAAAGATTTGGAATTGTGACTGAAACTACTGTGTGGGCCGTCGTGGAAGGAGAAAATGGGGGGGGGTTGAAAGGAGGGTTACCAGACGACCACCAATGATATTGTGAAAATTGAGCGCCGATGACCGATTTTACATTTTACTGATCACTGATCAATGATCACCGATCACCGAGCAACGAGCGACGAGCGACGAGCACCAACATTCAAAATTAAAACAGATTAAAACACATAAATCAAAATGGCTTTCAACTTTGGAGGAACTCCAGCACCGACGGGAGCAGCAGCAGCCCCTGTCCCTTCTTTTTCATTTGGTTCATCAGCTGCGTCTACACCAGCACCAGGGTCAGGAGGCTTCAGTTTCGGAGGAACTCTCAATGGTGACAAAACAGCTGGGCCAGTTCCCGCACCTCCATCGGTTGGCGGGTTTTCATTTGGTGGAGCAGCATCAACTACTCCAGCACCTGCGGCTGGAGGTATTTCATTTGGTGGAACAGCATCAACACCTGTCCCTGTAAAAGACATTGCAAAATCAGCAGCTCCTGCAGCTGGGGGATTCTCATTTGGTGGGGGCGCGACTCCTGCTTTAACAGGAGATGTTACAACAGCAGAAACTCTGGGAGCTGGTGGATTTTCTTTCGGAGGGGCATCTACACCTGCTCCAGCAGCAGATTCATCAGCAGGGGGAATATCGTTTGGCGGGACGATAACTCCTGCAGCACCAACACCAGCAGTAGAAGATCCGGTAGCTGGGGGGTTCTCATTTGGCGGGGCAGCTACTCCTGCACCTACACCTGCAAAGGATGAAAAAACGTCAGCAGCTCCTACGGCAGGTGGCTTCTCATTTGGTGGGGCATCAACACCTGCACCTGTACCTGCAGCAATCAACGATGACAAAGCAGCAGCAGCTCCGGCAGCAGGTGGGTTTTCGTTCGGTGGGGCATCTGCGCCTGTACCTACAGCAACCAACGATGACAAAGCAGCAGCAGCATCAGCTCCTGCAACAGGTGGGTTTTCATTTGGCGGGGTATCTGCGCCTATACCTGCAGCAACCAACGATGACAAAGCAGCAGCAGCAGCAGCTCCTGCAACAGGTGGGTTTTCATTTGGTGGAGCATCTACACCTGCTCCAGCTGCAAAGGATGGATCTGATGCAAATGCCGGCACAAGCTTAGCTCTGACTACAGCAACTTCAGTAGTTGCGCCGACCCCAACACAGATTGAACCACCTCCGAAAACTTACCAAAATCAAACACTTGAGCAAATCATCAACTCAATCTCTTCAGAACTTGAAGATTCGACACTTGGCTACATCACTCAAGCAAGACGTATTGCTCAACAAGATGCCCTTCTGCGCGATTCGCAACGAAATATCAGCCACCTTTCTACGGAAGTTACGAAATTGCTTGTACAACAAGAAGAATTGGATAGAGGCCTAAGTCAGATTGGTGATGTACAGGATAATCTGAACTCGTGTCTTGATGGATTGGAGGGTCAGGTAGACACATTGTTTGAGAGGACCATGACTAGTGTTGGTATTGATGATGCAGACATGGAACGTGAGAGATATTTTGATTTGGCAATCCAGACAGAGGGAAGAATGAGTCATCTAGAGAGTGTAGTTGAAGATTTGGAAAAGAACTTGAAAGATTTGCAGAGCGATCACTTGGAAGGGGGAGATTTGGGCAAGGTTGTGCAAGTTATGAGTCGACAGCATGATATGTTGAGCGGTTTGGAGAGTTCCTGTGCGAGAATTGAGGCTGATATGCATTTGGTCAGTAGAAAGTTGACTCGATAAAAACACAACAAGTATTGCCATTGAAATATGCGAGGGTTGGCATTATTTCACAAACGCACCAAGAAGTCGGAAATTTTGAATATAAACTTACCAAGAGAACAGTTGAAATGTAGTCTTGGGCAACTATTTATGATAACTATTCAAAGTCTTATTAATTCCAAGTCAATTATTTCAAACTGCCATAATTTTTTGTAATACTTGTTGCAGGATTGAAAAGGCAACTGGCAACACACAGAAATAGTTGTTTTTCGCATGTAGCACTTAAACTTGTCCGTGGGCGGAAGTCCTCAAAAGTCATCGTAGCTTCTCCATTCGTCAGCTTGTATAGTCAGTACTGATTTATTTAGCGCTTGCGCAACCACATTTCCACCATCAAGCGAAGAAGCACTGTGCCTATTTAGGAAACTTCAAAACTGATGGATTGAAGCCATTGTTGATAGATAACAACGAGAAGAAAACAAAGACGGAGGATTCAGAACGATTGACTTTTTTAACAAATGAATTTGAAGCGGTGATAAACAAAGGTGATCGGGTGATTATACTTTATAGTTTGTGCTCGTGTTTCGTGAAAAGTGAACTTCTTTTTAATTGTCTTGTTATCCCTTAGCTTTCTTAGTGTACCTGTTGTGTTTATTCACATTGCCACTCATCATTTTTCCTGCATTCAAGAGCATCTATGAGTAAAGTAGAAGTTCATTCTTTACTACTCACATCAAGAGTTGCAACTATTCTTCGTATTTCATGGAACAAGAAACATCAAAGGAACCCCAGCAAAAAGAGTAGAGCTACAAACAAGGCAATACCGATCCCATACACAACCATTTTTTGTTGGACCTCCCTCCTCTGCATACTAACCAAAACTCTTCGTGCTCTATTCGTCAAACTGCTCACACCTCTAACCCTTGAATGCGTAGATTCAATCGTTTCCCTATTTCTTGCCAACTCTTCTGTAATTTCCAAGGCAACATCTTCCGTTTCTGCCATGATACGTTTCGCATTCTCCAAGGTAGAGTTTTGAGATTGAAGGTTATCATTTGTTTTGAGTAAATGTTCTCTAGCAGCAGAATTTTTCCCAGATCTCGAACCCGATTCTACATCTCCGCCCTGAAGCAAGGAGTTACGGTCGACTTCGCACTGAACGGCTTTGACGTCGTCCACTAGATTTGCATGGTTCCCTTTAGCGACCCGTACAACTTTTTGGCATTCTACTTTGAGAGATTTATCATCTACGCTCCTGGATTCAATAGTCATTTGTTTCAATAGATCTTTGGCTTGAGTGAGGAGATTGTTTGCATGGGACATTTTCGATTGTACCGATACCGGGCTAGAATCGTTCATTAGTGTTTCTGTTACGGCGGAGAGCGTCGATCGGATTTGAGCTTGCATAGATAAAAATTCTTCATTGTAGCGTGAAAACGGCACTACTCTGGTGGTCATGATTTTCTTTTGAGCAGTCTCGAGTACGCGATGGTTCCAATTCAGATATGCGAGATTAATTTGGTTAGTATCGAGGGTGGTATTCGCATGTGTTCTGAATGTGTAGAAGAAGAAATAAGAAATAAGAGATTCCACGCTTGTTCCAACGGTCTCGTGCTGAGATAAATCCATTGGTAGGGTCAAATAGATGTAAGATCTGGACCATCAATTTTATCGACAAACATACATTTTTAAATAAAAAGTGGCGCATGCATGTTCCGTCGTCTCATCTCCACCTCGTTCACGAAACCAAACACTCCCAGCAACCCCAGCAATAGTGCGGCATACAAAAACAAACTACTGAAGACTCAGAGGTACAGATTTCTCGCATCGGTCAATTTTTCTGTCTCCACGAAAAACATGAGTGACAACATGAAGATACCTGAGAACAGAGAGCTCATTGAAGAGGGAAGCGCCAAGATGCTCTACCCCAAGGGAGTTGTGTTCTACAATCCCGTCCAAGTTCAAAATCGTGACTTGTCCCTCTTCATGATGCAGCTTTTCGCAGAACGTCGGGTCAAGAGGATGGAACTCAAAAAAAAGAAAAAGGCACTCATGAAGGCTGCAAGGCAGTCTTTGATTGATAAAAACAAGATGGTTGATATGACAATGATCCAGGAGCAACTCAAAGAGTTCGAAGAAATCACTGACTGGAAGCAAGTGTATGACAACTTTGATGGCAAGGGAATTCGTATTTTGGATGCACTCGCTGCTTCAGGTCTTAGATCGATTCGGTACTTTAATGAAATGTCTCCTTCTCTACTTCACTCTGTTACCATCAACGATCTTGACCCTGCAGCTGTCGACCTTGCAAAAGAGAATATTGAGTTCAATAATCTGTCCAGCGTTTTACTTAGCAGCGAAGAAGAAAGTAAGGGCGTCAAAAAGGGCATTGCAGTTGTAAACAACGATGCGACTCATTTGATGTACACTTCTCGTCGGTCCCCAGGCCTTCACAACGTCGACCCTATCAAATCAATGCAAAAAGAACAGTATGATGTGATTGATCTAGATCCTTATGGTTCTGCTGCTCCATTCCTTGACGCAGCAGTTCAAGCTGTAACAAATGGAGGTTTATTAGCGATCACATGCACAGACATGGCTGCCCTTGGTGGTTCTCATCCAGACACTTGTTATGGAAGGTACGCAAGTATGCCAATTCCTAGGATAGGATATCTTCAGGAACTAGCATTAAGGATTCTTTTGAGCAACATTGCACAACGTGCAGCTGTATATGGACGATGCATTCGTCCTGTATTGAGTGTTGGAATGCACTTTTACATTAGAGTATTTGTCGAAGTTTGGGAAGATAAAGCTGCGGTCAATAATCTGTCACTTGATATTGGAACAGTTTATCAGTCATCACAGTGTCCATCCTTCCACACTATTCCACATGGGCAGCATTCAAAAAAGAACAAGAATATAATTCAAACTACTAGAGCACCCAAATTCCCTGTTTGTCAAGAAACTGATAGTCAGTTCAAGACTGCAGGTCCATGTTGGTTAGGGCCAATGCATAACACAGAAATTGTGGGTGAGGCTATTACCAGATTGGCCAAACTTCAGGACGGGAAGAAAAAAGATGAAATGTTCGGATATTTAAAACAAGATCGTGAATTGCATGGATTGTTGACATCTTGTTCAGAGGAGTTGCCAGATGCTCCTCTATACTACATCATGCCAAATATGAGTCATGTGGTGGGTTGCTCTACGCCACCAATTGATAAAGTCAAAGCAGCTTTGATTAATGCAGGATTTAGGGTTAGTGGCTACCACAAGGATGCTCACGCAATCAAAACGGATGCGCCTAGCTCTGTAATGTGGGATATAATGAGAGCTTGGTGTGTTTTGTATCCTCCAAATCCCAAGAGCAAAAATAAAGAGAACAAGAAGAAAAAACGTAGAAAGAACGGGAAAGGACCAGCAGGTGAAGATGAAGCTGATGAAGGAAATGATGACAGTGAAGAAAATACCCCCGATGTGCCTTTCATCAGCGCAGGGGAAAAAATCTTGGCATTAGAATCAACGATCAAAGTTGACTTTACTCTCCCAGATGGAATTAAGAATAAAACCAAAGTACTACGTTTCCCAATGAATCCAGAGGCCAATTGGGGACCAAAGAAAGCTGCTAGTGGATATAAACGCAAGACCGATGATAAGGAATAGATATAAATCCTTAACACCTGCGTTGTGTAAATAGCAACTCTTTTCTATAGAGGTTGAGCCCCATCGGTCTTTGTGAATAATTTGGATAAACGCGACCTACATTAAGAACAATCTATAGTGGTTGCTCATAGTGGCTCATTGACCGTGTAGACTTCATCCAATGCTTATACCTGGCATCATCGAAACTCAACAAGCAGTCTCCCTTGAAATGTAGGTGTTTACTGAACTAGGAACTCATGCAAGTGGAATCAGCCATATGAATGATGAAATCAATATTTCGACGCAAATGAGAAAGGTTCAGATAACGGAGAGAGAGAGAGATTTTGACGGCACGGCAGAAGAACGTAGCTGCACATTTAGAATAAAATGATCTGTACTGGCCAGCAGAGCGTTCACAATTGATCAGGTAACATAAGTCGAATATCGTACCGACCAATGATAGTTATACGTGCGTGTGGCAACAATACCATTGGATGTTGACTCTTTTGTCTTTTTTACCTCTGCTAATAGCTGTGGTAACCGCTGAGCGCTCGCTTTAAAAATAATGCCAGATCTGGCCAGAATGTTATTCATTATTGGTTAAATACATTGATATCGCATTTGACCGAGGATAATTCATTATATTTATCTGCCCATGAGAAGAAGGTTCTAATAATCTTCATCATATTCATCATAGCTGTCATCAAAATCACCATCTGAATTGTCTTCATCATCTTCGCTGAAGTATCCTTCACTCTCTCTTTCTGCATTTATTAAATCATTGCATTGATCAATTTCATCCCCATAGACGCCTTTTAAAGACATGTCGTAGTCGCAACTCATGATAGCTTGTTGTGGTGCAGGCAGCAAACTCAGCAAAATTCCAGGTGGCTCACCAATAGTGTAAAACAACTGCTTGATGGCTACTTTCACTGGTCTTGCTTGAATAATAAAACATGCTGGCGCCCCTAACAGCATGATAGTCCTAGACATTGCATTACGTCCTCCAAAATACCCGAAGAATAGAAACAGCAAAAAGTTCCGGATGGTGTCTGGCCAGTTCTGTCAAGAGAGAATGGTTTAGGGTTAGGGTTAGGGTTAGGACACTAGCTTCATAAATTACTAGCCACGATAACACTGTCCTTTCAAGACGCACTTACAATATTCAAGTTTTTCTGTAATGCACGTTTCACGTTTGCAGTAGCTCCACCCCTTCGCTTCTTTCTCTTTATACTCTCCTTGAGCAAGAGATCGCCTTCATAATTGTCTAGATCATCTTCTTGGGGAGACGACGGTGTATCTGTCTTTTCCAATAGCTCAATTTCACGTTCTGAAAGCGACTCTGTGATTTGTTCCTTCAGCATGATCGCATATTGTTGTAGGCTTATACTTGTTTGTGCAACAGGCTCAGATGAAAAGGATTCTTCGTTATCCTCATCCTCGTTGCTTTTATCCTCTTCGTCCACACTGTCATTTCTCATGATATCTGGCTGCATCAAGTCCAACGCATTTTGATGCATAGACGCTAAATTTGCAATATATGCATCCAATACTTCTTCATTGGTCATTTTGTCTAATCTCTCTTTCATTTCTGTTCCAAACTTAGGGTCTACAGGTGGAACCATATCAACCATGATTGTCAATTTTGCCAAGTCGTCTTCACCTTCTTCTTCGTCGTCCTCCTCGTCGTCTTCTTCATCGACGAGATCTCGTACAAGGATTTCATCGCGAAGGACTTGGCCGTCCAGTCTGAGAACAATTGCATCCATGGGCGGACGTGATTTGAATTGCCTCGATACGGATTGCTTTAAAGACTGGACAGTCCTCGTAGGCGAAGCAGTAAGTTCAATTGATTGATCAATAAGAATATTATTCGACAAGGATGTTTTCAAAGTGATTTTGATTGGTAAGCTGGAGGCTGGGGATTCAATTTCATCTTCCTCGTTCTCCTCCATATCGGACTCTCCTGCATCTTCATTTTCTTCCTCCGTATCGGATTCTCCTTCATCTTCACTTTCTTCATCCGTGTCCTCTTCTTCTTCTTCTTCGTCGTCGTCGTCTATATCAGACGATTCATCATCACATTCGCTATCACTTTCATCAGATTCACCATCGCTTTCATTGCTTCCGCCCCGCAAAGACAAACTTCTGTGGAGACCTAAGTCATATTGATTTTGCTGATTGATCCTTTTCGTGAAAGCAAGAGATGATGTAGCTAGGTGAGATGGAATGATAGCTTGGCTGTACAGAACAAGTGATAGCGACACGGAAAGCAGTATTATGATGTCCCTCATGATTGTGGCTGTAGACTAGAAGCAGAAACAAATTTCGCCTAGGAAGTCAATTTGTTTCAACAAATAAGGTTGTAAGATGATGATAGATGATGGATCAATTTTTCATCGGCTGCGATACTGCCTGTTGTTAGTTGTTGGTTATTGATTTTATTGGTTATCAAGCTAGCAAGTTGCAAGGTGCGTCACAAACAATCTCCACTTGGAAGGAAATTGATACGCCTTTCCCGCAAAAAATGAGTAAAAATTGGATGATTATTTTAAAAGTTTGCTTTTGCATTTTGATCTCTCTAGAGAGAGCAGTCTAGAGTCTATTTTGATGATCAATCTACCAAAGAGGTATTGTTGGTATCAATATTGCTCTATCTAGAGAGCTAGCAGTAGCAGCTACATTCTATCTATCTAGCTAGGCCGGCTGGTGGTAGTAAGTATTGATGAACTCTAAACCAAAATTTGATCATATTATTGTAGTAGTATTTAGTTGTCTATCTGTCGTCTGTCGCGTTCAACGATTCCTGTCGTACGATCAGCTATGTATGTCAAACTTTCCAATAATGATAATCAATGCACATGTTTGCGATGGTTCATCAATTGAAATTCTTTAACTGTTTTTAATAAGACCGATGATTCCTGCCAATTTAGAAAAAATGTTTTCACAGTACATAAGTTTCATCAAACTCATACCAAAATTGAGGCCTTGCTTCGCTTCGATTGGATAGTTAATTGGAGATGGGATGCTAGTTCTAACACCAGGAATGCGATCAATGACCACACTCCTCTCCAAACAGCATGCTCGCAACCCTTCTGGTCCAGCAAACCTACCGAATCCAGACTCTTTCACTCCGCCAAAAGGTAAACTTTGAATCAGATAATTGACACCAAAATCGTTGATTGTCACCATTCCACTACGAATGGCATTGCCCAACCTCTGCGCCCGCTTCTGAGATGCTGAGTACACGCTTGCTCCCAAACCGAAATCGCAATTATTTACTAGATCTATACACCCGTCGTCTGAATCATTTGGAACGGTAACAACGCACATTATTGGTCCGAAAACTTCTTCCTTACTGATTCTCATTTCTGATGTAATATCACTCAAAACGGTAGGTTCGAAAAACTGCCCGTTCAAGGAGGAGTTTCTTTTCCCTCCGCAGTGCAACTTTGCTCCCTTTTCAACTGCATCTTTTACCAACGCTTCAATAATATCCAATTGAGCAGGCATGATCATTGCTCCACAATCAACATTTCCATCGTTTCCACATGCTGCATTTGGGACCCCCTGACGCAGTGCTTTAACTTTAGGAACGATAGACGAGAGAAACTTGGACTGAATAGATTCATAGACAAACAACCTCTCAACACCACTGTCGTTGCAAGAACAATATAATCATAGTGAGAAGAAAGTGTGCATCAAAAGAAGAAGAAAGTGTGCATCATAAGAAGAAGGAAGTGTGCATCATACATTTTTGAATCTCCCCACTGGATGTAACGAGGAGCTACTCACCAACAATTTTGACCACAATTCTGGAAGCAACCTCTCATTGCCCAAGGCACTACGTCGTCAATCTTAACATCGTCACAAATTACCATGGGATCTTTTCCTCCCAATTCTAAGATACAGGGTTTCACGTTTGGAGCACATCCACTCATGACCTTTCTTCCAACCCCAGGACTTCCAGTGAAAATGATCTTGTCAACGTGAGGAGACTGTACAAGAGCAGCTCCACACTCGCCAAGACCAGTCAGAGTTTGTACAACATCAGGGTCGTGACCGTGCACCTCTAGTGCAGCCTTTACAATCCTAGTAAAGTAGGCAGCTGACCAGGTAGTATATTCGCTCACTTTGGAGACCACAGCGTTTCCACTGAACAAACCCGATATTACGTGATTCAACATATTGTGAAAAGGATAGTTCCAAGGTGCGATAACTCCCAATACTCCGAAAGGAACATATTCTACGTATGCAGTCTTATGAATCATCATTAGCCCCACCGGACGGTATGACTTTTGAAGCCATTCTTCTCCATTCATGTTGATACAACGAATCTTTTCACATGTAGTCATCACTTCACCAAGTAGTGCATCAACTTTTGGTTTTCCAGAGTCACGAGCACATACCCTACAGATGTCCTCTTGATGGTCAAGGATGTACTGCTGGATAGTACGAAGGACCATACGGCGCTGTGTGTATGTAGTTTTAGACCAAGACTTTTGTGCTTCACTTGCTTTGGCACATAGAGTTTCTACCTCCGCCTTGGTCATAGCGGGAGCAGTTCCAAGGTGCTGAAGGGTTGCGGGATCCCAGCATTGGACTTTATCAGGTTCAGATGCGATGTGAACTTTTGGATTGGAGATTGGTTCGCCCTTCACTCCGTCATCTGTGGATTCTGCGAGTGTGAGGGAGACTGAAATTTTGGGTGGGCGTAGGAAAATGAATTCGCAGAGGAGAAATACCTGCGCGGCGAATGGTTTGGACACACTCATGATCAAATGTGCTACAGAGATGAGAATAATCGCTTGTACGATGCTTGGAACACCATTTAAGGCGTCCAGTGATGGCGGAAACATCGTCATCGCTACTGGGTACCGAAAGGTATTATGGTTGGAGCATTTGTTTTTCAATTTTCGTTTTTCGTCAATCGACAGATACCAGAAGATACTCAATTTAACATAGCAAAAGAGAAAGGAAGGGAGAGCGGAATACAATAACCATCGATGGAGAATGGATAGCACAATCGTGCTATTATAAGTGAAAACTATTGAATATGAAGTCAGTTTGATTAACTTTTACAAAAGCACAACTTTTTAGTTCTTAGTTCAGCCGGTTGGAAGCCTCTGGAATTCCTGATAGCGAGAAGTCAGCTGGTGTGACAATGCAATGGGATATCTTAGGCCCGAATATTTAGAGACAAGAAGTAACGCCATGAAAGTGGACAATGTTGTTTTTGTTAGTGCATATAGTGAAGCGCTCTCTTGGTCACAGTGCACTTTCAACACCGAGATCTGACCACGAAGAATGTCATCGGATCCTTTTAGTTGACTACAAGCTAGCGCTTTCCCAGGATATTATGTCCTTTCAGATTGTTACATATTAATAATAGCAGTACCTAGATTACGCATATCTCAATATCGAAAACCTGTTAATAAACAAATAAATAGCAATTGTGTAAGTCATTGGGTTGTGACTCCGATAGATACAGAGGAAAACAACCGTTGTGCCAATTTTCCTTATTACGTGCAGCTAATGATGAATCCGCAAACCCTAGAGTGCATAACAACCCATCTGCTCTGTCGTGAAAAGTATCGTCTCATTCTTATTCGGATGTCTCTATCTACTAAAATGTTTCATTTGGATTTCTTCATCGCAGAGGTGTGTTGTTGTCATGCCGCTCGTCGAGATTATCGGCCTTCCTTTAGCCTCCAATTTTGAGTACCGATCAGACGTACCTTCATGTGCAATCGGCCCATGGCAGCAGAAGCATGCTTCCTCTCTCTTCATTTCGTATTTGTAGTGAGCATGTTTTGTAATTTAGTCAATGTCCAGACAGATTCGTACATTGAACAGCCACACAGCTTTGAAATTTATGTGCAGGTTGTGTATTTTATTTTCAGATCCAAAAAGAGGAGCGGGTGGTGATTGGTGATCAAAAATGATTGGGAGAAGGAAGGACAGACACAAACAACCCACAACAGGCCACAAAACCGAACAAAACATACTTTGACTCT
>Ga0306864_1000600_pt1 | contig 16271 bp, 15 predicted proteins | sample AntRauTorckE5430_FD_190448 | JGI IMG/M metagenome (GOLD analysis project Ga0306864, IMG submission 190448) | Saline lake microbial communities from Rauer Islands, Antarctica - Metagenome Torckler E5 #430 (v2) (version 2) | ecosystem: Environmental > Aquatic > Non-marine Saline and Alkaline >...
ATAGCTCTTCATCAAGACATTAACAGGACGCAAACAATCTTTCAATTTTGAGCCAGAAAATCAAGTTCTTCAAGTCAAGCAAGCGCTTCAAGAAAAGGAGGGTATTCAAGTTGATCAGATCAGACTCATTTTCTCTGGGAAACAATTGTAAGTACTTTGTCTGTTGCGAACATGATTATTCATGTATTCTTTCTGTCGCATCCAACAGATCATCAATCCTGAAGATACTGCATCATTTTCTAATGGTTTTGTTTCAATTACTCCACCATCCCCAAAACAACAGGACTGATGATAGAACTCTTGAATCTTACCAGATCAATGCTGGCGCCACTATTCACATGGTATTGCAACTTCGCGGTGGGAGTAATTAAAGTCTGCATGGTTTCGATATGATGTATGAAAGGATTTTTTGGAAATTTGGGCATGGAACATGGAACATTGTCTAATCTAATTTTCCATGAGTCAGGTAGGTAGGCACTAGGCACGCGTAGATGATAAAATAATGGACACGGTACGATGGTACAGTACTACAAACAAAGTTTTACATTATAGCAAGAATCAGTGCAGTTGCCTCAAGCATTGCGAGTGACGCAAGATTATTGATTGAAAGATCTTGTTCTCCTATTGACCACGTCCTTTAGCATGTCAGATCATTTCCGTCCAATGACCCAGCACGGCCCTTCATGATGGGGGGTGTTAAAGACGAGGAGCTCTGATCAATCTGCAATACCCGAATCTCAAACCTCTTCCATGCCCTTCGTGACTTATCCTGCAGTGCTATCATATCACGTGATGGGTAGTGTTTGCACACTTGCAGACCGACAATGACATCCATTATTAAAGCGAATACGCAGCCAAATATGAATGCTGTCATGTCCGAATCTTCCTCTGTTTCTGAACTGACGACCGTGTTCAATTTATTGCGATGATTCAGTATCCCTGAGCCTAAGATGAAGTACATCATTTTCAACAAATCGCCAACGACCCATCCGAATACCATGACTAAACTTAGACCCTCTGTACTCGTTCGTTTATAATTGAGTATAATCTGCGGAAGAGCCAAACACGATTCCAGCAGCACTGAAATGACCTTGACTGTGCTGATGTACTCCAGGAAATCACTAGGATACAAGTAATACCTTCCAAAGGCGTATGTCATTATGGTCACGACGATAATGAGCTCCACGTATTGATGAACTGTATTCCAATGCCAGTGCCGCCTCGGTTGAATAATCCAAATGAAAGACGGTTGGGAGATGGAAGATTCTCGAGGGGATGGCATCATATTATCTCCTTCTGTCGAGTATGCATCATCTTTCTTTATTTTTGCAGACATTCTCCTTCGACGTGTGACCGCAGATAGGAGCATGAGCTGTATAGCTACCATGACTAGTGATTGGGTGACGAGATCGTAATGGACCCTATCTGCTTTCCCAAGATAATTTGAGTCTCCGCCAAAGATATTTATTATAGCTGAACCGAGAAAATACTGGAGGCGAAATATATGAGATATCAGCAGAATCATAATTGAGGTTGACGACAGTCCAGATTCTGTTATTTGATGCGTCCGATGTGTCCTTCCAGTGGCGTGGTTAAGGTGCCCATGGGGAGATCCTGAGCTTTCATCATGATGATCAAATACAAAGCTTTCTGACTTCTTTGTAGGATTTCCTATTTTTCTATGCAGCACAGGGTCATTTGATGAATTACATAGAGTGAAGTATTGCGGTAGATATGCTGGTATTGGAGCAATAGCAAATGCAAGCTGCCGACTGTAGTGGGAAAGAGTATTTAGTATCGATGCCAACAAAGTCATTTTAAAATCTGTTCAATGGCGGATCTTAGGTTTCGTATGGAGTGGAAAGTTGTGATATATCGATGTAATACTTTCACTGTTGCATCACTCTATTTCAAGCTGTAGCACGGGTCACGGTTCCGGATAGATGTTTGTTTGTATTTTACTAGCTTTACCTTTTGGCGTGATTGGTGGGCAGTTGAGCCATGCGAATGCTGAGCAGTCAGGCGACAGATGAAGATAAGAGACAGCAAAACTAACGGGTATGATAACCGATATTTCTGTTTGTTCATTTTTCCTGAATACCTGTAGCCAAACAGTATTTCATGGTTTCGCAACATTGAAAGAATGCACTAAAACCACACCTAGAACAACCAAACAATTAAAAACGAAGATCCCATTGAGCATTAAAAGATTGACCTCTCAATAAAATTAAATTCCATCATCAGCAGCATCCTCACTAAACAAGCTTAGCATCATACCAACACCGTTATGTGCTGCTGCCAACGGCTTTGGAAGAGACTGCAGCCAGGCACGAAGAAAACGTTTTTCTTTGGCATTGTCCATTAGGCTGTCGCTATTATTAGATAATGCTTTGACTAAACGACACCAACGTTCTGCAGTGCTATTAGCAACGCAACGTTGGGATTGTAGTGCGTCCAAAAGAGTTAGGTTCGTGTTGAGCAAAAATTGAAACTTAGATTATTGTAAGTCTTGCCATTAAATGATTTTCGGGTCTACACCAGCTAGCTTGTAGTATTAGCTTCAATTATGAAACAAAACAAGAAGACAGTAAATTTGAAAAAAAATCTATGTAGTTTATGAAAAGTCTCAGAGTAGGATGTGCATGCATTTCGCTCGCATATATGCAAGTATGGTAACTTGCACCGTTACATTAGAACACGTACAATTACAAAAGTGAGTTCTACAAAGTACCTTCACAAATAGTTCAAAGTACTGGTTGGTACCATAGCTTCAGATGGAAGTTCCAGTTTTTCCACATCGCTGTCCCGCGCGCCAGAATGCGAAGCGAGAAAACCCGAAAGTCCTCTAAAATCCTCTCCATCCTCTCCACAAACATCACTGATCCTGACAACTTTGAACATTGACCATCCAAAATATTCCAGCAGCACTATAGTGCTTTTATCTGAAGTCCGTTTTCTGATGACCATGGTGCGTCTCTTTAATCGGCAAACTGCAACCCTTTCTGGAGGTATGTTACTGGCAGCTTCCAGAGCCACTGCATTCATACATTCAGACTATGGCTCGAACACCATTGAAAGAGTAAAGTTCTCTTCAGTCGGCTCCCTTCCGCGACATTCTTTACACTCCACTGCAGTGTTCGCATCTAATGCAAGTGGCCCAGATTTAGACTCGATCCAAAGTAGATCGAAAACAACATCCTCGACGGGGTCGAAGAATAAAAAGAAAAGAGGAGATGGCAAAAACAAACTCTTGCGAGCAGATAAAGTCCTGTCCCACAGAGCATCACTTTCTCGTTCACAAGCATTTGATGCTCTTAAGCGTCGCAGGGTGGCATGGAGGAAGACTCCTGATTCTGAAATGATTGCCATAAAAGGTCCGAAAGAGAAGCTCTCAATGACAGCAAACTTGTATATGGATGGAAAGGAGATTCCTCAGCTTCCTCCAATTTTGATTGCATTTCATAAACCAAAATTCATGCTTAGTGCAATGGATGAGAAACATTCCAACAAGAAACATCTTGGAATGGTTCTTCCAAAACAGTACGAGAAGCTTAATATTCATCCTGTTGGAAGGCTAGATTATGACACCTCGGGTTTGCTATTATTTTCCATGGAAGGAGAGTTGACACAACGATTGTTGCACCCAAAGCATAATGTAGAAAAAGAATACGTTGCTACAGTTGCTGGTGGAAAGGTTGATACCAGCGTGCTGAAGAAGCAACTTGAGGAAGATGGCGTTGAGACTAGCGAAGGAACTCATTTTGCAAAACTCCTGGATGTGGAAGAAATAGATCTAGATGAAAGCCAATCTATCATGGAAGATCATTTGAAGGGACTGGACAAGACCAAGGATGACGAGCATGAACAGGCAGAGATAAAACTCCCTCTCACTAATGTAAGGATAACAGTGCAAGAAGGAAAATATCGGATGGTTCGAAGAATGCTCGCAAATTGCAATCATCCAGTCATTGAACTTCGAAGGGAACGACATGGTATTATTCAGCTTGGGGATCTAAAAGAAGGAGAATTTCTAGAGTGTTCACTGGATGAAATAGAATGGGCAGAGAGCCTTTTGACAGGAAAGAAGAAATAGAATGTATGACTTATCAATGCAATAGAATGGACACAAAAACATTTTACTAGTCTTTTGTTACGAAGTAAACTAGAATCTATAGTTTCTAATTATTATATGCATCCAGGCGCAGCAGTTCTGCTAGCATTACATTCGGACAACTTGCTCCAAGTTCACGTGACATTTTCTAGAAGGGCTGCTAGATCCTGTATCTGCAGCGCACCCATCTAAACTCTTGCTCCTCCTCAATTTTGGAGATCTCGTGCTTCCGTACCTGGAAGAGATGAACTCAAGTTCTTTGGCCCCATCAAGGTCAAGAGGAGTGGTCGACAAAATATCCTGTCCTGCGAGACCGCTACGAATCAGCATCGATCTCATCAAAAAGTAGTATTTTGCGTACTCACTAGCTGGAACCTTGACGTTATACTTGAGACAATTCAAACACGCGAGCTCCAACTGATTAATGCGTTGTAGGGAGAAAGTAACTCCTTTCGGACATGCATGGGAGAAGTCAGCATTCCACATGCTAAGATCATCCCAAACTTTGCTCGACAGTATCATACAAGAAAAAAGGACAGATCTCCAATTATTAACATTGGGACGAACACCTCCCTTTGTTTCACGCAATAAACGCTCAACATAAATAAGGGACATTATGATGCAATCAAACTCCATCTGTGCCTTTTTAAATACAAAGCAGTAGAAGGAAGTGATCTCGTCGAGAGATGGTATCTTATCTTCAATTCGCATCATTTCAATAGCGTCAGTGGTTTCGACGATAACAGAGTGAGAATCATGTGTGAATGGATGCTCTTCGTGGTTGTCGTTGAATACTTCATAGTCTTCAAACTTAGGCTGTGCAGTGTATTCTTTTGTGGATTGGACAATGTGCGTTCGAAAGACTCCGCATAAGCACTAATGTAGAAGAATTGAGTGGTTGTGAGAAATGCGATTTGATATGAAAGAATATGAAATTACGCGAAATTCAAGACTAACCTTTATACATGCGTCCTTATCAGGGTCTGCCATGGTATTTCTAATGTAAAGAGAGCCGCATGTATTGCGCTTAGCCATATTTGGTTTTGGCAAACTTTTTGATATGGTAGGGGGTGTTATCGTCCGTTTAAAGGCAGGGGCTCTGTCAAGATCATTCGAAGTTGCAAATGGAGGAGGCGAGTGTTGATTTTTTGATCGGTTGTTTTGAGCTGGTTGAGGGAGAGAATCAAAGAAGCTAGTGGTAGAACTATCGGGGCTAATCATTGCCGAGCTTGTTTTATTACAGTCTTCAATGTCTTGAGTGAGTTCCGCGATCAGCGTATCATCCATGGAAGATATTGTTCGGATAAGAATTGGCTTCTTGAGTTTTTTCGATATGCTATTTCGTAGAGGCTTCACAACGTCCTCGCTCGTTGCAGAGACACCAGGTACCTGACCTCGATCACTCGCTTTCAGGATATTCATTTCCATTGATCGGAAAAAGTCACGTAGCTGCCTATCCTTTTCCTCAATCTTTTCTCGTTCAGATAATGTAGCCAATTCAAGAGGCTTCCTCCACTGGGTTTCTCTTGTAATAGCATCGTAATAATAGGTTTTACCTGACTTCGAGTCTACAGCTGAACGCCATTCTCTTTGTTCAGATACCATGCTAGTAGTTCTTAATGTAGTTCTACTGCTTCGTATTTGTGTAAGAAGACCAATGAACAAATTTTATGTAGACAGGAGATTTGGAAGAAATTTGAGACGAGAGCGTTCGTTTTCTGAGATAATAGTTGCGTTTCAAGACTTCCTCTCAGTCCTGCCACGATTTGAGATTTGAATAAAATATCTGTATTCTATAAATTTAGCTTTTACTTACCTTGATTCGTGCCAATTTCCACGAGTCACGGTATCAGTCTGTTCCTGTAGTCGTTCGTCCCCATTATTGCCAAGAAGAAGAGTACCATCCGCCGCCCCGTGAGATGGGATTGATGAACTAGGTGAAGCAGGTTCTTTTTGCAACAATTTGTGCCTTTGGTTTTGTAGCCAAGAGGTCAAATGTTGCATTGATTGCTTTTTAGTACTATCGTTGCGATCATGGTCTTGGCTGTCTCTTTTGCTTTCTCGCCAAGATTGCAAGAGGGCTTTAAAACTTTTACTTGATCCCATTCTGGAGTATGATGCGATGTTCACGAGATGTTCGCGACGTTCATCTGCAAGAAGTTCCAAGCTTCTTCCAAGTTTCTTGAACGATTGAGGAAATTTGCAACGAATAAGACGAACAACACCAACACCACGACACAATAATTCAGAAATGGGATTCAGAAATTGTTGCGGAGAGAGAAAGAAGGAGGGAAAGAAGTTCAAGTGAAGAAGTGAAGAAGTGAAGGAGTTCAAGTGAAGAAGTGAAGAAGTGAAGAAGAACAGAGAAAATTGTTCAGATCTGAGATCAAAAATAAACCATACGATATGCATGCGCGGTGTGCAGCTGTTGTCGGTATGGTATGGTAGTCTTAGTAAGTACTACTTTTATGTTCTTCGTCACTTGATTTTCATCTGAATGACTGATCTTTAAGGCTGGTGAATGAGTTTCAGGTATGTGCAAGCAAATCAAGAAAGTTTTAACAGAGTGTACAGCTTAACAATCGTATCTTTTAGAGTTTGAAGTTACTTGCGTGATGTTACGAACTGTTATCCCCTGTGACTCATGCAACATTGAAAATGACTTTAGATCCCAAAATCTGTGACTCATGCAACAGTGAAAATGACTTTTGATCCCGAGTTCGAATGCAAAAGATGAGCTTAGGAAGCTTCTGCGGCGGCGGGCTCTACAGATTCAGCTAAAGTATCCTTCATTTCATCTTGTTCTCCTGAATCCTGGGGAGCTTCTACCTCTACTTCGTCAGTCTTTTCCTGTCCCTTCTTCTCCCAATATGCGTCCATGTCATCATCCAACTTTTTCGCAGCGACTTCTTTATTCTCGCTCTTCATCCAGTAATCATCCATGGCGCTATCAAGCTCCTCCGCAGTAAGCGTTTTTTTCTCCTCCTTCTTGTTCTTGGCACCCCGGCCTCGTCCTCCAGAGTTGCCCTTAGGGTTTCCACGTCCATCTTTATTAGACTCCGGACCTTTGGAACGAGATCTATTACGGTTGGCATTGTCTCCCTTTGGTGCCTTGGCGCGGCCTCTCCCTCCACCTGCCTTTGTGACTGTCTGCTTGCCCTGCTTGGCTAAGTTACCACCGTTCCCGCGCCCTCCTTTCTTTTCATTTTTAGGTGCCATATTATTGATTAAATGCGTTTCTGTAAGCTTGATGTTGAGCACTTTTTCGAGGGTTCAGGTCGAAAGGTATGTATCGTTAATGAAGTCTAGCAATGTTGAAACCGATGTCCGCCGACGAACAGCAGCAAAAGAGGAGAGCTATTCAGAATTCAGAGCTATTTTCATTTTTGGATTTCACTCTGATTTCACTTTCCCCTCTCTCACCAACAACTAACCCGACATGGACTCCAACATCATCATCAACCCGACCTGGACTCCAAAATTCAAATGGGGCTGAAATAAAGTTGGGGTTTTTTTTAACTGAAAATGAGAAAGTTTTGATCTACACCCTGCATGCACCTACACTATTACAGACCACTGGTATCACTTCCACCACCACAACAACAACACTAATAAACATGCACAGATTAAAATAAGCCGTTGAAGTAACAAAATCCTCAAGCAGCTAGCCACGTGCAACCACAACTAAGCTGTAATTCTTTACAGAATCTCTACCCAAGAAAGTAATAGAGCCGAAAAAGGAGCAAATATGCGCGCAATCCACACAGAAATCGCCACTGTAATGTCGAGGAGGCGTCAAATGTTTCAAAAGAGCTATACCATGGCGGCTGAAGCATAAGGTGCAGCTGGTGAGGGTCTAATTTAAATCAAATTGGATGAAGAGATGACCACATGTGCATTGCTTTTTAGATGTCCAGCAGATAAGAGCGGTAAGGAGTCACATCAAGCGTTCCTTAATTTTAATGATAATAAGAGAGTAAGTAAAAAGAAAGGCGGGATGGCACGCGATTTCAAAGACGGAGTTGTGACGCGTGTAGTAATGTTGAAACTTTTTTCATAAGACTTCAGAAAGATTGCAAAAAGTAGATTTAAAATCTCAACAATACAATACTAATAAATTGGTCATTCCAAGTATTTGAAATGTTGCATCCCAAGGATTTAATCAGATGTTAAATAGTAAGCATTTCAGAAACACTGATTATTATATCATAGCACACTTGTTTTGAGCTCCTCAGCAAATAGCAAGAAATAAGATTCCTATTCTTCCCAGTCCTCCACCAATCTTAGGGCGTCTTCTATTCCTCGGTCATACCAACCTTGTAATTCTTTGGATGAAACAAGTCCACTTGCCATACGAAGAGCTCTCAAGTTTTGCACAGAGGGCTTGATAAAAAAATCTCCTCTGCAATTCAAATTTGAGATTGGGAGCAATCTCCATGAATCATCTCTTGGGCTTATTCTCTTTTCTATCTTTTGACTGGATGAATTAAAGAATGGTTCGCCTACTGATATTGGCGATATAATTATTGGATATGACCCTTCAAGGTCATCGCGAGGAGTTCGAGGAGCAGGTGCAGCAATACCTCCATCTACATGACCTTGTCCATCTATCATAACACCTTCACTATCTGAATAGGAAATGCTTTGACTCTTAAATATCATGTCTGCAGGGTGAAATGATTGTGGAATTGTGCATGAAGCTTTCACAGCGTCTAATATCTTGTCAGTAGTCCACGCAGAAGATATACTTGAGTACTTATCGACGCAGCCAGAAAAATGAAACAAATGATGTGAACCATCAACGCATTTTGTAGTTGCAATATGTAAACTGGGTGGTACATGTTTCTTTCCTTCGGTAGCGACATGCGAAGTAAACTGTTCACTATCTATGCTGTTCAATAAATTCTCTTCTTGGTGTAACATTGTTCTCAGCGTTTGCAATGCATGCCCTCTTTCAGAGATGAAACGTTCTGCAAACTCTTCGACACGGTGGGGCATGCGAGCGAAGCAAACAGCAGCAATCGCCCCAGCACTCGAACCAGAAACTGCTTTGATTCTAGGCAGTTGTTTTTTCGTTGCGGTTTCGCTGATACTTTTTGATCCTTGATCAAGAAGTATAGACGATACCCCCAGATGGTATGGTAGGAGATGACCACATCCGGAGAACTTAAGTGTTATAAACTTTTGAGATGTCGACAGCATTTATGTTGGCCCAAAATGAAGAAATAGATATTGGATATAAAGTATCCTACTTAAACGGTTATTAGCCTTCGTGCTAGTGTATGCTATTGATCACTCTAACTAGGTAGGCCGATATCATATCAACAAAGACGACAATTATGCCACACTCATCGCAGACTTCAGACGTGTGTATTAGTGCTCATTAATCATCTTTGTTGTTGTGTCGTTTTGATGTCATTTCAGCGTAAAGAGAAAAGGAAAATTGAGTCATCAGAGGTCGCGCCAAAATCTGGTTCCTTTCTCACTCTTCTCACATTCCTCCATCTCTTCTCTCCCTCCTCCTTCCTGTCGGACAATTTGCAGCCTCTCTCTGCCTCTCTACGGCATTTTTTATACTAAATATGACTTCTTTAGAAATAGTTTTAGGTTGCTTTTGTAAGATCAGATTTGTTCAGATGGACGATGGACGATGGACGACACGACGACGGGTCTGAATGCTTGAATGTTCATATAGCAGATAGTATCATGACGACGAGAAAAAGATTTTCGCCTGGTGGCGTTATACATGATGAGCATGCTGTAAGTAATTCAAGGGACTATTCGAAGGTAAGAAAAGCGTCGTATGTGAATGTGCAGACTTATACAATTTGGTCTTTGAGTACAAATGCAAATTTGCTCGCACGACGACCTCGAAGTTGTTGGTGGTTGTTTGGATTGGTTGTTTGGATTGGTTGTTTGATTCATGATCGGCGTTGCTTTTCTAATTCCCTGCTACGAACAGGAATACCTGCTTCGTGCTTCCTTGTGGTGTGGGTCATTTCACCTTTTTCTCACAAAACGTCATTATTCTACTTGTATCTTAAAAAAACAACAGGGACATGGAAAGACTTCATCCTTTTCATCCACAGCAAAACAAATGCTGAGAAAGGGGGGGAGGATAGGTTCGTCGTATACGCCTTCGAAGTGTATCTTCTTCTTCCTCGTCGTGGTCCCAGCCATTCTTCTTTGGGTAACTGTGCAAGAAGCAACCGATGCTGATTTAAAACCTAGTGGCAAGAACCTCAACGTTGCTGTGTTTCTTCAGGTTGGATATTCTCAAGTGTGGGACGATTTGCTTATGTGCACGACAAACATTATTTCTGCAGCTGCATTGAGGAATTACCAAAAAGTAGATGTCTTTGTTTCAGTCATTTCTGACGTGCACAAACCCTTTTATGATACACCACCCTTACTCTCCAATGCAGCCACTGCGGCTGGAAAAATTCGTTCGGTGGTGACTGACAATCTTTCTACCGTCGATCCTACCGAAATGATTAAGACAGACTTGGAAAATCTTCCCAATGTTGGCCGCGTCATTGTGACGAAGACCTATAATATTGGACTTGACATCGGCGCATTTATGCGGATGCTAAAGGATCAGATGAAAGGTGGTACTGATTCCCAAAGTTCTTACGATGTCATACTCAAGATGCACTCAAAACGAGATAATGATTGGAGAGAACGTTCTGTCGAATCCCTGTGTGGAACCCAAGAACAAGTTCTTTCTGTATTCCAACACTTTCGGAAAGATCCTGCACTTGACTTAGTGGCTCCCATAGGTACAGTTTTCGGCCCGAAGTCTGAACTTTCAGACGTCTATCCACTAATTCGAAAGAAATACAATTGGCAAAAACAATCAGATCTAGCTTCGGCATTTGATCCAGGAATTCACAAGAAAATGAACTCTATACATAAGATGATGTTCCCGTCAGGTATATCTGATACGGCATGGGACAAGACGGCAAAAAACATCCCTTTCGATGAACTTGGTATTGTAGCGGGATCAATGTTTTGGATAAGGTATTCTGCGCTTCACGCAAAAGAGCTTATTTCAATGCTACCACGACTGGAACCAGATTTCACGAAGGGTTATATGGAAAATGGTGGTGTAGAACATGCCATTGAAAGACTGTTCGTCACCGAGATCGCGTTGAGGAAGAGGAAGGTAGCTGAAATTGCTCCTGCTCCTCGTGTAGTAGCCATGTTTTTTCCTCAATTTCACCCAATCCCAGAAAACGATCGATTCTGGGGCAAGGGCTTCACGGAATGGACTATTTTAAAACCTCTGGAAATGAAAAATATTCGCAAGCCGCTCTCAGTCGATAAAGGTGGACTTGGGTTCTACGACTTGATGTCAAAGGATACAAGGAAAGCTCAAGCTGACATGGCAAGGCAATATGGGGTGAATGGTTTTATTTATTATCATTATTGGTTTTCTGGGACTCATGCTCCTGACGACCACCTAGTTATGCACCAGGTTCAAGAACAGATGCTACTCGATGGTGAACCAAACCTCCCATTTGCATTTTCATGGGCAAACGAACCTTGGGTGAAAAGATGGAGCGGAATTGAAGAAGATAATGGAGATACATTGCTCAGTCAGGATTATGGCGATGAGAAGGAATGGAGAGAACACTTTGAATACCTTCTAAAGTTTTTCAGACATCCAAATTACATTAAGATTCAGGGCAAACCAGTGTTTATTATTTACCGAATTGGCCATGTTGGATCGAAAATGAAACCGATGCTGGATTTGTGGCGTGAGTTAGCTATGGACGCAGGCATTCCAGGCATTCATTTTGTGAATACCATTGGAAACTTTCGCACCGTTGACAAGGATACAGTAAAGAATGAAAAGGAGGGAAACTTCGATGCTGCGTTTCACTTTTGGCCTCAGTTATTTGCAAGTTTTGATCAAAAAACTGTATTGCGTTCGGATACATCATCTCGTAGCGATATTCAATCATTACTTGAAACCTACCCAACTCAATATTGGGGTGCATTCACAGGATTCGATGCACGTCCGAGAAAGAAGGATGCTAAACCCTATTTGAGGTCCCCTGAGGATTTTGATAAAGGATTGGAATGCTCTTTTGAAGGTATGTCTGGGAATGCAGGTCGAGAAATTCATAAAAATCTCTTCTTTGTGACGGCTTGGAATGAATGGAACGAACAAGCACTCATGGAACCTGATGATGTAAAAGGATTCAGTTACTTGCAGGCGACTCAAACAAGGCTATCAGAATTTCCAATCTCTATAAGTTTGCCTCGTGCGGAGAAGGAAAAGGACTCATATAGAAGGGAGCACCTGAAAAATGCCAAATGCCAGAAGGAGGAAAATAACTGAAGGAATTTTTTATTTCAAATGTTCCGCTAGCTAGGCAAGATCCCTGCTTTACAGATCACAGATCATTGGATTGTGTTTACCAATCTCTTAAGGCTGATTCCCTTTCTCACGGTTTGAAGAACATCATCAAAAAACCTAATTAGTAGAGTGATTGAAATACAATAAAATTGCCATACAAGTTCACAAGATTATCCTTCATAACAACTGCTCTAGAGGGGAGACGACGACGACTCCTCTCTATTAGACTTCTTCAATGGACTGTTAATTTCGGCTTGAATTAGTGCTTATAGTTTATATCCAGAAGTCGCGGTAGCATTGCCTATCACCATCCATCTACTGGGACATTATGGGGCCTGTCTACTTGCAGATCCAATGGCCTTGCCCAATACCTTCCAAGGAGTGAAAGGGAACTGCTAATCATCAACTTCACAGTATGTATACTCATGCAAAAGACACAAAGATGAGAGATGTCATGTATTACTTCTAGTAGTCGACTTGGTTACTATTGATAGAATACCATACCGTAGTACATCAAGAATTAGATTCGTTGCGAATCCTTTTATTCTAGATATTATTTATTTGTTTCCAATCGTCCTTCACCTTGAACCCTGAACAGCCCTGAACCCTATTATTGGTGATGAGGATGATTCTGCACATTCTGCCTTCTTTGCCCTTGGCCAATCCTGGCATTGGTCTCAGCAACCTTTGCTACTCCATAAACCCCTCCTGCCACAGCACCAAAGAGTGCAAACAGGTAGGTACTCACAAATGCAAACGCTGAACAACTAGTACCAATAAAGAATGCAAGCGCAGTCAAAGGATTTGCCTGGTATGATTTTATGATTCCCCATAGTCCACAGATGAAGATAAAAAGTGCCATAATGAGCCCCATTGAAAAGTTGATTAGAACTTGTATGAGTAATTTCATTACGTATTCCATGGTAGATTCATCTCGCGACATTTTTCTGATTCCCATGAACCTGTTATAACGATAGAGAACAGAAGAAGCATTAGACATGAATCAGGGCACGGCACAAACGTTCCAAAAACGAGACGAGAATAGACAACACAGGCAATCATGCGCTGTGCTTGCAAGAAACTTACATCATATCCCACATACTTTGTTTCTTGGCGAAAGCCTTACCAGCTCCAAAATACTGCCAAAAAGACTCTTTCACTTCATCCACGCCGACTTCCGAAAAGATCCCCGCTACACTCTTCGCATCACTCATCCTGGCATAACCTTCATTTCGAATCTCATCCAAGACCCGTTGCGTCTGCTGCATTCTACTTTTATTCCTCTGACAAAGGGAATCACACGAGAACCATCCTTTGGTAGCCCTGTATGCCTGCGATGCCTGCGCGTAACGATTGCTTGCTTCGAACTCTGCATTGAGGTCGATGGAGTTCATGATGGAATCGTATTGTTTCGATTGGTCGTAGGTGAGTTTAGTCCCAGAACCGACGAGTAGGAGAAATAGAATTCCAAAGACGTAGCCTGATGAAATTACTTTGTGTTTCTTGGCGAAGGTAGTGATTCCCGTGACTACGAGTGCTCCCATGTCTGCCACGGAGGGCAGCGCTATTTGTTGATTTTGATTTTGTCTCATTTCTTGATTCTTGTATTTCAGTTTGATGCAGTAATCCTGACGCGGTACAAAAGTTGTGAAAAATGTGTAAGAGCCAAGGTCCAAGACGTGATACACTTTGGGTGGTATGTGGTATTGTGTTCTCTGGAAGTTCCCAGTTGTTACATAGACTACATAGCTAGTCGCTAGTAGAGAGAGTATTATTTATCTCGTTGGAGAAGAAGAGGAAATCTTTCTTAATTGGGACAAGGATGGGTTGCTCGGATAGTACCTTCTATACAACCCGCCAAAAAGCCAAGTGAAATTTTGTTTTTCATTTTATCAACACTCACAACCTCCTCAACCTCAACCTTATCGCTTTCGCATTTCGCATACGATACTTTATTATACTTTGGTTCATAATTCATAATATACACAACGCAACCATTGACATCATCAGCCTCTGTTTCACCTATTCTCAAATTAAGAAAGACAAATGCCGCTCTGGGTCGATAAACACAGACCAAAGGATTTCTCACAACTATCCCACCATCCCGAAACAACGGCCCGTCTGAAATCCCTATCGGAAGATCCACAGTCTCTCCCCCACCTACTTTTCTACGGACCATCCGGTGCAGGCAAAAAGACTCGCATAGCATGTCTACTCAAAGCAATATATGGAAACGGAACTGAACGCCTTCGTCTCGATAAGAGAACTTTCAAAACACCTTCCAATAAATCCATTGATATCAACATGATTTGCAGCAATTATCATATTGAATTGAACCCCGGTGATGCTGGGATCTATGATCGTCACGTCGTACAAGATGTTATCAAGGAAATGGCAGCGAACAGAAGTCTCAATACCGGAGGAGGCATGTTGGGAGGCGCGGCGATAGATGACGCTTCGAAAAAGAAAAAGGCTGTGGAGTACAAAGTTGTCGTATTGGTGGAAGTTGATAAGCTCACACGGCAGGCGCAGGCGGCGCTGAGGAGGACGATGGAGAAATACTCGTCTACTTGTAGATTGATTCTATGCTGCAATAATCAGTCCAAGGTCATTGAACCCGTTAGGAGTCGATGTCTTGGCATTCGGATTGCCGCGCCCTCCCATGATGATGTAAGTTTCACCTCAAGAGACGATAGAAATGGGTTGCAATGCATGTTCTACATTTTCTCATCATCACTTCACTTTTGTTCTACTAACTACTACATCCACGCAGATTTGTAGCACTCTCAAAACAGTAGCTTTGAAGGAAAAAATAACACTCCCGGATCAGCTTGCAGTGGGAATAGCACAAGAATCTTCTCGCAACCTCCGCCGAGCAATTCTCATGTTCGAGACTTCTCGTGTACATGCAGGATCCACTGTTCTCAAAAGTGATCAAGGAATTCAAAAGACAGATTGGGAACTATATATCATAAACGTGGCAAAAGATATTACCAAAGAACAGAGTCCTTCCAGACTCATGGCGACGAGGGAAAAGTTATATGAGCTATTGATAAATTGTATCCCAGCGACGGTAATTCTCAAGACACTCGCAATGGAGTTGGTCAAGAGTTTGGATGATGAATTGAAATATGAAATCATTGAAGCAGCGGCATTTTATGAGCATCGCATTGCAAGGGGAAGTAAGGACATATTCCATTTGGAGGCTTTTGTAGCAAAGTTCATGGCTGTCTACAAGAAATATCTAAATGATATGTTTGCTTAACGATTGATTTTAGGATTGGCCAGCGGAATTGAATATTTCTTTCCTTGGAGAAGATGGGGCATGGGGCAAACTAAGAGATAAAATGAGGTTCTTTTTCTTGTTCTTTGTTCAACTAACGCTCGCAATCTAATTTCTTCTGCACTACATATCTCGAAAACCGTATTCTATTCTTTGATAGGGATGGGTTCGTGCACCGCCCGCAATAAATCCATAAGAGCCAATCCCTTCTCTACGCTACTCTCGTTGTGGACTTCTCTTTCGTCTCCTTCACATTTCTTTACCAGTCGCTTTGAATCCGACTCATGCTCCCATTCAAGGACTTCCCTAAATGATTCACCCTGGTGCAATCTACTTTTATCTACCTCGGATGGGATGAGGACAGAGCCTACGATACCCTCAGGAAGCTCATATGCACCTTGGGCCAGTAGACCTCTTCCTCGAAATGAAGCAGCTTGTTGATAGCTTGATATTAGGTCGTTCTTCTCTTCTTCTGCCTGCTGGTGCAGGTTTTGGTTGTCGTTTGTGTGAAC
>Ga0306864_1000601_pt1 | contig 16256 bp, 19 predicted proteins | sample AntRauTorckE5430_FD_190448 | JGI IMG/M metagenome (GOLD analysis project Ga0306864, IMG submission 190448) | Saline lake microbial communities from Rauer Islands, Antarctica - Metagenome Torckler E5 #430 (v2) (version 2) | ecosystem: Environmental > Aquatic > Non-marine Saline and Alkaline >...
TTTGCTGCTTCTTTACAAGCGCAAGGGACTAATCATTTTGAATTGTATAATCATCCGAGTGTTGAGGCTCGTTTTAATGAAATATTTATTGGAACACATGGAGTATTTTTCTCCATACCATAAAATATTTTTGTAAGATGCGTACAGGGAATTTTATTCTCTGTACGCTATTTTTTAATTTAAAAAATATATCTATGAAATACTTATTCTCACTTCTTTTTTGCATCCTTCTTTTAATAAGCTGCGGAAAAGACGACGCTAAAATCGCATCAGAACCTGAATTAATATGGTCATCGTTGTTAAAAGGAGATACACTTGCTGCATCAATTAACCCTATTATTTATGGAAACATTGCTTTACACACGCAAATAATTGTAGGAGAACCATATACCCCTTTTATTGCTTTTGATAAAAATACAGGAGAACGATTATGGACATGGTCAGATTTTTCTGGTGATTACGAAAGTATTGGTAGTGCATCTACAGGTGTAGTTCATAAAGATAATATATTTGTATTTTCAACAGGAATTAGAGTGTATGCAATAGACCTTTCAACAGGACAAACTTTATGGAGAACATGGGATGATAATTTATTAGGAGATGGGGATATGACTTCTTGTGGTGATTTAATTTTTCATATTGAGTTAAAATCTGATAGGAGTGAATATTATTTGAAAGTAGCGAATATACACACAGGAAACTGGGAAACTATTTATACGACAATTGCCGACGATGATTACATTCCCCTTTTTGATCCCCCGACCTATTACATTGATGACTCTGGAGATACTTTATTATATTTTACGAATAATCGATATAACTTTCAATTACAAAAAGGACATCCGGAATTAATTTGTTATAATTTGACACAAAGAGAGATTGTCTATGGAAAAGATATTTCTTCCCCAACTTATGGATATGGGATTTTTAGACCACCGTTAATTTATAATGGTAAAATCTATCTTCATGTTGGTCCGGTTGTGTATTGTTACAGTATAGAAACAAAACAAGAAATTTGGAGTACTCGTTTAGATGATAATGTAGGTTCGATTAGTTTTATTTTAGAAGAAGACCGTTTATATGTAGGTATTGAAGGTATGAATCCTCAATTATATGCCCTTAATCCTGAAACAGGAAGGCAAATATGGAAAATAAAATCTTCAGGTACAAGTAGTAAAATGCAATATTACAATGGTGTAATTTATTTTAATGGCGGTGGAAATGGCTTATTACACGCCTTAAATGCTCAAACTGGAGAATACATTTGGCAATATAGTTCACCTGATTTAAAACATAACTCAGGAGCTTGGTTTGATAGTGCGATTTCTATTGATAAAGCAACTGGTCGTATTTATACCTCGAATTATTTGAATGCACTTTGTTTTGAGGCGATGTGATGTTATCGTTCTTATTGTTTTAATAAAAGTCGCTATGTTCTCGTAAAAACATAGTGACTTTTGTGTTTAGAGAACTATCCGTATTTTTATTAGAAAAATATAATTTTATAGTAATCCTTACACTTGCAAATGGGAAGATTGGAGTACAAATCCGTTGAAAGAAAAGGCGATGAAACATTATGGAATGATTTAGTTTTGTATTCAAACCGTGTCGGTTATTGAAACCGACACGGTTTATTACGATTTACGACACTTTTTTCAATTGCCACATTTTCAATAATTAAAACATAACAATAAATAAAATAGCCTGTCCCGAAAGCTCGGTGATTAAAATTTTGATTTTTTTTAAAATAAATCACCCAAAATGTAAAATATCCGTTTTTTTTTGTAAATTTATCTTATCAAAAGAAAGTACTTATTTTGTTTGCATCATCACATAATTATTAAAAATGAATAAGATATACTTAACACTATTATCTATAACAACTCTTTTTTTTGCATGTAAGACAAGTAAAGAAAGTATAGGCATAGGTAGGTTTGATAAAGAAAATTATTGGGAACAAGACCATTATCTGACTTTAAAACAGTTAAGAAATGAGAAAATAGATAGTATTATTTCTGATTTAGAATATTATGGAACACTTGAGTCTATTTATGGTGATGTGCAAAAAGCACAGAGGTTATTTGATACAGTTGAAATAATTAGAAACTACACACAATATGAATTAGATAAAAATATTGACAATTATAAACTGGTAAATGCACTCACGGCAATAAGTCAATTAACAAAAGATAAACAATTAGTGATGATAAACGAAGCACATCATCGTCCTGAACATCGAATTTTTACTACTCAGTTATTAAAAGAATTACATAAACAAGGTTTTTCGTACATAGCATTGGAAGGATTAAATATGAGAGATAGCTTAATAGAAAAAAGAGGTTATCCGAATAATAAATCTGGCATATATATTCAAAATATAAGTTATGCAAACTTAATTCGTACCGCTATGAATTTAGATATGACTGTTATTAGTTATGATACTTATGCTTCGAATAGTAATTTAAGAGATAGTTTGCAAGCTATAAATATATACGCTCAAACATTTGCGAAAGACCCTACTGCAAAAGTGATTATACATGCTGGTTATGGTCATATAGGTAAAAAGGAATTTGATACTGTACGTCCGATGGGAGTTGTATTATCGAATAAAACAAAAATAGAGCCTTTTGTAATTGACCAAACATTTGTATTAGAACATCAAATTTTAAGTCGAAAAGACGAAAATTACAAATACATCATTAAAAAAAATAATATATCAGATATTAGTATTTTAAAAAAAGAAAAAGAAAATAGTGTTTGGTGTATTTCTCAAAATTATGATATATCAGTTATTCATCCTCCTATTCAATTTTCTAATTTTCGTCCTACTTATTTGATTTTTGATGATACAAAATCTTTTGAGTTACCTAAATCAATTCAAAAGAAAAAGTATTTGAATTATTTGATTAAAGTATTTAAAGAAGAAGAGCCAAATTCTGCTGTTCCTATTGATCAATTCGAATTATATAGTTTAGATATGCGGATTATAGTTCCAAAAGGTAATTATCGTATTGAGGTGTGTAATTCTTTAAATGAAGTAATAAAAATTGTAAATATTATTTTTTAATTAAAACTGTAAAAAAATTATGAAAAAATCATTAACACAGCTTATGAAAGCTGAAATCGTAACATTAGAAAAAAGTAAAATGTTAAGTATTCTTGGTGGTGCACGCGAAGGAGATTCTACAACTAAGGAATGGCGAACACTTGTTGATGGTCATCCATCTACTCCTGATAAATCGCCTGACCCAGATGCAAGTGCATAGGAAGTATTTATTTCACATTTAGAAAATTAATTTATGTTTTTACTTGAGGTATTTTATTTTTTAAATGCCTCAAGTACAATTTAAAGAAAATGATAGGGATAATAAGTACAAAAAACGGGGATTGGTCAACTGATGAGGTTATTGATTGGATAGATTATTTAAATGGAAAATTTGTTCGTATTAATCTTGAAAATTTTACGATTGAAGATTTCGGAATACTCTTAGATACTCAATGCGATGTCAAGTATAAAAATCTGCTTTTAAATACAATAACTAAATTTTGGTATCGAAGAGGCGTATTTGACTTCTTTAATTATTTTTTAGAAACTCAATTTTTATCAAAAGATGCTATACTTCACTTGCATAGTGAATACAGAAAAACGACCGAAGTTTTTATGCAATTATTAGTTGCGGACAAAGTATGTATTAATCGTTATGGAAATGTTCATCCAAATAAATTTCTTGTTTTAAAATCTGCAAATGATATTGGTTTAAAAGTTCCCGCTTCAATAATTACAAATACTAAAAACAGTTTAAAAGATTTTTATTACAATCATCAACGATTGATAGTAAAAAGTATTAGTGATGGAACGAATTTTATCATTGAGCATCAAAAATATGCTTTATTTACGTCTTTGTTAAATGAAAGTGATATTCAGGAGTTGCCAAATATATTTATGCCTTCACTTGTCCAAGAATATATAGAAAAACAATTTGAAATTAGAACATTTTACTTAAACGGTAAATGTTATTCGATGGCAATATTTTCTCAAAATGATGAAAAAACTCAAATAGATTTTAGAAATTATAATGACGAAAAACCTAATAGAAGATCAGTTTTTCAACTACCTAAAAAAATTGAAACAAAGATTGATTTGCTAATGAAAAAATTTGATATGAATTGTGGCTCACTTGATTTGATTTATTCTATTGATAATGAGTTTGTTTTTTTAGAAGTTAATCCTGTTGGACAGTTTGGCATGGTTTCTTTTCCGTGTAATTATTATTTGGAAGAAAAAATAGCGGATTTACTCATTCAAAAAGATGAAGAATATGGAGAACGAAATGCAAAGGCAGTTTGATTTATTGGATAATGATGTAAAGTCACAATTGCCAATTAGCTTTAGGCTAATTAAGAAAATTGATATGGAAGGAAGATTTCTTCCTCAATTAATAGACGGTAAATTTTACAGAAAACAATTTATGATAGCATATAAATTCGAAAAACCAATTTCAAAAATCATTTATCCGAAATGAAGCAATTTATTTTGTCAAGCATACTTATGATAATAATATGTCTTTTTACAACTTGTATCAACACAAAGTATCCTATTAAAAAAAAGATATATATAGAACCTGATAGTTTGGTTAATTCAAATAATCAAATATATAAAGTAAACACTTGTTTAAAATTTAATTATTATTTTATAAAAAATAACGATACTCTTTTGTGTTTAATCGAAGAAGGTAAACCTAAAGTTAATTCTGATTTTAAATTAGTATCTTATAATTCATCAAATGATAACCTTATAACTTCTTTGAGTGGAGAAGTACAGGAACAACAAATAATTAAAGGACAAACAGCTTTACGTATAGAATATTTAAATACGAATCAAGAAAAGTTATTCACAATATTCCCAGGAATTGTCGAAAATGAACATAATCATTGGTGGCATCCTCCAAGGTCTTTCTATTTTTATGTAACAGAATTTAGTCCTTTTCCATATATCAAATATCCTTTTAAAAAAGGATTATCATGGACTTCAAAAATTTTTCTTTACCCTATTGAGGATAATGATAGATGGATACCCAAGTTTGAAGGAACGTTAACTATTGAATCTACTTATAAAATCACAGGAAAAACAAAACTACAAACCAAATTAGGGAATCTTACTTGTTATGTAACGGAAGCCGAAGCCATAAATCCTTACGGAAAAGGATACTTAACTTCTTATTTTAATGAAAAATATGGTTTTGTTAAGTTAGATTATACAAATATTGACGGTAGCCGTTTGGTAATTGAAATGATTGATTTTCAGCAACCTAAAAAAGAAGAAAAATAAATGAATCCACAACTTTATTTTCAATTATTTGCCTGTTGCCTTCCTGTAAAAGGCAGCAGTCGCTCCGTTGTATGTGATATACAACGCAATGATTATCAGCTTATTCCAAATATTTTATATGATATTTTGATAGATTATAAAAATCAAACTATCGAAAGTGTATTGGCACATTTTGAAAAAGAAAGCCACGAAGATATTTTAGAATATTTCCAATTTTTGATAGATAAAGAATACGGTTTTCTTTGTGATAATCCGCTTTCTTTCCCTGATATTTCAATGGATTGGAAAGCACCTGCACACATCACAAATATCATTATTGACCATAATGCTGATTCAAATTACGATTATCAAGCAATTTTTAAGGAATTAACAAAAATGGGTTGTTCGGCAGTTCAGTTTCGTTTTTTCTGTACTGTTTCTTTAGAAAAATTGCACCAAATACATGAGTTTTTAATTGGAACTACTTTCCGTAGTTCTGAAATAATTGTAAAATATAGTTCTGAATTTGAGCAAGTTGCGGCATTAATACAATTTTGTGAAACGTATCAATACATTCAACACATAACTATTTTTGAAAGTTCATTTGAACAATTTGAGCAAATTCCACATAGAACGGTTTATATCAACTATATCAAAGAAAATATTAATAATGAAAGCCATTGTGGGATTATTCACCCTGCTTATTTTGCTATAAATATCCGTACTTTCACCGAATCCCAACACCACAACACCTGCCTAAACCGCAAAATATCCATCGACCAAAACGGCGACATCAAAAACTGTCCAAGCATGACGGAAAGCTATGGAAATATTGCAAACACTACGCTTCAAGAAGCCTTAAATCACCCCGATTTTAAAAAATATTGGAATATTACCAAAGACCAAATCAATATTTGTAAAGATTGTGAGTTTCGGCATATCTGTACGGATTGCCGTGCTTATGTGGAAAATCCTGATGATATTTTGAGTAAGCCGCTCAAATGTGGTTATAATCCTTATACTTGTGAATGGGAAGATTGGAGTGCGAATCCGTTGAAAGAAAAGGCGATGAAGCATTATGGAATGATTTAGTTTTGTATTCAAACCGTGTCGGTTTTTGAAACCGACACGGTTTATTACGATTTACGCCACTTTTTTCAATCTCCACATTTTCAATAATTAAAACATAACAATTAAATAAAATAGCCTGTCCCAAAAGCTCGGTGATTAAAATTTTACTTTTTTCAAAAATAAAACGTTTATCTTGACAGGAAATACCACCTGTCCCGAGAAATCGGGATAAATTCCTATCTTTTTTCATCTGCGCAAACCCGAAAAGAGTAAAATACAGTGGTCGCTGATTTCCGAACGTTTTTTGGGATTTATTTAATTTTGTAACTTTTAACATTTTATTGAAATGAAAAAATTTGAAAAATTATCAAGCGGCAAGTTTCAACGGTTTGAAATTAGTGATGCGGCTAAGATTGTTGGAGGAGCTCAAGGTGCATCAACAGGCTATTATTATCCAACAAAGGAGTCTGCAACTAATGAGTCAATGGTTAGTAATAAAGACTTTTGCTGTACAGATTAAGTGAAATATATAAGCTCAATAATTCAAATATTGGGCTTACTGAATTATTTTATTATGATTTTAGTGATAAGTAAATACGAACATGAAGGTTCAACAGTAGATATTCAGGATTGGTTAAATTATAAATTTGCTAATTATCAAAGGCTTAATGGAAAAGACTTAGGAAATCCAAATTTTATTAATATCGAAATTTCGAATAAAAATACAATCGTACAATTAAAAAATAAAAAGTTGGATTTTTGTTTGAATGATATTTAAGTGATTTGGTATCGCCGCTGGTATGATTATGCCTTTGCTTTGGAAAATCTTGATATTTTTGAAGCAGAAAAAGAAAATGAACAATTAAAAAAGTATATTTTTGACGAGTTTAAAAAGTTAAGCACCGAATTTTATAAATTATTAGGCTCTTTGACAATTTCTGCAAAATTCGAATAAATTGAGATTTCCATAACGGCTGTCTTTAGCTGCCGCAAGGATTTTGAGACTTTTCGGATGCTAAAGTAGCCGCTACGTGCAGAAATTGTCAAAAATCCAATTATTAGACCAAAATAATCCATATTGGCTTAGTCATCCAGATTATATTAGTCCGAATAAATTAGTTAGTCTTTTGACAGCAAAATCAGTAGGTTTGAATATTCCTAAAACGGTCATTACAAACTCTAAAAAAACATTGGAAGTATTGAAAAAAGAATAAGAAAGTATTATTACTAAAAATATCGGTGAAGTAAAGACAATATACCAAAACGGTAAGGGTTTTTCAACTTATACGACAACGGTAGAAGATGATTTTATCAGAAACTTATTCAACAATTTTCCACCGACAAAATTTCAAGAAAATATTGAAAAGATGTATGAAATTAGAAGTTTTGTTTTAGAAAATAAAATTTACAGTATGGCGATTTTTTCTCAATTAGATAGTCAGACCGCAACCGATTTTAGACAGTATAATGAAACCAAACCGAAATGTGCCATATAATTTACCAAATGTATCGGCATAAATTATATCGCCTAACCAAATCCATAAATCGGGGTTGGTTTTACCAATATTTTGCCAATAATCTTGCGGCATATCGGACTTATTACACGAGCCAAAAGCAATAGTTTGGAGGGTTTTGGAAGTATCAATTTTTTGAGGCGTATAATTAATATTTGGCGTGACGCAACTTTTAGAAATTAATAAAATAAATACTACTGCTATGCTAAATGTAAGGTGGTTTTTCATATTATTATTTTGATAAAAAAAGTGATTTCACTTGTGATAAATAATTTTAGGCAAGAAAAGATGGTTTTAATTTTCAATTCGATATTATTATATTAAATCATTGTTTTATTATTACATTAATTCATTACGTAAAATACATTTGAACGATAGAAACCATGTAATAAAAACCATCATACGGCTATACATTTTTAATTGAATTGGGACAAGTTATGATTCAATTTTTTATTTTATATAGTAGTACAAAAAACCATATAAACCAAAACCAAAAACTATGCAAAATCAACGTTTACTTTCCTTAGATGCTTTCAGAGGCGGCACGATTGCCTTTATGATTCTGGTAAATAACCCTGGTAGTTGGGCGGATATTTACTACCCTTTGCGACATGCAGAATGGCACGGTTGTACGCCTACGGATTTAGTTTTTCCCTTCTTTTTGTTCATTGTTGGCGTATCGATGTATTTGGCTTTCGGGAAATTCAACCACGAATTAAATCAAAAAACGGTACTGAAAATTGGTAAACGAACGGCTTTGATTTTCTTGATTGGCGTGTTGTTAAACTGGTTTCCGTTTTATCCGACACATATTAGCGACTTGCGAATTATGGGCGTTTTGCAACGAATTGCGTTGGCTTATGGCGTTGGCGCGTTGATTTGTTTGCGAGTTCCGATTGGAAAACTACTTTATGTTGGGGTTGGGATTTTGCTATTTTATTGGGCATTATTAGGGTTTTCAGTAGTGGAGAATCCGTTTGCATTAGAAACGAATTTTGCTCGACAAGTCGATTTGATGATACTTGGGGAAAGTCATGTTTGGGGTGGTTTCGGTATTCCGTTTGATCCCGAAGGTTTGGTCAGTACGATTCCTGCAATCGTTACGATTATTGCTGGTTATTTTGTTGGTTGGCGAATTAAGACTTTAGAAAATAAAAATACGTTGGTCAAAGAAATGTTGTTTTACGGTTTTATTACGCTGTTTATTGGCTGGTTTTGGGATAAGTTTTTTCCAATTAATAAAGCACTTTGGACGAGTTCTTATGTATTTTATACGGCAGGAATGGCAACGATTGGCTTAGGAATGATGATTGAAATTATTGATATTCAAGGTCGAAAATGGCTGACTAAACCGTTCACTATTTTTGGCACAAATCCACTTTTTGCCTACATTTTATCTGGTATTTTGGCGAATACACTTTATTATTTGCTACAATGGAAAGACGACGCTGGCAAAACAATTCACGCCAACGATTGGCTTTACACAGATGTTTTTCAACCAGCTTTTGGTGATTTTAACGGTTCGTTGATGTTTGCCATTTCGTTCGTCATCGTTTGTTGGATAATTACGTGGCTGCTTTATCGAAAAGGAATATTTTGGCGGGTTTGATTTTTATTAGATTGTTGATTATTAATGAAAGAATCGAATGGTATGGTAATCGTAAGAAAAAATGATTTTTGCGATTAAATCCATTTTTTAGGAAGTCGATAAGTATGTGAAACCTTGGTAAAAAAAGAATAGCTAAATTTTTTGGTGTATTAATAAAGGTTTTTCTATAAAAAGTTGAATTGACAGAATTCTATTTTATCTTCTTAGGATGTCGGACACTTGCCTGATAGGGAGGCAGGCAAGCATCCGACCCCCTTTACTTTTTTTACACATTTACTCCCTCGGCAGCATCGGTAAAAAAGCCGAAGTTCTACGCATATATGCTTTATAGCCAGGTTTTGATTTGTACAAATTCTCTTCCAACATCGCTACGCCGGAAACAAAACGCAATAGAAAATTCATAAAAATAGGGACAAAAAAGTAGAGCCAACCGCCTTCTGTGCCGAGTGCAAACATAAAATAGCCCCACCAGACCATCGCATCACCGAAATAATTCGGGTGTCGAGTATATTTCCATAAGCCGCTATCCATGATTTTACCTTTGTTTGCAGGGTTTTCCTTGAATTTTTTTAATTGCCAATCGCCCACCGTTTCAAAGAAAAAACCGACTGCCCAAAATAGAATACCGATATATTCAAATAAGCCTAAAGTCGGAATATCGCTATTGACCGTAACCCAAAAGACGGAAGACAGAATCCATAGAATAATACCTTGCAACAAAAAAACTTTAAAAAAAGAAAACCACCAATAAGTCGCTCCAGCTTCCCTCCGAAATTCTTGATATCGATAATCTTCGGGTTTGCCAATATTTCGGCTACCAATATGAAACGTCAATCGCAAGCCCCACAACGAAACCAAGCTACAAAGAACTTGCCCTCGCAGGTTATCAAATTCATAATCGGTCGCCAAACCAAAGTAATACCAAGCCATTACGGTAAATCCAAAACCCCAGAATATATCTACAATACTGGAATCTTTGAGGTATAAAGACAAGATCCAAAGCCCTGTCATCATGCCTAAGACGACTAATAAGCCAAGCATAAATGCCTCGTTGATATAGGTTAAAATACAAAAACCTAAGACCATAAATCCGCCTAATGCTGCTCGTATAAATATTGGCTTCATATTTTTATTTTTAGTATTAAATATTAAATTTATTAGCTTCACAAGATTTCGGAAAACATTTTTGACTTGATTTTATCAATATCTACCCTATGAATTAAAATTAGCGACAGCGTATTAAAAAAGCCAAAAAAGGTTACAGGTTTACAAATCGAAAGGTTCTGTAAACAAGGAAATGCAACCCAATGATAAATATTCGTGATTTATCGGTGTATTTACCATTACCGTCAAATTTTAAATCTGCGGAACGGCTAACAAAGATAATAAAAGGAATTTACAGTGTAAGTACAGAAGACGTTACGCAAAAAAAAGCGGCCAGAAATCAGATTAGAAGGTGGTTCTAATTACTGAATTATGCAGCTTTTTTTGCGTGTCAATTAAATAAAAAATATATTTGGATAAGATTTATGCCAACTACTAAACTACTATACAAAATTGGTTTACAGTTATTTTATAAATCTGTAACTTATTGATAATCAGACCTATAAGGTTTTTCCACCAATAAAAAATGTATGAGCGTTTAAGAAGTTTTATCGTTTTGAGTTTCTTTAGGCATACCATCTTTTTCATATAAATTATGAATGATTAAGATTATATATCCAAAGAGAACAGCACTAATTATGAGTATATTATTAACGATTCCGTCCGATAAAAAAGAGACTTTTATTAATATTGTAGATATTACAAATCCCGAATTACGAATAATTTTATGAAATTTATCAGAATAAAAAAAAGAAAAAAGAAGCAGTAGCACATCAATAATTATCAATACAGAGAAAAATTCATCAAAGAAAATATTATTTATCTTCTTAAATTCCATAATTCCATTTGCATGATTACTGATGGTCGTTGAACCCCAATGTATGAGGGTGTAAAAAGCCAAAATAACTAAAATCGGAACTAAAATAGTAGCTAAAAACTGTTTTAAAAGTATGAATTTCTTCATATTTGAACCTTCACCGTTGGATTTGTCGATTAGTAGATAATCTTTCTTTTTGATGCTTTTATAAAACAAAAATATCAGAAAAAAGAGAATTAATGATGTTAAAACATCAAAGGTAAATTGCAAATCATTTTTATCTTGAAACCAATCTGAGGTTAGCTCAACATAAGCAATATCCTTAAAAATCCGTCTTATTACGATAAGGGTGATTATTTCATATTGCTTTCCAATATATACGGTAATTGATTTTGGCAAAAAATAAATTAATAAATAAACTTCATAGATTAATATGAAAGAAAAGGGTGTATAGATTGCCGCAATTGGATTTTTAAAAAATTTCTGATTTAATTCTATAAATCCTTGAGCATTGAGCAGAATTAATAAAAGATGAATCAAATAACTAAATATAGCAATGATAAGTATAGTATTTTCTATACGATTTTTTACTTTAGATGATAGTAAAGTATTAAAGCTTGCTTTTATAACGTTTTGAATATTCATTAATTTTTGTTTTTACACCCGACACCTGCAACAGCCCTATGTCGGCATTTAGCCGTTTTATCTAAGGATATTGCCTTTGTTAGCAGTTGGTTTTATTGTGTTTTAATATTTTTTTAGATTATTGGCGTTACTTATTTTCCTATTATTTTTAGCGGTTTGAATATTGGTACTTTATTTTCAAAAATACCTGAGACGAATTTATTCTTTAGACTTCTTCTTTACGTTCAATTCCTCCTATTCTCATCATATTTTACGATAAAAGCATTATCATAGTCAACTAATTTTTCTTTTTTATGAAATACTATATCGTTTATCACGGCTACAAACTTCATACTTTTCGAATTTTGTAATACCCTTAAACAAAAAAAAATTGCGAAAGTTTGTTTCAACCTATTTTTGTATAAATTGATTTATAGTATTTCAATCCTCAATCCTCATAATACCAATGCCAATGTCAGTTGAACGATTTTCCTGTAAAAAAATGACAAGCATATTTTTTAATATTTTACTTCGTAAACATAAAATATAATTCTGTCAATTTAACTTTTTATAGGAAAACCCTTCTACTGAATATTTGATTATCAATGATTTATATTTTTTTATTTTTGGTGGGACAATTGACGGTTACTCCCGACACTAACATAGACGCATCCGCAATCAATCTCGCCTGTGAATCTAAAAATTCATAACAAAAATAATTCCCTCCGAATATACATTTTTTATTAGTAAACCCATTAGTGAGCGGTACGAATTTTGTTAAGGTGAGCGGTGTCGGTTCTCCGAACCTCAAAATCATTAATAACATTACTTTTCTACAAACCTCGGGGTTTGTAGAAGATGGAAATTTGAGTCGTTTTTTGAGGTTCGGAGAACCGACACCGTTGCGACCAAAAATCGTACCCTCACTAATGTAATAAACCCTAATTAATCACCTCCAAAACCTTCAATTCCACCCGTTGATTTTTCCGTCTGCCGTCTGTGGTTTCATTCGTCGTAATTGGCTTGGTTTTGCCGTAGCCTTTGGTTTGAATTTGGCTTTGTGGAATACCGTTTTGAATCAAAAAATCAGCGACGGCATCGGCACGATTCTGCGATAATTCATCGGCAAAACTGTCGTCACACAAGCCGTTCGTATGTCCGCTGATTTCTACGATTAGGTTTGGATTCCCTTTTAAGAAATTCATCAAGCGAGTAAGTGCCGTATTTGAGCTGGTTTTTAGCGATGCTTTATTGGCATCAAATAAGATATTTTGAAGCGGAATAATCGCATCTTTTTTTAATGGAATTAACAAAATATCACCCTCAATCTCCTCGTAAACAGATTCGGTTGTTGTATTTTTATTTTCACTTTTACTTTTACTTTCATTAATGCCGTCCAATTCTTCTATTTCATTTTCTTTTTCGGGAAAATAAACAAAACCGTCAATCGTTGGTAATTTATCTTTTGGAATGACCAATTGATAGGTTTTATCATCAATAAATTCTTTCGTAATCGTATTATACAAACGCCCTGTAATCATGGTGACAGCTTCGGGTTGAGCCTCTTTGGGTAGCTCAATTCGGTACAAGTCCGACTGTCCTCGACCTCGAAAATCAGACGAAAAATAGGCGTAAGTTCCCGATGCAGGAACGGAATAATTAAAATCATTTCCAGGCGTATTCAAGTAAGCGCCGAGGTTTTGCGGTTCTGTCCAATGTTCCCAACTGTCATCCAAACGCTTCGACATGAAAATATCCAAACCGCCATAACCGTAATGTCCCGAACTCGCAAAATAAATCGTTTTGTAATCAGAAGCCAAGAAAACACTACTTTCCATGCCGAGCGAATTAACGGTTTTACCCAAGTTTTTCGGCTTCGACCATTCATCAATATTCGTGCGAAACGACACGTACAAATCCAAATCGCCAACCGCATCTTCTCGCTCAATCGCCATCATCAAAACCTGTCCGTCAGGGCTAACGTGATAATTCGCAAACGTACTGAGATTGTACATATCCTTAATTTTCATGGCTTCGGGTTTTTCCCAAGCATCATCTGCAAATTTTGCGAAAGCAATGCCATCTTTCCCCCAATTTTTATACGCATTTTGGACATAAATCAAATCGCCACCTTGCCCGACTGCAACCACAAAATTATGGCGTTCGTTATTCAGCGGCACATCAATATTTTGAGCTTCGCCCCAAGTGCCGTCTTTTTGTAATTTTGAAAACCAAATATCGTCATTTTTCTCTTTTCCAATATTTTCTTTATGCTGTTTTCGAGTGAAATAAAGGGTTTTACCGTCAGGCGAAATAATCGGCAAGCGTTCATCTGCATCTGAATTGACCAAATCACCCAAATCTTCTGGATAAGGCACAATCGAACTATATTTTATATCATTTACTTTTAATTTTATTTTTTCTTGATTATTAGCAATACTAATTGCATCAATTTGATTGATACCCGGAACAACCTTCGTGTTTAAAGTCAATTTTAAACTCACGGCTTTGTAAGGCGTTCTATCAATTTTTCGAGTAAAAAAGCGAGAGTGTGTATAAATCGGGCGAGAACGAACGGTTTGAAAAACCAAATATTCGTTACCTTCAGCATCATAAAGAAAAACTTGGTCAATCGAGCCAGGATTAACACTCTCGACAATCACGAATTGTTCCACAAACATCGCTTCCTCGAAACCAACGTGAATGAACTCCATTTTGTCGCTGTTTTCAGTAGCCGTAGCCCACGAAAATGGGCTATCTGTATAGCCGTCCATAGAGTTTGGAACGCCCAAAACCTGTTTTGCAGCATAAAATTGTTCACTTTGTTGAGAAGAATATGCAAGGACTTTCGATGCCCATTGTACATTATTACTGAACGCAAAAAAACTAAAAAAGCAAAATAGTAGGATAAAACGTTGTTTCATAGCTCGGTCATTTTGGTCGGAAAATAATGCCAAATTTCAGTTTGATAAATTATTCAAACTAAAATTTTACCTTACTGTTAATAACGTAAACAAGCGATAAAAGGTGTAGTTTAGGCGGGGAAATAATCAAGTAACGAAGCACACTCGGAGCGACAATAACAGAGCGGTTTTTACTTTTTAAATGATTTCTACAAAAAATATGCAAACAAAACTGTTAATTATATTCTTTTTTTTCTGCCTTTCGGCAAATGCACAATTCGATACTACGAGAATAAAAACGTTCAACGATAAGTTGCAAATCGGCTTATTTGTGTCGGATAATTATGCAAAAAATACCTTTCAATATGGTAATAATCAACTTGAACAAATGCCAGCTTTGAAACCATCTTTAGGCGTTCAATTTGCTTATAACGGAATTGTTTTGGCAGTCGCCACGGGTTTTCCGATTGCTCATCTTCGATATAAAAATTACGAAGTGACGAAAACGCTTAATATTAATGGCTACCTTTCTCGTCCCAAATACTTACTTTGGGGAGCTATTCGACGGTTTAAAGGTTTTGAATATTCCACGGCGAATGAAATTTTCGGCAATGCGTCAATGTTGAATATTTCGGGTAGTTTTATGTATATTTTCAATGAAAATAAATACGCTTTTCGGGCAGCATTTCGACAATCTGAACAGCAAATGAAAAGTGGTGGCTCATGGTTATTGAAAGGGCAATTGAGTTATAATGATATTTTTGATAGTAATTTGGTCGTTTTACGAGGTGATGATTTCAGGGGTTTTAACGCCGCAGGTTTGGCGGTTTTAGGTGGTTACGGTTACACGCTAAATTTGAATAAAAATTGGTTCACATCGGCTTTATTACTTGGCGGTATAGATTACAAAAGAGGCTCACACCACGATATACCAAGACTAACAGAGCGTAATCAACCGTTTAATTCCTTCACGCCAGCTTTTGATTTCAAATCTTCAATCGGCTATAATACAGCTAAATTTTATATGGCTTTAACCTTTGATGTCAATAATTCTTTTGCGGTCAATAATGTGGAGGAAATTGATTTTAAACATCAATATTTCAAAACAGATTTGCGGTTTGGCGTGCGGATTGATGCCCCAGCAATTTTGAAGAAAATTCGATTTTGAATTAGGATTTTACAAAAGAAAAAGCCTCTATTGATTAATTTGGTTCTTTGACAAATCCTGTGGAAGCGACCAAAAGGTTTACTAAACTTTAAAATTTTAGTAAACCTTTGCAACGCCAATCACTAATTTATATCCTAC
>Ga0306864_1000602_pt1 | contig 16232 bp, 14 predicted proteins | sample AntRauTorckE5430_FD_190448 | JGI IMG/M metagenome (GOLD analysis project Ga0306864, IMG submission 190448) | Saline lake microbial communities from Rauer Islands, Antarctica - Metagenome Torckler E5 #430 (v2) (version 2) | ecosystem: Environmental > Aquatic > Non-marine Saline and Alkaline >...
CGACAATAGTCGTAATGCTATTGAGTTTTGAAGTACTTAATCGGAGTTTAGCTTTAATTTTTTCGGGTTCCGTCAATACGATTCTTTTTCGTTCAATCGCACCTATTTTTTTTAATTGACGAATTATATTTTTAAAATTTTCTTTTTTTTCAAATTGTAGAAAATATTTATCTTTTAATAACGCCTGATTTAAGAATAATTGCAACCAATATTTATCCAATTTCGGCAAATCCTCAATATCGCCACCGAGTATTTCCATCGTTCCAAGCGGCACAGTGCCGTTAAAAAATTCATTCGCAATTAATAAAGCAGAAAAGTAATCCGGTGTTTCGTAAATCGTTTCTAAATTATCTTCTGGCGCTTGTAAAAACGGATATTCTTTTATCCACGTTTTGAACGTAGAGTTTTTTTTTAATTTATCAATAAAATCCTCAATTTCGTTATAAAATTTAGTGATTTCAATACTTTAATCATCGGTCGGCATCGAAAAATAAATATAATCTTGATGCGGACAAAGGTTGTTATCTGCCACCAATTCCGCCACATTTATCTCCGCATCGACTTCGCCACAAAGTCGATGATAACGCTGCCGTTCCGCTCCACTTACATCAAACGGAGGGGTTGCGGTGAGAGCGACGATGCTCAATTTCAACTTATCTTTAAGTTGAAAAAGCGTCTTCCACCACTCATTTTTTAAATGATGACATTCATCGACCACCAAAATTTTTATCCCAACTTTTCGCAAATCATTCAACACTTTTTCAGGATTACCCTTAAACGCCGTATGCAAACCTTGATAGGTCGAAATCGTTAATATATCGGGATTTTTAATCTCAAAAGTTACTTTCGCAAATGGTTTCCCTTCCAAAAAATCGCTCGTCAAACGCTCTGCCCATTGATTGCGAATCGTAATCGTCGGAGCAAGAATCAGTGTCGGCACATTCAGCCGTTTCACCACTTCCAAACCCAAAACCGTTTTACCAGAACCTGCGGAACAGCAATATGTAATTGCTTATCTTCCAAATATTTATCTAAATTATCTAAAATCCATTTTTGGTACGGTCGCCATGGAAATCGGAAATTGATAGGTTCAGTCGTAAAAATTTTCATTGCTTTTTATTATTAAAATTATTAAAATTACAAGGTTAAAATTATAAAAAAAGCAAATACTTTTTTACAAGTATTTGCTTTCGAATAAATATCAATCACGCTTCAAGTAATACCGAGTTCTCTGCATAGGAAATGAAGGCGTGAAACAATCGAACCGTAAAATTTTACTTTTCAAACTCCAAAATCGTTTTTTCGATAATTGCACAACATTCCAAAAGTTGATTTTCAGTCATCGTCAGAGGTGGAGCGAAGCGGATAATATTGCCGTGTGTTGGTTTTGCCAACAAGCCATTTTCAGCCATTTTCAAACAAAGATTCAAAGCCGTATCACTATCTTCCGTATCGTTAATGATGATGGCGTTCAATAAACCTTTTCCACGAACCAACGTCACTAAGTCTGATTTTGCAATCAATTGACGCATTCTTGCACGGAAAATTTCACCTAAAAAAGCTGCATTTTCTGATAATTTCTCATCTTTCACAACTTCCAAAGCCGCCATCGCAACCGCACAAGCCAACGGATTTCCACCATAAGTAGAACCATGTTCGCCTGGCTTAATCGTCATCATAATTTCGTCACGAGCCAAAACCGCTGAAACTGGCAAAACGCCACCCGAAAGTGCTTTTCCAAGAATCAAAATATCCGGCTGAAAACCGTGATGATCGCAACAAAGGCGTTTTCCCGTCCGAGCGATGCCCGTTTGCACCTCATCAGCGATAAATAAAACGTTACTTTCACGACACATATCGAAAGCCGTTTTTAAATAATGATCGTCTGGCACGACCACACCTGCTTCTCCTTGAATCGGCTCAACCATGAAACCTGCCACGTTTGGGTCTTTCAAAGCTTCCGCCAAAGCGTCCAAATCGTTGTAAGGAATTAATTCGTAGCCACTTAAAAAAGGACCAAAATTTTTGCGACATGCTTCATCGGTTGACGACGAAATTGCAGCTAACGTTCGTCCCCAAAAATTACCATTTACAAAAATAATTTTCGCTTGATCCGTTGGCACACCTTTTACTTCATACGCCCATTTTCGACAGAGTTTGATAGCCGTTTCACCACCTTCAACACCTGTATTCATTGGTAATACTTTGTCGTAGCCAAAATATTCCGTGATATATTTTTCATAACGACCTAAAACGTCATTGTGAAAAGCACGAGAAGTCAGCGTTAATTTAGTTGCTTGTTCGGTCAAAGCCGCCAAGATTTTGGGGTGACAATGTCCTTGATTTACCGCAGAATAAGCGGATAAAAAATCATAATATCGTTTTCCGTCGACATCCCATACGAATACGCCTTCCCCTTTTGATAAGACGACTGGTAACGGATGGTAATTGTGCGCTCCGTGTTTTTCTTCGAGTACAATTAATTCTTGAGGCGAAATCATTGTTTTTAGCATAGCATTTTATTTTAATGTATTAATGTCAGATTATGAACACTTAACAGATTGTTATAAAAATAACTTATATTTTTCCTGTTTTATCAACAAAAAAATTACGTTTGTTTTTATAAAAATGACTTGTTTAATGTCTTGTAGTACGATTATTGGTATAATCAATTTCAATAATACTACTTCAATCTATACACGAAGTTCTAAAAAATGTTTCTTGTATCGAAATCATTTGAAAGAAAGTGTTAAAAGTAGATTTTTTTATGCCAATTGAGCAGATAAATCAGAAAAAATCCACCAAATGTCATTTTAGCTTCATTAAAATCATGATTGGCATAATCTTGACACCCTAAATGTTAGTCCTGATTTATTATTACTAACAAATTGAAAATGACACACACAAACTATAAATATCATCAAAATATAATTGAACCGATGAAAAATAATTTCCTCTTATTCATAATTTCCGTTTTACTTAGTTTTTCAGCTTGTTCAAATAAAACAGCTTTGAATGAAGAGGAAACGACGGAACAACAGACACAGCAACAGTTTACCGTAGAAAATTTACAAATTGCAGAAGAGCCAGAATTTGTCATCGAAGCAGATTATGACCCGACTTTAGCAAAAAAGGCAGCACAAAATAAAAAAGCAAAAACAGAACAAACTTCGCCAATTACTTTGACCGCTGATGACGACGATTTACAGGAAGATTATGACGATTTACCTTCAAGAGTCAATCAAAATACGGTAACGGCTTATGATTATGAAGGAAAAAAAGCTGATATTTTAGATGATGCTGGATTTACTGCAAAAGGTTTCGATGAAACCGAAAGAATAAAAACGAACCAAAATCATCAATCTTTATTTTTCGTAGTTGCAGGTGCTTTCAGAGATGAGGCGTTGGCAATTAAAAAATCAAAAGAAATCGAGGCATTAGGTTACAAAGTTGAGCTAATTTCTTTTGACAGTCAGTTCAAAACTATTTGTATCGCTAAGTTAGAGGATAGCAATCAAGCAAATTTGTTAGCGAAAACATTACAAGCAGAGAAGGTCGATGCTTACGTTGTGAAAAGACGAAAATAGGTTTTCAAGTATTAATTATCATTTATAAAGGCTTCAATTTTTTTATTAATAAAAAAAATTGAAGCCTTTTGTATTTTGGTGGTTAAAATTTTGAATTGCGATAAGGTTATAATTTTTTAAAATAAATTTCATCGTCATAATGATACTTTGTAATTGAAAAAACTCGAAATTCGTAATCTATAAATTTAGCAGTTATTAAAGGTATTCAAAAGGAGCGTATCTTTTTTGGTGAATTCGAAATTTAATGTGTCAGCGGCTTTAGTCGTCAGTACAAAATCGCAATCAAAACCATCGAGTTATCGGGATACGAATGAGAACTACTTTTGTTAATTTTGAAAACTGCGATAAATTTTAATTATTTTTTGAGTGAACCGAACGATTTATGATAATTTTCGATATTGAAAATTATAAAAATCGAAATAGAATGATGAATTATAAAATTTTACCGTTTTCGTTAATAGTGATAATTGGGATTTTTGGCCTTTCTGGTCACGAAATAAAGACTGAAAATTTGCTACAAACTATCGTCATTGATCCCGGACACGGTGGGAAAGATGGCGGCTGTAATGGTGCGACAAATTCTAAGGAAAAAAATGTGACTTTGGCGATTGCGTTGAAGTTGGGCGAAAAAATTAAAAAGGATTTTCCTAATGTAAATATTGTGTTTACGAGGGATACGGACGTTTTTGTGGAATTGCACAAACGAGCGGAAATTGCGAATGCTCACAAGGCAGATTTGTTTATTTCGATTCATTGTAATGCAGCGATAACCGCTAAGGAAAAGGCAACTGGCTCAGAAACTTACGCTTTAGGTTTGCATCGTGCGGGCGATAATTTGGAAGTAATGAAACGGGAAAATGATGTAATTTTATTGGAAGAAAATTATGTGAATTATTATGATTATGACCCTCATTCCCCTGAAAATCATATTATTAATTCCTTAATTCAGAATAAATATTTAGAGCAAAGTATTGATTTTGCAACGAAAATCGAAAGAGAAGTTGTCTTATCAAAACGTAAAAGTCGTGGTGTGAAACAAGCTGGTTTTGCGGTACTTCGAGGGGCAGCGATGCCTGCTGTTTTGGTAGAAACTGGTTTTTTGACGAATAGTAAAGAAGAAAAAATGTTGACCTCAGAAGAAGGTCAAAATGAAGTGGTGGAAGCGATATTTAAGGCATTTAAAGCATATAAAAATGAATTAGATGAGAGAAATGTAGTGAAATTGGTTGGACTAACGAAGCCACTTATTTCTAAAGTCGAAATAAATAAAGAGGACTTTTCAGAAAAATCGGTCAATCTTTCAAAACCTTCCGCTACGATTATTTCAGAAGAGCGATATGCCGTGAATGTTAAGAGTGCGCGTGTTTTTGAATTTAAAGTACAGTTAGCTGCAATATCTAATGTAGAAAATTCTAACTTAGCGGCTCTAATTGAAGCGAATAAGGTGGAAATCGTGGCGGAAAGTGGCGTTAAGAAAGTCGTTTCAAAGGGTTTCAAAACTTATGAGGAAGCCATAGCCGCAAAACAAACTTGGGTTAAAGCTGGTTTTACTGACGCTTTTGTTGCGGTTTATAAAAATGGCATTCGTATAACGATGGAAGATTATAAAGCTGTGATTGGTGAGTAGTGATTCGGCAAACTTGAAATAATGTGTTTAGTAATGGTGAAAAATGGTGAGTCAATTTTCTACACAAATCAAAAAATACCAACGTATTGAATAATAGAATGATTCAGAAAATAATTAGTGGAATTGTTGCAATTGCTCTTTTAGGGTTTCTGGCGTATGCCTTATTTCTAAAAAAAGAGGACGGCATGACTATCGTCGTTGAGGCTGCATTTGCGGCAGGTTTAGAACCTGAAAATGTGGTCATGGCATCTGGTTTACAGGTCGGAACGGTAAAATCAATGCGGCTAAAGCAAGATTTTTCGGGTAAAATATTGGTCAATTTATTGATTACGCAGTCAGATTTGAATATGGAAAAAGACAGCGTCATTGCGATTATTACCGATGCAGATTTGATGGGAACAAAGCAGTTGAATTTGGTTTTTCCAAAGGGAAATTGTAAGCAATGTTTGGTGAATAATGATACGATTTATAGTGAGTTAGGGTCTTATTTTGATAAAGAAATATCGGAATTAAAACCGATGATGCAATTGATTCAAGGTACTTACGAAACTTTGGATACGGCAGTAAAATCTTGGAAAGGGCGAAATTTGGGCGATTATAATGCGAAAGCAAGGCAAGCGGAAAAACAGATTAAGGAAATGATTGCGAATTTTAATTCTGCCGTAAATAGTGGAAAAAAATTGGCAGCCAAATCGACGACTGCATTTGAACGAATTTCAGAAGATGCGGAAATCGTGATGGCGAATTTTGAGGATGAAAATGTTCAAAAAATCCAAACAAATATTGCAACGATTCAAGCGAATATGGATAAGGCGGATTTTGAAAAAACGTCAAAAAACGTTGAAAATGCAATGACTCAATGGAACACTACCTTAGAAGATATTACAAAAACAAAAAAACTTTTTACGGCCATCGTTGCGAAATTAGAGGCAGGTTCAACGGGAAGTTTGGCACAAATTATTAACGATCCTCGCTTTCAATCTACTGCGGATAATACGAATACGAAAGGATTGATTGACTACGCAAAATTGTTGGAAGATATTCGGTTGAACCCCGAAAAATACACGTATCTGTTGGGAAAATAATAAATTTAGACTTGTTTGATTGTTATTTCAGACGTATTTATATATAAATGATTGATAGTTTTAATTCTAAAATTAAAGTTATCAAATTTCATAATCTAAAAAACGAAAGTTTTGGAAATTTCAAGAACGCTGAGAGTTGGTGCTCTCGCAATTGTTTCGATTGGTATTTTAATATGGGGTTACACCTATTTAAAAGGAAAAAATATTTTTGCAAATTCTACCACGATTTATGCAGAATACGTAAATGTAGATGGTTTATCGCCTTCCGCTCCTGTGAAGGTCAATGGTTTTAAAGTTGGAATCGTGAGTAATGTTTACTTGAAGGAAGATTTTTCTGGTAAAATTATGGTCGTTTTGGACATTACCGAGCCGTTGAGTATTTCTAAAAAAGGTGCGATTGCTCGAATCGAAAGTTCAAGCATCATGGGCGGAAAAGAAGTGATTTTGGATTTTCCAAAAGGTATTTGTAGTGGCAATGATTGTTTGGAAAATGGTGATACAATTAAAGGCGAAATGCTTTCTTTGTTAGGTTCGATGACTTCCGATTTAGATCCTTATTTGGATAAGGCAGAACGCAGTTTTGAAGCGATTGATTCGATGTTGACGAGTTGGGGGAACGGTGGCGGAGAAAAAGATGGCGTTGGTAAAGCATTGTATGATATTCAGATGATTTTGTCGAATCTGAATGCGACTTCTCGTAGTCTGAAAACCTTGATTGGCGGTGCTTCCGGTAGAATTGATGGTGTTTTGAAAAACTTAGAAATGGTATCTGCAAACCTAAGTCAAAGCAATTCGGAAATTACAAGTACACTACAAAATACGGCTAAATTAACACAGAATCTGAGCGAAGTCGATATTAACGGAACGCTTACTGGTGCAGATAATGCGATTGTTGATTTGCAAAAAACATTGGTTAGTGTTGGTTCTGCGGTGAAGGAATTGAATGGGGTTTTGGTTCAAGCAAATAGCGGCGAAGGGACTTTAGGAATGTTATTAGAAGATGCAAATTTGTATAAAGACCTTGATGCGACGTTGAGAAACTTGGATTTGCTTTTGGAAGATGTTCGTAAAAATCCTGCTCGTTACACAAGAGTTTTGAGTAGGAAACGGAAACCTTATGAAGAAGAAAAGTAATTTTATTTTAAGATTAAAATAACAAAAGCCTTACAAAATAACGGTTTTCTTATAAAAAAATGACAGGCATATTTTTTAATATTTTGCTTCGCAAAATGTCTTTTTTGACCGCCGAGTTCTCGGTGGTCAAAAAACGTTTACGAAGTAAGGGAACAGGAAACAAATAACCTATTCCCTAAACATAAAATAGAATTCTGTCAATTCAACTTTTTATAGGAAAACCCTTTTGCAAAATTTACTTTTTGCAAGACTTTTTGATTTTTTTATAGCTCTTTAATACCAAGTACTCGGTACAAAAATGAACGAGCGACTTCAAGTCGAATATTCACTTTTATACGATTTACAGGAATTATCAAAGAGCCGTTTGGGTTCGTTGACAATTCCCGTATAAACTCGAATATTTTTGCTTTGGATATTTTTTATACCTGCCCTGATTTCTCGATGGTTGACGTTACCGCAAACATCAACACATCAACACGAAGAATTAAGAGGATTCCAATTTTGATTTTATCACGGAATTCATCAAATAACCAAATTAATAAAAAAAAAGTGAACCATCAAAAACTGACGATTCACTTTTTTTATATGATTCTCAATGCAAATATTAGAAAGTTAAGTGCATTGCAATAAACGTCAACGCACCGCCGATAAAACCGATTGCGGCTATCCAGCTAATATTTTTAAAATACCAGATAAAGTCAATTTTTTCCATACCCATCGCTGCAACACCTGCCGCAGAACCGATGATTAACATACTTCCACCTGTTCCCGCAGAATAAGCGATAAAGTGCCACATAAAGTGATCCGTTTCGAATGTGTACATCCCCATTGAAGCGGCGACCAAAGGCACGTTATCAATAATTGCGGAAAGCACTCCTAATAAAATAACAACGATATTTTGATTCGGAACAGCAGCATCCAATTTTTCTGCTAAGAAGCTCAATAAACCAACTTCGTGTCCTTCTGGTCCCATAACTGCCAAAGATTCTAAAGCGGCAACTGCTACCAAAATCCCTAAAAAGAACAAAATACTGGACATTTCGATACGAGAAAGTGCATTATGAGCCGAATATTTTTGATTTTCTTCAAACTCTTCTTGTGGATGGATGAATTCTGAAACCAACCAAACAACACCCAAAGCTAACATCATTCCGACGTAAGGTGGTAAATGTGTGATGGTTTTGAAAATAGGAACGAAGACTAATCCGCCCAAACCGAAGGCTAACATTCGCTTACTTCCCAAGATTTTTTCATCTAATTTTGCTTCATCTGTATTCACTTCTGCAAGGGTAATATTACCTTTGAAAGCCTTGAGTTGTCTCGCAACCAAAAGAGGTAAAATAAGACAAACGAGTGATGGTAATACCAAATGAGTGATTAGTCCCATCGTTGAAACCTTATCGCCAATCCAAAGCATCGTAGTCGTAACATCGCCAATCGGTGACCATGCTCCTCCTGCGTTTGCAGCGATAACAGCAAAACTCACGAACCAAATTCTCTCTTCTTTATTTGGAACTAATCGACGAAGTAAAGAGACCAAAACGATGGTGGAGGCTAAGTTATCTAAAGTTGCAGAAAGGAAAAATGCCAAAATACAAATCAATGAAACCATTTGAAATTTACTGGTTGTCTTGATTCGATTCGTAATCACGGCAAAACCTTTATGCAAATCAACTAATTCAACAATAGTCATCGCACCGATAAGGAAAATCAAAATTTCTGCAATTTTTCCAATATGATGCAAAAGAACCCCTTCTATTTCCCCTATCTCATGGAGATGATTCATTACGTGCATATCATCACCACCTAATGTAATAAAAGCCCAACACAACGCTCCCATCAATAATGCAGGAACGGTTTTATCTAAACGCAAAGGATGTTCAAATACGATTACTAAGTAACCGATTATAAACGTAAGAACGACTGCTATAAGCATAATCTTGGATAGTTATATTATGAAAAAATAAATTGCTTTCGGGTTACCAAAGCAACTATATTGGTTATCTATTTTTTTTGAACTTGATTCGTAAAAGTAATAAATCATTAGTTGAATCTATCATTCATACGATATTTTATTCTAACATAACATCACTTTATCAGCATAATATCTTTACGTGTTACGGCTTTGATTTTATAAAACAAAATGATACTTGCAAAAATTATTGTTACAATGTTTGCCATAATTATCGGAAAATCATTTTTTAAAATACCATAAATCAGCCACAAAGTAATCCCTAAGACAAACAAAATATACATCGGCAATGAAATACTTTTCGTATCCTTCGTTTTAATGATTTTAATAACCTGCGGTAGAAAACTAATAGACGTAAGCACTGCCGCAATATTCCCAATTATAAGGGTAAATTCCATTTTATTTTTTATTAATAATGAATGATATTAGTGTAAAATCATTACAAAAATGAGGAATAATATCTGTAACAACAACAAAAAAAATCCTTCCTTTCGAATCAATGAAAAGGAGGATTTTCGAAACCTCGACCGCTTGATATTTGATTTTTGGCTATCTTTCTAAAGTTGGAGGGGTAGCCGTTTATTTATAAAGGTTGAAATTAGACATTAAACTAAGGTCAAAACTAAAAGTCGTAAACGATAAATTATTTTGCTACCCACGCAAAGTAAGACGTTTCCGTAGCCGCTACGGGAGCAATCGAAAGTATCTAACTTTACGTCGGCAGTCAATTATTTCGTTATAAAAATTGGAATATGGAATACAAATTAATCGTAAATCATGACAAAATAGAGGCGTTTTATGACTTGTAAATCGACGCTTACGAAACAAATGATTGGTTACAGAATACTTTAACAACGACACAACAAACGGCGAAGCGAAATTAGAAATAGCAGCAGATTCGATTCGATTCGGCAGTAAGAAAACAAATAATATTTATCCTATAAGTGTTAAGTATTGATAATCAGCAATAAAAAAAATTTAAATAATATATATAAATATTAAATATTTATATATATTATCCTATCTTTGATTTATCAATAACGAGAAAGATAAGAAACTTGGTAGGTAACACCGTAAAAGTTACAATAGTAATCAAGTACAATAAGTAGTTATTTTTAGGTGAAACTTAGGTCGCTTTTTAAGCGACCTTTTTTTTTGCCCTTTTTTAAGCCATTTTTTTTTAACCTTTCCTATTTTCAATTAAAAAAATGATAATTTGGTAGTTTAACGGCTTGTCGATTACGAGTTGCGAGTTTTATCGTTCTAACGTTTGATGACATTATTGCAATAAAATTCGTAACTCGAAATCCACAACTTGCAAACTCAAAACCAAATGCTAAGTCGAATTGGATTTTTTATATTAAAAACGTGGGGTTGGAGCTTTGAAGGTAGTTTGCCTAACCAAAAAAAGTACCTTATTGCAGTAATTCCACATACTACAAATTGGGATTTCATCCTTGGTATTTTGACCAAATGGGCGTTAAAACTGCCTGTAAATTATATTGGTAAACACCAATTATTTCAATTTCCGCATGGCTTTATCTTCCGAGCTTTGGGCGGTCGTCCTGTGAATCGAACTCTGTCGAATAACTTAGTAGATCAAGTCGCTGAAATTTTCAAAAATGAAGAAAAATTCATTATTGCCTTAGCACCCGAAGGGACTCGGTCGAAGGTCAATAAAATAAAAGTTGGTTTTCATCACATTGCCAAAACTGCTGCTATTCCTATCGTTCCATGTGGTTTTGATTTCCGAATTCGAAAAGTTATTTTCCGAAAACCGTTTTATCCAACAGACGATTTGAATAAAGATATGAATGAGTTGATGGATTTTTATTTAAAAATAGAAGGGAAATTCCCAGCGTTAGGAATTGATAAAAATACGGTATGGTAATGCAGATTTTCGAGTTACGGATTGGATTATTTTGACGTGATACGGGTTACAAGTTTTATCACCTTGGTACAAAAAATCACAACCCGTAAACTCGCCCTACTCTTCCAAATAATTTCTCAAATATTCAAATTTAGCCGTTAAATCACCATTTTTTGTAATTCGAGCATTACGCATCACTTCGCTATTTTCTCTGTCTAATAACTCCTCAATAACGTGATTAATAAATTGCTTTCCGAAACTTTCGGAAGCATCTCTTGGTAATTCGTTTGGCAAATTATCGATCGTCATCATATCAATTGTATGTACTTGATAAGGTTCTTCTGCCTGTTCTGTTTCAGGATTATAACCAAATACGGGTTCTGCAATAGTCGTTGCGTAAAGCGTAGAAGGAATTGAGGCAACTGGTGCAATATCGCAAGTAACATCGGCAATGACTTTGATCTTGAAATCCGTTTGTTTCATCTCAGACTTAGTGAAAAATTGCGGTGCGGCATTATCCCAATAAATTCCATTTATCATAATATCCGCCACTTTCGTATAAGGCTCAAATGTAGATTTAAACAATTCCGGATTCTTATAAAATTCACTTTTATTAAATAGACTTTCGTCAATTCGTCCCGCATAATTTCTACAAATCAATTGCGTATAGACTGGCTCATCAAAAGTTTCTATCAAAAATTCACGAGGTTTCACTCTACGAAATCCCATCGCATCTAACACCTCTGCCGAACCTTTTCCGACTCTTCCCGTACCCGTCAAAACGATTTTAACAAGCGGTAATTTTAAATGCTGACTGTAAAAATCTTTTACATCATTAAAACTTTCGAATGCCGACATTCGAGGTAATTCAAACGCCTTCGTTCGCTGTCCGTAAGTCCACAACGCATTATGAGCACCAACGATTCCTGCCCAACGACCAAACGCAATGACCCGTTTGCCATCTTTTCTCAAGACTTCGTAATCAACCATGCGGATATTTTTATCCACAATTGCTTGTAACAATTCTCGATTATAAACCTGCTTTTTAATCGTATGAGAAAAGAAAAAATAGGTTTTATCTTCAATTAAATTTTGAATCGGTACTTCTTTCACGCCCATCAAAACATCACAATCACTCATGCGTTCCGTCAATACGATTCCTTCATTTTCATATTCTTCATTTTTAAAACAGCGATTGTCAGACGGTTGTATCCATATTTCAATAGGATATTTATCCATAATGTAAGCACATTGTTTCGGTGATAAAGGCACTCTTGTATCTGGTGGAACTTTTCCTTCTCTAATTATACCAATTCTCATATCAAGTAACTTGTTTTATTTTCAACAATAAAAATGAATTTCACGTAAAAATATAACATTTTTTAGGCTTTAAGGTATTTGCAATGTTAATTTTTTTTCATCTATTGAAACCTGTGGCGTTTTGAAAATCCCATAGGTTTTTACGAAAATTAAAAAAAAAGGGAAGGGAACATTTTAAAAATGCTCACTTCCCCTGCTACTACGTTAGGTGTTAAATACTTAACCTACTACTCTTCCGATTCAATCAACTCAAACCCTTGACTCCAAAAGCCATTACCCATTGAAGAGTAATTTGGGTCTTTAATTCGTTTGTGAATCGCAACACGATTTTTGACTGCAATTAGGAAAATATACGTTGCTTCATCATCAATCATTTGTTGTAATTCTTTGTATAAAATAGCTCGTTTATTAATATCTAATTCCTTTTGAATCGCTTCCAAAATTTTATCACTTTTTGCATTACCAAAGCCAGTATAATTTTGTCCACCATTCGTAATAGCGTTGGTATGCCAAAGCTGTGAAGGGTCAGACTCCACTGGCGATGCTTGCCAAAGTCCAAAATACATATCAAATTTTCGAGCCTTCATTTTTTCCAAAAATACTCGATAATCCAACGCAATTGGGACGATTTCGATACCTACTTTTTTACAACCATCTTTGAAAATTAACACACCATCTTCGCTGGTCGTTGCGACACTTGGATAAAGCACTTCTATTTTGAAATCAACCGTTTGCTCGTCGATTATTTTATCTAAAATACCATCTTGATTGCTATCTTTCCAACCTGCTTTTTCCAATAAAATTTTCGCCTGTTCGATATTAAATGGTTGGAATTTAAGGTCTTCATTGATAAAAATTTTCGTGGAAGGATGAATGAAAGTCGTCACTCGTTCGGACAAACCGTAAAAGGTCGTTTTGGAATAATTATCCACGTCCATTAACAATCGTAAAGCACGGCGAGTATTCACGTCTGCTAATTTCGGATTGTCTTTATTCATACCCATATAGGAATAAATAAACTGCGAAGGCGTACCCGTGTGGAATGTATTAATAAAGGTAGAATCTTCACGTAATTCTTCCGTGAATTTGCGAGGGTCAATCCGATACATTACGTCAATTTCCTCAGCTTCCAAAGCCGCAACTGCCGTATTCATATCTGGAATCGTCTTATAAATCAACTTTTTAGGTGTTGCTTTTAGCCAATCGTTGGTGTTTTCCACCTTATTTGCCCACCAATTCGTTTTCAATCGAAGTACGATTTTTTGAGTCGGTTCCCAACTATCCAGAACGTAAGGCCCAGAACCAACAACGATATTATTTTGAAAATCAGGTGCGTTGAAAAAGTCCGCATAACCTTTTAAGGCTTCATTTTCCGTTAAGTCCTTATAGGTTGCTGGATTTGAAAAGTCACTAACCGTATAGTCGTCTAAAATACCTTCTGGGTCATAAATATGTTTTGGACAAATCATTAAATCTGCCAAAGTTGATTCCATAATCATATACCGTTCACACGTCAAAATGAATTTTTTTGGATTCGTTTCGTCTATCTGAATATCTTTGATATAATCAAAATACACCCGAAGTGCACTATTTTGAATTCCTGGTGCTTTCATCACTTTTAGTGAAAAAGCAACATCTTCACCAGTAATCGGTTCGCCCGTATCGTCCCAGACCGCTTCTTCCCTAAGTTCAAATTCCATCGTCGTTGTACTATCCGAAATCTCTTTAATAATTGGGCGAGATTTTGCCAATACAGGAACTAATTCATAGGTAGAATAATTTATTTTTAATAAAGATTGAAAGATACGTTCCATCATTCTTCGAGAACCTGCATCTACCGCATTCATGGGGTTCAACATGACTGGGTCTGAAGATTGCCATATCACAATATCTTTCGATTTTTCAGTCGCACAACTGCTAATGAAAAATATAATTGCCAATAGGGTAAATAATTTTGTTAAATTTTTTAGCATGATTTTTAGAATTTATCTTACGGTGATTTTTAGAGTCGGTTTAAATTTTATCATTTAACCTGAAAATATATCTTTTTTGCTTTCGTAATGAAACTAAAAGTAAATTATTTTATAATCTCAAAACAAATTTCAAACACACTCTTGTAATAGTTTTGTATTTAATACGTCAAAATATTTGATACAAATTAACGACTTTTTATTAAAGGTGTTCATTTTGTAATTAATATCACAAAAAAAGAGAATTTACTTCGACTTATCAAAATCTTAGTCGTATTTTTAAAGTCATTATGCTTTCAAGACAAGTTTTTTATCAAAATTCAATTCTAACTGTGATTATTCGCAGAATACAGCGACAAAATGGAAGAAGCATCTAATAAAAATTCAATGGAAAATCAAAGCCAAATAGAGGAATTGTTGGAAGGATATTACACCGGTGATAACGTCACGGTTGAACGTTTCTTTCTATTATTTGGTGATAAATTGATACATTTTGCAAATGCAATTTTGAATGATGTCAGCAAAGCTAAAGATGCGGTGCAAGATGTCATGATAAAATTGTTGGAAACGCCAGTTGAGTTGCGTCGTGAGAAATTCCGACCAAATGTAACTAACGTTTTGGGCGCTTTAAAAATGCGGGTTCGCAATCGTTCTATTGATTTGATTCGTCAACAAAATCGTCATCGAGAAGTTGATATTCAAACGTTATTTACCTTAGAAGGCGGTGATAATTCAAATACCGATTTCATTGTCAATGACGAATTAAAAATGGCAATTCGGATTTTAGAACCTTTGGAAAGAGAGGTTTTAAGAAGTCATTTGGAAGGTTACAATAATCAAGAATTAGAGGAAATGTACCCGAGTGACCAGTCTCCGAGGGTTTTGAAACAACGAATTAAGCGAAAGCTAAAAAGAGAAATTTTACGATTACGAATGAGCAATTAAAAAAATACAGGGTGTGAAGGCACACCTAACTATCTGATTTGTATAAAATTAAAGAGAGAATTTGTGAGTAAGGACAATTACATATCAACATTCGAAATGAATCTTGAAAAGATTATTGATTATGTTTTCCATGATATTCCGAAAAGTGAGGAGATTATGATGGAAGATTATTTCGATAATCAAGAGGAATTGGCAGTGGAAGTCGATAATTTACTTGATTTCTGTTTGGAGCAGAACATGAGTAAATTTATGGTCAGACATTTTATAAAAAATAGAACTTCAGAAGCCTTAAATGAAATTTTGGCAAATATAGCGTTTTGCTTAGATGAAATAGCGGTTCAAGCAAAAACGTCTTTTGAAGTCATTGAACAGTCAAAAATTGAAAATTCAGATATTGTTGCAGTACCAAATAAAGTAACTAAAATTGGTAAACGATTTTTAAAAGTAGCTTTCACGTTATTGTTAGTGCTGAATTTACCGTTTTGGCAATCATATAGTGGTGACGTTTCAAGTTCAAGTCTTTTGAAAGCATCGCAAAAAGAGAAAGTCCAACAAATGATGACGCTTTCGGCTTACGAAATTCAAAATATGAGGGTCGATATGTTGGATGACCGTCCGATTACTGACTTTATGACTATCGTTGCAATTCCGTCCTCTTTTGAATTACGATATATAACGGTTGATTAAGGGAACTGGAAACGAGGAAACAATTAATATAAACG
>Ga0306864_1000603_pt1 | contig 16225 bp, 13 predicted proteins | sample AntRauTorckE5430_FD_190448 | JGI IMG/M metagenome (GOLD analysis project Ga0306864, IMG submission 190448) | Saline lake microbial communities from Rauer Islands, Antarctica - Metagenome Torckler E5 #430 (v2) (version 2) | ecosystem: Environmental > Aquatic > Non-marine Saline and Alkaline >...
GAGTTTCTTTCCAAAGAAGAACGAAGAAACCTTAGAAGTATTTGATGTAATCACTGAAGATGTTTGGATGAAAAGTAAAATCAATGTAAATGATTTTGATGACAAAGTAATCCCGATTGATGGTGAAAGCATCGGAATTTCTCAGCTGGCCTTGTCAAAGAATAGGAAAGCAAAAATTAGGAAGAGGCTTAGAGAAATTAGCAAAGGTTCCACGCTGCCAAAACACATGTGTGCAGATGGAGCGTGCAGCGATGTAATAAAACTGAAAAAGAAGTAAACCTCAACAAACTATGATGTGCACCAATATACCTCCTTGTCAAGACAGGTGTTGCATGATAGGCAATATAAGAGAGGCACATTTGGCACTACGATCTAAACAAGAGTCTAGTAATGATCTCGTTGGTGTCCTATAACTGATGCTATTAGTGGTACTTACCAAGTAGTGCAGGTATACTATCACAAATGACCACTGCAGTAGGAATTAAGCCGTACTTCGTTACATAGGCCCAGAACCAAGCATGCCATATCACCAGCATGATACGCTTGCCAGGAACCGAAAGCATTTTCCGAGACTAATCATATGGAGAACGTTAACATCAACTCCCATAGCGCATTTCACTTTACACATATTCCTTCAACGTAAGCATGGGTCCAGTGGTACTTCTGGCACATTGAATCCTCATTATGCATCTATTTCACTATCATATATCAACATCGAGGAGAAGAAGTTAGGTGGTGTTGTGTTGGTAACCAATCATTGCATTTCTCGATGTTACATTGCTGTTATCATAAATATCTTCTCCTGCAGGTGACTTCTTTTTCATTTATGATACTGCTTAAAATCGGGAGAGCCCAACTTTAATACCAATAATCAAGCAAACCAATCAGTGATATATTTTAGAACGCTCGGCATCGAAGGTTTCGTAGAATACACGCTACAATAGAGGAATATTCCTAAATGTCTTTCCACTATTTGCACAACTTTTTCAATTTCAGTAAAGATCTCGTCAATGACAACGTGTGCATTCTTCTCTCTCTCTGTCTTTATCATAGATAGCCTGGCGCAATTTAAGCATGCAATGGTATAGATGGCTGAACAACATTACTTGCACATAGTGAAGTAGGAATGAAGCTTAGTAAAATGCGATAATAATATTGGTTATTTTAGGCACCGGGCAAACATTCGTATGGGAATGATCCACTTTACAGAAGAGTTTCGAATTACGTCTCAAATATGTTGCACTGTGGAGAACGCAAAGACTTATCTTACATTGGATGTTTATTGGCATTGTTGAGTTCAATTGTTCCTCAAACCTAAAATGGAATTTGATCTATTTTTGTCACTTCGATAACAAACTTAAAAACTAATGAGAGTATTAGGATTGTTGTCTTCAGAAAGGTCTAAAGAAGCTGCACTTCGATCATCTGTGCTGTTTATATTCCTTCTGATAACATCAAATAGCGTCGACGTGTTGCTACCCATAGCCTGTGCTGCATGAGCTGCGTTGGCAACTTTCCGTGTCCTCATTGATGTCTGACGAAACTTGCCGATTTCCTTAAGCTCAATAAATACATTGTTTAGAACAGAAGTAACTTCGTTTTGTAGCATAGATGAAATTTCATCTGTCATTTCCCTTCGAAGCTGATCTATCGCCCTCTGAGTCATAACATTATTTGCTTCTGTGATCTCAGTCAACTCTCTCTTTAGCGCATTGAATCCTCCTTGCCAATCATCTCTATGTTTAAGTAAGTCACCGTGTCCATCAGAGTCAAGCAAAGCGTGGAAAAACTGGTTATTGTTTTCAATACGTTTTCTATGTCTAATTGGCATCATCGACAGGTACTCAACAACGAGTTCTGCTCTCTCGCGTTGCCGTGTAGCAGACACATTCTCTTGTACTCGCGAGAAACTGTCGCCCAGTACTGCAATCAATGCGTTCAATGCGATGACAAGAATAACAGTGACTGCAATCACAAAGACAGCAGAAACTAGGAAAGTTTCTTTTGCATCGTATAAAATGCCGTTCTCGTACGACCCCAAAATGGTTAATTCGAACGTAGAAAGGACGGACCTGGAGAGGTTACCAAAAGGATCGCTATCACAGTCATTTGACAACACGTTTTCGTCCTCGATCATAACTTTGCACTCTCCAGGAACTTGCGCCAGTAGAAGACGAAACGCCACTGTAAAGCCCATCAAAATTGAGATAATGACAATAACAAAACCTCTCACATCGAGGAAACTCTGGAGGAGGAATGCAACAAGATAGCCCGTAACTTCGAAACCTCTCAACATTGATACAAACTTGGCAGTTAGGAAAAGGGTAGTGACGACCGCCAATGGAACATTCCCTTTACCAGAATTCGTCATGACAATGTAGGACTGGTCTTGGTAGTCTTGTGCAATTACAACGATTGAGTACGCAAAAACCAAGACGATACAAATAAATTCAATGAAGTGCCATTTTCTATTTGTAGAACAAAGAGTGATGAAGTCGATGAGTGACAAGTAATATTTTGTGGAAAACACCCCGATGTTTGTGCAAGCGCATGCGCAAGCACACCATGAAACTTACGATCTGAAGAAGTGACCTCTTTTAGTATCAAACCTTACTCCTTGCTGTATTAGAAAAGCTGTGTTGAGTAGCATTACCGTCCACGCAAGTGCAGTGATCACGCGTATATCATTTGTCTCTTTTGATGTAGAGGATGCACTTCTATCTACGAAATGAACCCAACACAAGCAAAACAAAGCGTTCAGAAAAAAATCGACGAAGAAGTAATACTTGATCCCTGCATTCCAAAGAATAGCTAGCACTAGTCCCATTGCATCATTGTCAAATATTTCAGAACCAGTATTCGGCATTGCAAGCAGCGCGGAAAGGAAATCCAAGGACCCAAGCCCAGGGATCGGAAGCACTGCGGGAATAAGGATAATCTCATCTTTGTATTCTTGTCCAAATCGGGATTGCATACTGTCCTGTTTCTCCAATTTTTGAGATTCTCCACCCCAAGGATTAATGTATGAAGCACTTCCACATTCCTTTGGGTCATTAAGGTGGCACCTTCTGGGCCCAGCAAACGGCACCTTGACATATGTCATCTTACTAAGGATGTCAGTTGCGTATCCTGGTGGATGATTCATAATCAGCTCACGAAGAGTCAGGAAGGCATCAACCGGCATAGTAGTTGTGAGCAGGCTGCTAGACCATGCACTTTGAGAATCTAGAGTACCGTTGACGACGGGTGTGAGAATCAGAGTCATTATATTCGGTTTCCTCAGCTCTACGGCTGTTTCAAAGCAACCAACACCAGTGGTTCTGTCAAATGTCAATACGCTTTCAGGAGCTTCGTCTAATACACCTCCTGCACAAATCAAGCTTTCTTTAGATCCTTCAAGCATGCATCTCTGGAGAAATGAAGGGCCTTCGGGACTTCTAAACATGACTTGCTCCTTTGCCCAATCTGGCATATCGAGCGTTCCTTGTAATGGAGTGTAGTCAATTGAAAGCAGAGGGCCTAATTTGACTACCTTGACATCGCCATTGGCATGTGACATGGCAATATACTGGGCACCGTTTCCACTAAACTCAACATTCATAGCAATACTTGCACTACGAATTTCTTGAACACATTTGAAGTTGACAGTATCATGAATCGTGAAGGTACCTGCGTCGGTTCCAACAACAATATAATCACCTGCAGGTGATATGGCAATAGTGTTGACTCGCCCATCTACAAAAAACGAGGCAAGCTTCCGCTCTCCTACAAGATCGACGATCATCACCTCGCTACTTCCATCACCAATGGCAAGAATAGGCAATTGCGGATGATATGTTTGGCATCGAACTGTCCGCTTACGAGTGATCTCCATGCTTATGTTTTTTGTTGTCAAGTCTAGGAGACTGCACCTATTTCGTCCGGATGTGATTGCCATACCAAAAGAAGATGCATATTCCCCTATATCATTATACGCTGTTTGTGACAATGAATCTATCATCCAGATGCGACCACCAACAGGCACTGGGTCGCAGCGTTTCTTGAATAATACTGTATCAAGGATGTGTACTTTCATTTCTCTACCTCCACATACTATCGACATGCCATCTACAAAGTACATGCATTTTGAGCAACAAGAAGAAAAAAGTATATTGGATAGAGCTCAGGAAATATCTTACCTGGAGACCACGCAACACTTTTCAAGTTTTTCTCAACAAAAACAGACGCAATAAATTGCTGATGAATCTTCCCAACTGATACTCGTATACTTACAATCTTGAGAAACCCATCCCTTCCTACTACAGCTAGACGATCCCTCTTGCCTTTCGCATGACAAAACTTGACACAACTATAAACATCAGATTCTCCCGCCGATGCAACATCGCCGACTTTTGCGACAGTATCGAATTCTCTTTTTGAATCTGCAATGATCACATCATTGCCTTTGGTTCTAGCGAGAAATCTTCCATCTGCGGACCACGAAATGCAACAATCCTCACCTCTAGTACTATCCATCGTCAAACCAAGCGGTTGAATAGGCTCAAAAAGAATGAGACTGACTTCTCTGTTGTCACTCCTCATTGCAATAGTAGATTGGCCACCCCAAGAAATACTCTATTGGAAAACGATAATGTTAGCGCCAGTTACATTTTCATATCAGCACAATAAATGTACAGCACAATAGTGTGACCTTACCGTGACCCATCCACTTGTCTGAAATGTCTTGATGGGATGCAATGTCGACGAGTCCACTACTGTCATTGCCTTGGATCTATTCCCAAGTAATAGATATCGATTAAAAGGATCGAATTCTATTGTTTGCACGGTGCCATCCATATAGAGCTCTCTCACAATTTTCCATAAATCTGCATCAATAATAAGGACTGTCTTATCATACCCTCCCACGATCAAAAGCGATGAATCATGATTGAATCTGAGAGCCCGTATTGCTCCAGTTCTTTCGAGCTCGAACAAATAATGTGAAAGTATCCAGTCATCCGCATCTAGGCAAAGCATGCTAACACGTAATTTTCCAAGTTTGGTACCGTAGACCATAGTGATTCCACCTCCCTGCCTGGTCTTGGCACTGAAGCCAAAGGAAAGTGACAATATCGCACTATCAGCCTGATCAATGACTTTTATTCGCATTGCTTTATGCGACATATCTACATCTTTAGATACGGTGACTATTGACACTCTTCCATTCTTCTCTCCAATCGCAATAGCTCTAGGATTGGGTGCGTATTTGGTTGCACTATCTTTTAGAAAAGCAATGGAACAAACTTCACTTTGCACACGAACGCTATCAACTAGATGGACAAGATCTTTTCTTTGCGTCGAAATGGAATATACTTTGACGAAGCCGTCAAACCCACCAACAGCTAGCAACTGAGCTCTCAGACCTTTTTGTTCTACTTCTCCATCTCCCTCAATATCTTCTGCATCTTCTACCCAATCTATAGCTGACACTGTGCAAGATCGTTCGATTGTATATATCAGTCGAAACTGTTGAGTTTCATATAACTCGACACCATGCCCATTTTTCAAAGCTACTGCAAGCAACGAACAGTCCAAATTGAACATTATTGTAAAGCATTCTGCACTTGTTTCGATTTCTTTGAGCTTCCCTGATGTAAAATCACCCTTGACAAATCCTCCAGCGTTTTGTGGATCTATATTATTCGAAAATACTGAATCTCCTTCAAAGTCGATCTCAAACTCTTCTCCATCATTTCCTTGTTCGTGAATAGACACCCGTTTCATATTCCCCTGCGAATCCATACTTGAATTCTGTAACTCATCGACACGAACTGAATCATCTTTCGAAAGGGATGGCTTTGCAAAGAGCGCAATGGAATCTCGTCTATTTGAGCCCAATTCTATCGGCTTTACTTGCAGATTTTCATTTATTTGAGAAAATGATGCCGAAATCTGTCTACTATGCCCCGTTTGTACCGTTTTCGTCGACATATTGCCTGGCCTTTTGGGTACGTTGTAGGTTGAAGAAGGAATCGTCTGTATTCCTATCACACCTTTGTTTATCTGTGGGAGCGGTTTTAATTCATCAGCACCTCTTTTTGTTTCTGGTGCATCTGCTTTTGGCGATGACGCTTCTTTCCCTTGCATAGTGTTTATGAGAGATTGCAACGGCGAACCATCGTATGAAACTATTGACTGTATTTTATCCGTCGATGGGATAGCACTCAGGAAATTTTGATATGGTGATGCTGGTTCAGACGAAGTTGATTTTTCTTGTGTTATTTTGTGATTCTCTGCTATTTCATCTGGCAGAGGGGTTTCTTTCCCTTGTACTGTATTTAACGTTGACTGCGACGGATACTGGGGTGTTGGTGGCCAAGCTGATCCAAGTTGATTTTTTATTGGGCTCATATGTGAATTTTCGAATGGAGAAGCTGGAGTTGAAACTAGACCTGAATTTTGAGCTTGTGCCTCTTCATCCATACCATTTTGAATGCATTCTGCACATTCTCCGCATGCTCCATTACTGCACTGTGTACTTGGTCTAAAGTGATATTCCATTATTGCCTTCGTCTTCAAAGGTGTTTATCAAGTTCACAATCGCATTTGGTGTTGATCTGTGGTTATTAGTTATTTTTAACATTTTTTCAGCGAGGCATTTTATGTGACCCTTTGCAGTTTGTGAGCTAAATATACTAAATTAGGCCTATAATCACTAATTTGGTGGCCGCGCCAGAATCTGAACCAAACACAATTTTTGACGTCTTGCAGCTTCTTGTGGATTATTGTTTATGCCTCCTCTCTTTCTTAAATACCTACTTATTGTACCCTATTGTACCTACCATATCGACTATCGACTCGTATCTATTCTTCCTAACTGCAGCTAGTAGCCTATCATCTTCTGTTGTCACGGCATATTTTGAAAATACCAATACATAATCTACCGATATAACAGGAAATCACCATGGATGACCTTCTCGCCCTCATGGGTTCTGACCACGAGGATGACTCAATCAGTTTAGATCTTGCATCGGAGGAACAATCTAGTAGCCAGGAGAAAGCTAGTACTAACAGCACTGGCAACATTCAACCTCCAGCAATAAAACAGTCCAATCATAAATCTAATGCTGGTTCGGTTGATCCCTTTACAAAGATTAGAATTGTTCAGCGTAAAACTGGGAAAATGGAACTTGTGGACCTCTTTTCCCCTTTCCAATTCGTCACTACTGCTGTCCTTGCAAGTATGAATAAGACGCAGCTATCTGCTCTCATCACGCACCCATCCAACAATAACGACAGTGATTCACCTAGTGGAAGGAGTGCAATGGCTTCCATGGGTATTGTACTAAGCAATTCCGGAACCAGAATATCGAAGAATGGACGCGCTTTTTCTATCATTACACTGGGAGATTTACATACTGGTCCCACAGTTTCTATATTCCTCTTTGGTCATGCATATTCAAACTTCACGACAAAAATTCAAACTGGCTCTGTTATTGCAGTAGTTGGAAGCTCAATCATGCCCTCACGGCAAGGGGGAGAGACTAGGATATCGCTCAGTGTGAATGATACACAGCAACTCATTCTCGTAGGCAAAGCCCTGGATCATGGAACATGCGCAGGAGCAGATACAAGGAAAAACTATTCCAATAATGGAAATGACCAATCGAGCAATAAAGTCAAGTGTAAAAAACATGTCGATCTAAGGTTAGGTAGATTCTGTAAATTTCATCAGAGGCAACAGCAGCAAAATCAAGGTAGTGCGAAGAAACATGTGAACGCATCAAGTGCTGGGAAGAAGACAAACATGACATTTATGCAAGGCTTGAGAGCAGAGAAAGACATGCAAAAGCCGGCAATGGCTAGGAAATCTTTCCGAGGCAACACCAATCAGCCAATATCATCGAATACAATGACTATCACCATGCCTGGACAAGGTACCGTGGTTACAGCACACCTTGGCAACCCGGGAATGCGTAATAATAGCACAGCTTCTCATCAGAGAGGAGGGCTTGGTGGTTCGAAAGCTTTGGAGGAAGCTCTTGGAAGGAACAATGCACACCTGGGAATTGGTAATAGAGCTCCACCACCAGCAACCATGCGACAACGCGCATCAAAGCACATGTCTCTTCCCAATTCAACGACGACGAGGCGAACTCCCCTCTCAGCAGGACAAGTTGGACTTGCAGTTTCATCCTCAGGAATGCACAATCCTTATCTGTCCAAAGCAGCAGCATTTCCTACAAAGAGCACTTCCTCAAAGCCGGCTCAAGTCACTATTACCAATGACATTCTAGGCCAAGTGCTAGCACCAGGTAGAAAACTTTCATCGCACACTCCACTTAACAAAAAAAGCAAGAGTAACCCTGAAAAGAGGACACGCAATCTTGTGCATATGGAGGGCATGAACGGTCAAGTTCAGGTCCCCAAACCAAATGCATTATTTAACAAAGCCGTCACAAAAAATCAATACAACTCAGCTCCATGTGCAGCTCACCTACAACCAATAACCCCATCTCCTAAACAAAGATCTGCAATGCTGGAAAAACAGAAGCAGCTAGCCGAACGTTTGAGACATGGCAAGACTTCAGCATATGAAAACACAGGCACAAAAATCAAGCCTAAAGGTACCACCAAAAGTAGTGCTGAGAGTGGGACATCTGACCTTGATGCTATTTTGGGAATTGCACCGATGTCCGAAGAGACACGTGCGTCTATATTAGAAGCCAAGAGCAAGTATTCCCAAGAAGCTAATGCCGAATCCTATGCCAAGAGTCGTCAAGCAATATCAGAATTAGAGAAGCAAGAAGCCAAACACGACAAAAGACAGGCGCGAAAGACGCAATCGGCATCAGGAACAGTGCCTGCATCAGCTGGGACTGCAATAATTGTGTCTGAGTATAAATGTCTAACTTGCAAAAAGATCACTCAGAAAAAACCAACGCGTTGCATACATTTGAATCATAAAGTGAAACGCAAGCGCGAGATCAAGAAAAAAGACAGTGTTACACAGCAGCGTATGAACTTAAAGACACGATCAGCTGACGATGGAGGAATAACTCTTGGAGCTGGATTGGAATGGAGTGAATGGGGAGGAAGGTAATTTTAAAACTAAGACAGTGTAGTGTAGACATATCTTCGTATCACTTGGGCTGTATTTTACAATAATAAATAAAAACTTTAGAGTAGAGACATCCCTGATTTAGTCTCTCATTGGTCTCAATGCTCCTCTTCCGCAACTATTACCTTGTATGCCTCCGGCGTCATAAGATCGTCAACTTCACTTTCATCAGACATCTCTACCTTCACAAACCATCCTTTACCCTCAGCGTCTTCATTAACCAACTCAGGAGAATCCTCAAGGGATTCATTGACCTCGATAATAGTCCCATTGATTGGAGCGTATACTTCAGAAGCAGCCTTGACAGACTCTACAAGAGTAAATGACTCACCCTTTTCAATTTCATCACCGACTTCTGGAACTTCAACAAAAACAATGTCTCCAAGAAGAGATTGTGCGTGCTCAGAAATTCCAATGGTAGCTATCTTCCCGTCAACCTTCACATATTCATGGGCTATAAAAGTGAAATTAAGAAAGGAATGTAATGTCAGCATGTGTTCACGAAATACTTGCATTTTATTTTTTTCATAAAGACTCCTTGTTCGGAAGATATCGACTTATAACTCACATGCTGTGTATTTGGTGCTGAACATTTTGGAAGTTCCAACTGCTGGAGAGCTGTAGCGAGAAATTTGCATCAGGGAGCGCCTGGTGGCGGTGCGGAGCATCATTGTTGCAGCGGAAGCCATTGTTGCAGTGTTAAGAAATGATGTAACGGCGGATAAGTTTTGTGTGTTTTGTCAGTTGCTGTTTGCATACGAGTACAGAAAGAAGAGCGCAAGATGAAGTTCAAGTGTTTCCAAAACTTTCTCGCTTTGGTAAAGATCCGAAAAATGGTGACGTCACGATTCGGGCCGTATTATGTAGCCAGTTCATTTTCGCGCCATATCACAAATCAATCAAGCAATAGCAAAGACAAAGACAAAGAATGAAGATACATGTCATTGGATATCCTCCTCCTATTATCCTCCTCACAACAAAAAGAAATCATCAATATCATCATTGAAGATCAAGGAAAGGTGAAAACTCATTTTTGAATCCTCTAATTCCCCCATTTAACCCTTTTTCTACAGAAGAAAGATGTTCTGATCAATAACAGTACATGAAAATAAGAAGAATGAAAGCGCAGTTGAAGGTGTAGGTCATATTATCTTGTCTGAAACTAAGGCAGAATATTCTAAAGAGCTGACGAGCAAGTTACCTGTGCAAAAAATCTTAAAAAGAAACTCAATCATCAGGAATGAACAAACAAACAATAAAGGCCAGAAGCAAAACCAGCGCCACGAACAATAGACATTGAAAAGAATACACAAGTTCTATAAAAGTTAAGATTTACGAGAAGAATGGGCTATTGTCACAAAGAAATAAGAATTTTCAAAGTCAGTCAGAGGTTCCACATACGCACTGAGCGTATGTCTGCTATCCATCTACAAATAAGTCCATTGAATCCAATTTCTGAATCATCTTTCTAGTTTGAGCAGAAGTTTGTGTTTGAGGAATCGATAACAAACACATGGACTTTTTGCACTAATGCCTCACGAAGACGTCTTTTTCGAAGAAATGATTACAGGAGTGATAGACAGGTAGACTACACTATCAAATCAGTTACAAAGAACATCGACTTTATCTCAGCGGGTCAAGATCTTATAAGTTAGTCAGATTTTCAAAGTGTTTGTTGTGGAGAGCGTAATACACACGTACTTATCAGAGGAGTAATGTTATGGGTAATATCTGCTCTCGAAAAGAACGATTGCACGACTGTCCTCAAGTTTGAATGACAAGGATTGAACTCATCGACTATTGTTGCTTTCCGATGTTTACGTTCGTTGACTGCCTCGTCAGAATGCACTACATATCTTCACCACTTGCTCATTCATGCATTTCCAGAGACAATTACTCTGTTTTCGATTAGAAATAAAGACTAAAGTCGCCTTGTCCCTACCCTACCCCGGCACAACTACTTATTATTTTAAACCAAGTATGATTTCAGTGGTGGTCTCATCTGTGGCACACTTGAATAAGTCTTTTGACCTTGGGCCTCATCAAGAGGAGCTTGAAAGCTTTAACATTTCTGTGTTACAGTGGTCAATGGTTGAAATTAATTTTAAACACAATTCTGTCCTCTTCTGTATGCGGGTAGGTAGGTATAGCAAGTCCTCATATTGATCTCATTACAAACCAGGTCTATAAGTAATTGGTCTGGCCGATCTTCATCTGTAAAACGAGACATATTTACTTCATTACGCTTACAGGAAACAACAGACTCAATAATGCTTCATATTGTACCCTAAAATATAATCCGTTACTCTACTTCAGCTTCTTCCGTTTCAAGACCAACGTCTGCATTTCGTCCGAAAACAGTTCCTACCAAGAACTTTTCTTCTTTTACTCTCTTACTAGCTTTGACACCCTCTGGAAAGATGAGGCGATCCAATCTAATTACTTCCTTCAATCTGAGTCCAGTACTATCCATCTCAATAAATTCAGGTATTGGCACTCCATCTTCCACAATACAACTCACGTGACGACTCCGAGGAACTACAAAACCACCTCTCTTCAAAGCTCCACTTTCCTCCTCATTGATATATTCGATAGGGATATTAATGGGTCTGCCAGGAAAGTATCTCAGGTAATTACAACAATAAATCTTCTGTAGAATCGGATGATGCTGTACGTTGGCGGGCATAACTCTGTGCACAACTCCCTCTTCATCGTCATCATCTTCAAAAACAGTGAGATCATAAACACGACTCTCGAAATTATGATAAGTGAAACGATCCATCTCACGCTGGATCTGCTCCCATGGAGTTTTCACAAGGATCTTGGAGGATGCATGAATCGAAAGAATACTTTGTGTCGGATCTGATCCATAAATGATACCTGGGACAAGTTCATCATGGTCACGAAGACGATAACATGGTTGACTTCCCTTTTCTGATCGTTTGTAGCCAGATAGTAATCTGATGTTCAGCGGTGAGACAAGATCATCTTCATCTTCATCGTCCAGTTCAGCGTCAGCAGTTATTTCAGCAGATCCAGGTGTCTGAATCTCTTTACCATATTCCGGGAAGTTTACAGCAAAGTACTCAGCGAGCGCTGGGTCTTTTTCAATATCCTCTACAGTGACTCCAGTTACCAAGGCGGAAGGATCATTCAAACTTTTAACCTTTGTTGAAAATGATCCTGCAAATGGTCTGAGATTTGGCCTGTTACTGAGACGAGCTACCAGACTCTTACCTACAATAGAAGCTATTCTAGGAGTCATGACTAGGGGTGCTGAAGGCGATGATGGATGGTCTATATACTTTGTATGAAGTTGCGCTGTACAGATGGCTTGACAGTCAGTCAGGGAGGAGGAATTTGAATGCTGATTTTTTCGCCAAGAAGTTGTTGCTTGTTTTCTGTTGTTTTACTGCAAAATTCAAATGGGGGTCATAAATATCGGTTCCCCCACAGAATTTTGTGGTTGTGATACATAAAGCAGCATAAAGTGAGCACTTGAAATGAGCTAAATATCTCAACATTTTTAGCTAAATCCCCTGGAATTTAACGGTATATTTTTAAACGGTTTCCATTTCATCAAGATCTAAAAATATTTACAGTACATCATTACTACGTTGCATTACATTTTTTGGTTCTCTCCTTACATAATTAGTAGCCTTTGAGTGAAGAGGAGGGAAGAGCAAATGCGTTTTGGGCTTATATTTTGTACAATTAAAAACTCAGTTCGTCCTGCATACAACGCTATCTACAACCTAAATACCAACAACATATCTACTAAGCCCAGTTTTAAACAAGGACTTTAATGGTGTCGTTGGATTTTTTAATAATGGATTGTAACTATTACTTGTTAGTGCGCAACGGAGTTTTCTGTCCCCCCAAATTGTGCCGAGAAGTATTATTTCATAGTACATACCACTCAGCTGTTAAATAACGTTGAGGAAAAGGTTATATAATTGTAGATCCATGATTGCAGTTTGATCCATTCTTGAATACAATGCTCGACTAGCGCGAGAAGAATGATATTCCATTAACGGACAATACGAGTGCCTGCTATGGCTGTGTGGACGGCCGGCGTCCCTTCGACAGTCCCCTTGTGGTTGCCTTGAGATCTACCTATCCCTTTTATTACCATTCAGTAGCAGTCTCACTTTAAGCTTTGACGTATTTCACACGCTTCGACACGCTTTGAAGATCTGTCTGAATGTTTTCGTGGTGTCGAGAGTGATGAGCGTCGCGCAGCCCGCAAGGGCTTTGATCGACTCATCAGTCAACTTCCTGCAGCCGAAAATTCGCAGCGCGCTAAGCTGAGGGAGCGTGGCTACGGCTGTGAGGGCCTCATCAGTTAACTTTTCGCAATTTCGGACGTTGAGCGAGGTGAGAGATGGGCAGCCATCAACGATGGCCTTGATTGATTCGTCGGTAAGGTTCTTGCACCGTGAGACATCGAGCGAGGTTAAAGAGCCACAGCCAGTCCCAATGATCTTTATCGACTCATCAGTGAGAAATTTGCAGTCTGCGACATTGAGCGATGTGAGAGATGGGCAATTGGTCCCAACGGCCTTTATCGACTCATCTGTGAGAAGTTTCCCACAGTACGCGACGTTGAGCGATCGAAGCGAGCACGAGGCTATAGCTTTGATAGCTTCGTCAGTAAGATTCCTGCAGCTCGAGACATTGACCGAGGTGAGCATGCAGCCTTTATTGGCTATGGTCTGCAAAGCCTCGTCGGTTAGATTCCCGCAACCCGAGACATCGAGCGAGGTTAGCAAGGAGCAGTCGACTATAGCTTTGATCGACTCATCGGTGAGTTTCGAGCAGCCAGCGACACTAAGCGAAGTGATTGAGGTACAGCCCGAAAGGATGGCCTTGAATGACTCGTCGGTGAGTAAAGGGCTGTCTGAGACATCGAGCGAGGCGGTGGCAGTGGTGATATCCTTCGACCTCTCACCCTCTGCACTACTCGATAACGCCATCCGAACGCTTCCAACAAAGCCAGAGACGGGTCGGGCCACAGCTAAGACTAAGAGGCGACTCAGCTGCATCAAATGCGATCGAAAAGCTGGCTTTCAGGAGAGGTGGATTTATTACGAGGAACAAAATACTTCTGTAGAATTATAACATGATACTGTTGTTAAAAAGTGAGCGTTGTGCCTGGTATCAAGTTGCAAGTTGCAATTTGCGACCCGTCAGCTGAACAGAAACGGTGTGGCAAAAATCGTCAACCACGCGCGCTGCGCATCGCTTTGGTTCAACAATTTATTATCTCAGCAAAAAAATAACAAGCAAGAAGCAAGAAGTCGTCCAACGTCCAACAACGTCGTGTCGCGCGATGAATACTCATACTTAAAACAAGACAAGGAACAACAAGGAACAATCGAGTCTTGCATCTTGCATTATCTCTTGGTTCTCTACCTTTCCTGCTGCGACTTACAGTTAACATTTAATAGCTTAAACAAATCAGGTGACAAGATGAAATTACCAGGTGCAATGAAAGAGGATAATGAAGTCTTCTCTAGGTTCTACACCATCACAGATCGTACGAAACAAGGTCAAATTGGCTTCTTCCGCTGCTTCTTGAATTGCATTCCAAGATTGAATTCCATCACAAATACGGAATCAAGAAGACCTCCTAATCCCGAAGGTGGCGTCCTCGTTCCTCCAGCGATTGACTCAACGGATGGATCGCAAGTGTCTAGAAACCAAAATGATCAACAATATCTACTTGAAGAATTTGAAGAGTTCATTCGCGATTGTGCCTTCAATGACTATCATCTGATACAGCAACATGAGAAGGGTGACCATGCAGAGGATGGTCCAAGTGCGCATACTGATCTTTCCCTCAATCGGTCCACTGAAGTTGACGATTCTTTCTCCTTATGCCCAACTGAAGGAGGATTCAGTGTCGACTATACTTTTGACTATGATAGATATGGGCGCGATTCTTTTGACAACGAAAGTTACTGCATAAAAGAAGATGCATCCGATATATCGGGATGGGTGCCATTCGAATCTCTTTCTTATTCTTCAAAGGTGCAGAAGTCATCAATGAAACCGTCATTGCCTAGGACTCCATTGAAGAATAATATCCATTCAGAATCTCAAGGTACGCCCGCAACAGAAGTATCGATTTATTCCACAAACAGTACAGATCATGATGATGATGAATGTGACAGGGACAAGGACAGGAAGAAATTGCTAATGATCGGAAAGACGGTTAGCCTTGACCTGCCAAGCTTTGATCTAGATGAAGGCAACGCTGAGACGGAAGGTGCTAATGCTGGTAATGGTCAAATTGTCTTTGATGATGATGATCGCAGTAGTGGTAGTGATTTGAGCCAAAGTGTCAGTCACGCTAACGGCAGTAAATCTGATATCTCCAGTTCCAATGGTCACAACAGTCGTGACCCACCAAGACCACTTCGTCAACGAAAAGAAATCGACAACTTCCTTGAACAAAATGAAAGGATTTCGTCAAGTCTTCATGCTACTGCTACAACAAAGGGAGAAGGATTATCGCATTACATTAGTGTTTTCTACCCAGATGATGACATAGATAGTTTAAATGCTTCTATACCAGAATCGGATGAAGATGAGAGTTGTTACAAAGAAACTTTCGATGACATTGGATCCAACAACAGAGAATTCGATAATCTTTACCATGCCGAAATGTCTTCTATCTAAAACATCTTTTATAAAACAAGTGTCTACACTTTTGTGTTGGAACGGTTCATTTATTGATTCGTACTGATTAGGTCAAAGTATTGAAAGTTACATATGAAGTTCTGCTCTCTAGATACATCGTTTTTATGCCAGGAAGATATTGGGACTAGATTCAATGACTTCATTATAAAGTCTATGATGGTGGCGGTAATCGATGCAAGAGCTGAAATGATCTATGCGTTGTTACACTCAAAGTCACAGGATGATCTTCATCCAATTGCTGACATTCCACAACCATGCTACTCACAGTATCTTCCACAGAGCTGCATCTTAACATGATTGGAAAACTAGGTAAGTCATCTAATAATAAGCTCGACGCGACCATTACTTCCGCACCGAGTACGATGCTTGAACCTTGTTGAATCTCCTTGACTTGCCAACGAATGATTCTTTTCAATTCAT
>Ga0306864_1000604_pt1 | contig 16206 bp, 12 predicted proteins | sample AntRauTorckE5430_FD_190448 | JGI IMG/M metagenome (GOLD analysis project Ga0306864, IMG submission 190448) | Saline lake microbial communities from Rauer Islands, Antarctica - Metagenome Torckler E5 #430 (v2) (version 2) | ecosystem: Environmental > Aquatic > Non-marine Saline and Alkaline >...
GATGTCAAATCGGCATTTGTGAAAGAACTCGAGCGTCTCAGCGGTGATGGCTATGTAGGCCCGAAACTTGATGAATTAATCGGTGCTAATCCTGGGCTTTTGGACATAAAATTTGATCATGAACAATACAGAGAAGTAACTGCTACTGAGTTTTTGTGTTGTGAGTGTACTGCAGGCAGTAGAGATTTGCTCGAATCACTTATTGATCGCGGTGCCAAAACAACGTTAAAGTGTTATCAGGAGACCGTTGAAAATGATAGCTTTGTCGAGTGCCTTCTCCTATCAGGGTACATGCCACTTGATTTTTCCGCAAATGGTGACAAATTTCTCGATTGTATGACGGAATCTTTCTCCTATCTTGATGAAGACGAAGCTCAGGACAATATTGTAAGCCTGTTACCATTGTTACTAGGCGATGTTAAACCAGGAGATCAATTTTGTTTTGGAAAACTCTCACTATCTCACATTGAAAGACTAAAAGATCTTCCTCAATTAGAAGCGGGTGTCACACATAAGGAAGGTGGTGCATTTGACGATATTCTTCAAGAATATATCAAGAATAATGATGGATACACTAGAGCATCAGTAGAGACATAAAATAGTAAACGCTTACTGAGATAGAGTAATCATTACTTTATGTGAAATTAGCGTGTGAGTTTTTACGATTGCGTACGACATTTTATATTGTATGAACAATCAATCTGAGCTCATCGAAAAATAGTATCTCATTACAAAGAAAACAACTGATATATAATATACTAGCTAACTGAGATATAAATATATGGTCACTGCAAGTACTGAAACTATATTTTTTTCACAAAATGATGTAGTCGTAACTACACTTTTACTGGTACAATACATGTTATAGTTGCAGGATCCATCTGCATCTTGACAAAACTGATTGCTTTACATGTATCTTGATCTTCATGATATTCACGAAGTTTTTTCAGAACAAGCAAAAGGGGATAATGGATAGTTGCATCATAGATATCATTCTTTTCATTCAGCAATTGTCTATGCCGATCATATATTTCTTTGCTGTATTTCTGATGTAAATCGACTTGGAAGAGAGGACCATGTTCATGTTCACCTTCATTCATGGCATCCAAAACTTGTATAAACTTCCGGAGCGATGCACTTCGTCGAGGTTGGCATAATAAACATATTCCGTTTATGCGAAGCATTCTTCCAATAGTTGCAGCCAAGTCAGCATGAAAATCAGAAAAATGTGTACAATCACTGACAAGCATTAGGTCAAATGGTACACAATTACTCAACATCATGGTTTCACTGGAACTCATATTTTTCATTACTTCATCGCATTCTTGTTTACCAATATTATTCGCTTTCCAAAGTAGAGAATGGCAGCGAATACCATTGGTGTCATTATTGCATTCGTATAGTTGTTGCGTTAATTGAGAACAAGAAACGTTATTCTCAACAGCATTCGGATGCCCATCTGTAATAGTCACATGTATCCGTGGTACACTTGTTTCCTGCTTGTTCCTGTATTTCAGATCAAGTGCTGCTAGCGCAAGAGATGGTAGTGCAGCCATTCCTGCTCCTAATTCCAATACTCGAAGCAGCTTCCTTTCGTTAATACCATTCATATTTGTGTCAGTTGCGAGCGATAGTACATCTTTCAGCCCGACGAAGGGCATATCTGTTGAATAATTGAATTCATGAGCTTGATGCAATGCTTCTATGACAGGAGGGACATCCTTTTCTCCCATGACCAAGAAAGCAAGAACATTTGAGCAATCCCATACCCTCGTATTTCCCGTATTGTCAACTCCAAAATGGACATGACTCATCAATTCCTTCATTGATAATTTCATTCCTAATGTTTCGCGTTCCAAAGTTCGCACAGTAATTTTACTCAGCGCTGGAGAATCCAATGAAGAAAATAGCATTTCATATTCCACAACAATGCTTTCTTGGCTACCTTCCACTTTTGTTTTTTCATCAATTTCAGAAAGGAGGAGCATGTTTTGTAAATCCTCTTTTGGTATTGTTCGGCGTTTCAGCATTTGAAAGCCAGCAAATCTGTGGATAGAATGTTCTTTCGATGAGCTAATGCTTGTAGCCTTTTTATCGCTCCTATTCGTGTTGTTGCAGCTGATGAGCGGTCTGCCGTCATTGTTGAGAAGTGCTTTACGAAGGATGCTCCATCTTGCTTTTGCCCTCTCTGATTGATGACTCGAGTTGCTCATGTCAGATGAATGATTGATTAGTCTAGTTAGATCCTTTTTGTACTTCACGAATATCAATCACAGAGCTCCTCCTCCAGATCCTCTTACAATTGAATGACTTCTAATTTCTAATTTTTATGTTTTATCTTGGCTCACGCCTCACGCAGTCAGTCAGCGCACTCTTGAATATGGCGCCCATCTAAACTTCTTAAATGGTAGGTTATGAAACCATGGTTTAAGTTGCGACGACAAACAAAAAACAAAAACAAAAAATATCCAGCAAACACAAAATATCTCACATCTACAGAGCAATGATGACGATTATGATGAGGATTGTGCCGATAGCTATTGCTCTTCTAAACCCTGTATGCATTGCCACCAATGTCAGTGACATCCTTCTCCAAACAGCACAAGAACTTAGTGATGAAGAATTGGAACTGCTCAATGAAATTGACCAGGATCCAGCGCAATTATATAAACCGCTAAATGACGCATTGGAATCTACCCGAGCGGAACTAAGCCGCCTCACTCAGATGATGGAAGGGGAATCGTTCCAGGAAGTTTCTGAGAGAGGAAATATACTCATGAATCAATACGATGAACTTGCCAGGGGTACCCACGAATTTGGGATACAGGTTGATCAATACAACGAACAGAGTGTGGCTGATTTCGTTGAGAGAGTGCAGAATGTGATTGAGGAAGAATTTGATCGCCGGGCAAGACTTCCTGAGACCGACGATGATTTGACGGAAAACGTGTGGCCAAAGAAATTGGAAATGAAGGATATTATGAGGGAGATCGATATAGATAGATTAACGGGTCCATCAATTGAGGCTTTGGGGCATCATGTGGTTACATCCATGTCAAATAAGTGGCATGATATGCTAGCTGATTATTTCGAGAAATGTCAAGAAAGTGTGGAAGAGAAAGGGTTCGCGATGAAGAAAGAATTGAGCCAGGCTGCACATCAGGAAAAGACAAAGTGCATAACAGCTGTCGATGCCGCCAATGAGATTTTAGCAGCCCTGATTCAGCTTGATCGCGACGAAAAGAAAACAGATTTACTTGCTTATGCAACTCTCACCTACGGCAGTGAATGGACAAGTGATACATACCAGCCTGAAATCCAATCTTCCTCTACTGATGCCAGAGAATTGTCATTGGGTGATCCCAAAGTGAGGAAGTACATCCCAGAAGACTGGGAACGTCTCCTTCCATCTGGATGGAAAGAATGGGATATATCCATCCTCACGAAGCTCATGACTTCACCTTCTCCTCAAAATATTGTACCGCCCTATATTTGGCATTCTCTTCCTGCTCACTTGGCCTCCATTATCGAATCCCCTTTTCGAAAGGCGGTCCCTGCTCGACCAGAGACAATTCTGGACTCGAACATGCATCTAGGTTCTTGTTGGAAAATGGCTGGTAGCAGTGGAAGAGTTACTCTAACCCTGCAGAAACCTGCAGTTATTGATAGTATTACAATTGACCATTATCCATGGATCCCCTCAGCGCATAATCCTAAGGAGCACATGAACCAAATAACTAGCGCGCCTCGTGTCATGCGCTTACAAGGATACCCTTCCTGTGATACCAATGCCGAGTGCAAGGAGCAGCACGGGTTTGACACCAAACACCCTATATGGTATAATTCTTTTGAATACGAAATTGATGCAGCACTGCTTGACACTGACGAGTTCCCTGATAGAAGAGTTCCTTCTAGCAGCTCTCAGACATTTAAGCTATCTCCCGCCACTTTCCTAGACGAGGATGTAGATGAAGACCCCGCTGGTGGATGCAGCGCAGTGGAGCCAACTTGCGACGGTGCACCTCCATTAGAAGTACAAGCAATTACTCTCATTATTGACAGCAATTGGGGGCATAGTGATTACACTTGTGTCTATCGCATACGAATAAATGAGAAGAAGAACTAAATTTAGAAAATATGTCTTTATTTAGTTTGATGTAGCTTGAGAAATACCCACTCTCAGACACCAAGACTCTTTACTCAAGCAAAGCTCCAAAAGGATTTGACGTTGAAAAGGTACATTTTGCGTGACGAAGTGCATCCAATGCAATTCGCATTCTCTCCTTCTCTTTCGCCAATTCGACATATCTCCTATCGAGACCCGTGTTACGAGTATGCCGGGCTTTTTCTTTTCTTCTTTCTCCGGCTTCTTTCTTCTTCCACTGCTCAAGGCGATGACTCTCTCTAGCTCGCTGGGCTAAGGACAAGCGACGTCTCTTCTTACAGTCCTTTACATATTCGTCAACATCTCCGCGGGCAAGTGTCTCAAGCGCCCTTAGCTTTTGATCTTTTTCGTATTCAACTGCTTCTTGTTGCTCTGTTATCATACGGCGAATTTGAACTTCCTTTCCTCTGTACATGAGAGATGCTCTGTCCCTCTTTGCACACCGTTTTTTATATTCCTCCACATCCTTTTGACCTGTACAATTGTCCCAATTGACATTTTTGTTAGACACAACAAATTTCATCAATGAAAAGAATGACAATTACATGAATATGACTTACTCGCTGATCGTGCCATCTCCAATTCGTGCTCTCTCTGCAGCTCCTCACATCTCCACACCTCCTCCAAATCACGATGTCTCACACCTTCTTGATTACGAACAACAAGTGATTGTCGGCGCTCCTCTGAAATCTTTCCAAGGTAATCTTTCACATCGTCTTGGGCCGCCCATTTGAGCACATGCGATTCATGCTCCTTCTCGTTTGCAATATTTCGGAGTTCTTCCATGACGGCTCGGTGGCGAACAACCTCGCACCCCCTAAAGGCAAAACTTTCTCTTCTGGCATTTTCGCATTTTTTTGTGTAGTCCTCTGCATCACGCTCACCAGCCCACTTGTGTTCAAGGCTCTTGTGCTCGGCTAGCTTTTCATCAGCATCCCGATTTTCTTCTTCCACCCTCTGCCTCCTACCATCTAAATTTCTGAACGCAAAACTATCTCTCCTTTCTTTAGCACACTGGTCGAGGTACATTTTTGCATCCTCCTCACCACCCCACTTGTGCTCATATCCCTTATGTTCTATCATTCCTTTCTGCGCTTTGTGCTCTTCTTCTTCTTGTCTTTGTCTCCTACCTTCTACATTGCGGAATGCAAAACTTTCTCTTCGTGCTTGCTGGCAGTCCTTCAAATACTCTTCTGCATCACGTTCTCCAGCCCATTTAAGCTCATAGCTATTGTGTTCAGTTATTTGTGTCTGTTCCCTCATTTCCACTTCTTCCGTCCGTTGCCTCCTCCCATCTGCATTTCTAAAGGCGAAGCTGTTTCTCCTTTCTTGTGCACATTGCTCGAGGTATTTCTTTGCATCCTCCTCACCAGCCCACTTGTGCTCGATCATTTCATGCTCCTGATGCTTTTCTTCTTCCTGTCTCTCAGCTTGTTCCACGCGTTGCCTCCTTCCATCTACATTACGGAACGCAAAACTCTCTCTCCTCTCTTGAGCACATTGTTTCAAATATGCATCTGCATCACGCTCACCTGCCCATTTGTGCTCAAGAAGTTCATGCTGCTCTTCAATGCGCTCCATTTCAATCCTAGCTGAAGCCGCTCTTCTCGTATTCCACATGTCTTTTTTTAAGCCACTAGACATGCGTCTTCTACGGTCCTCGTTTTCCTTTAATTTCTGTTTATGTTGAACAAAAACATCAGACTTGAATTGAATCTCCTTATCAAGCTCGTTCATACGCCGCTGGAGTTGGGTTCGTTCATGCTCTACTTTATTTTGCGCATACTGTGAGGAAAGTTGACTGCGCAAATCGAGCATTTCACGCCTTGTCTTCTCAACCTCATTATAAAACATGGCAGCTTCTTCTTTCTCAGCTAACCACTCTTCTCTGAGCATTGAAACTTCCGCCGCAACGTTATGATGATGTCCAATCTTGGCTATTCTACTTGCATTCAAGGTCTGGTTGACACTCTGAGTTGCGTCCTTGATTGCATTCTGAGCTTTGCTAGCTTGAGCTTTACGTGTACTAGAAGAAGCGTTAGAGCGATACTTGGATTCGGTTACATGCCTCTTCACGGGTACCACTTTTGAAGAATTCACAATGTTACGCTTTCTTGTATGCACTTCCTTGGAAGCAATAGATAATGATGCTGTGGTTGACGCCGTTCGAGTTGTGGCTGATTTGGAAGAGGATTTGGACGTGGACGAAGAAGCAGATGTTGGTCTTGTTGATATCACAACATTCTTGACGGATGAATTTTTCTTCCCGTTAGAGAATTTCTTCTTCTTACCATCATCATTATCAGCTTTGTCCTTCTTCTCATCAATTTTGGTATCGATCTTGGAACCAGTACTAGACTTTCGTAAATTCTTTTTAGCAGTCGTAAATTGAATTTCTCCAAATGGCAGAATGCGAGCAGCCGAGGGTGACGAATCACAAACGTTGGTAATATTTCGAAGACCAAGCTTCTTTGATTTCATGGGAGAAGGAGAGTAGCTCAAGCTGTTTTCGTCGTGGACGAGGTCTCCAAATACTTTAATCGCTCTTGCAGAACGGATGCTATGATCATCGCTAGCAGAGCTGCTTCTGGATCCAAGAGAAGTCTCTCTCTCCAAACCTTGTGATTCCTGATTAACAACCTAACATGCACGCAGGAGAAAGCAGATTGATATGGATTTAGTTGCAAATAATTCAGAGATGGAAACTTGTATTGCAAGTGTGGACGATGGAATGGAAACATCTAATTGAAAAACTAGCATGATTCATCACAAGTGTCACTTTCAACTTACGATCGGCATGTTTGTTGCTTTGAGGGCTGCTTCAAATGTATCTTAACTGAGTTGGACCGTGGCAAACTTTGCTTGGTAATAATCACTATACTTAAATACAATGATTGCCGGTGCAAAGGATTGTTTCGGTTTCGGTTTCGGTTTCGGATTTGGTGTACGTTGCGAAAGTTCCTTCTTTCTATTTCAAAGGTTTGTGAAGGATGAATTCATAGATTTGGCACATAGTTGGGAGCTAAAACTTTCGAGAAAACGGCTAACTCGGGAAAGGCCTTTTAAGATCAAACCAACATTTTCATTTCGGAAAAACTGTGTTTTTTACGCCGGTGCTGAATTTTACATCACAAAAAAATACTAGCAGCATGTCGCCGACGCCACCTCCAACAGCGGGACTTCTTCAACGAGCCCCCCTGGATGTTCACAAAAAGATCACCGTCATTAGAGAAAATGGAGATAGTGTGTCATATGAAGATTCTCAAGGACAGCTACAAACCATTCAGGATCTTGGTGAAGGAGCACTCTCAGCCGTAAGTTGAAAGTGTCCAGCGCGGTATTTTGCTCAATGAAGGAGCCTCACATTATTTTATTGGGATGCTTTCTTGAATATTTTTCTAATTGATTTTATTTTCGCACTCTCTAGACTCCTTCCCTTCAACCAAAGGTGAAACTGGATATCCCTGTGCCGACCATAACTAATGTGGTAAACTACGATAGGGATATTCCAGCTACTTATCAAGTCCCAAGATCTTTTGTGAGATATCAGAGACCCAGGCTTGAGGATATCGACGCGACAGTAATATATAATATCGACGCGGAAGATGAAAAATGGCTTGCAGAGAACATCTCATTCGGCTCACAGGAAAATATTGGAAAGAAGAAAAGTGAGAACTATTCTCATGTAATGGCAACATTAACAGAGGAATCTATAACAGGAGGAGAAACATCTGATGAAGAAGCTTTGGTAAAGAAACCGACGCTATCCTTGAGAACGTTTGAACACATGCTTGATTTAATGGAACATGCAACAGCTTTGGAAATGATTATAACGCGGGTGCAAGCTGAGAGACTCATTGCTGCAAAGATTCCCCAACTTTTGCAGATATTTGGTCCAGCCCATACCGGACCTTCGCACAACCAAGAGCAAAAAAGATTGAAGAATAGTATCAATGTCAAGACAGTGATAACGGACGTGTACAACTATTGGGTGAACAAGAGGTCAAAGTTGAGAAAGCCATTGCTACGAAAGTACTGGCCGGTGACTGCAAGCAATGATACTAATCCACACATGGTCTTTCGCCCGCGTGAAAAGGAAAAATACAAATTGAGAAAGAAACGTCAGAATGACCCTGAAGCATTCAAGAAGATGAAGCAGTTGAGAATTGATTTCACGAAGATTCGTGCGTTACTCGATCTTGTGAAAAAGAGAGAGGATTTGAACAAAGTTGTCCTCGATATGCAGTGCGATTGGTTTGAACAACGTTTATACGAAATGATTGACACCAGCGCTCTCCCTCGTGAAAGTGATCGATTATCGCATGATGAAGTTGAGACAGCCTTGGATATCCCCAAGCTATTTGACACGCAAGGGCTTGACCGAGGAAAGAAAAAGAAACGAAAACGTTCTTCGATTGCGAAGGGTCCACGAATTATCCCCGCGAATGTTGGTGGAACTGCGACTCCCAATACTGAATTTGGGGATCTGAAGACCCCAAATCCGAATCCAGCGACCAATCAATCTAGAACAATTGCTGCAGATCAGAGTCATCCTCCGTCGTTTTTGTATCCTTTGAAAACGAGGGAAACATATGTAACCTCGTGGGACAATGCAGTTCCTTTCATTACAAGCTATGTAGACTCGATTCCAACAGAAACAACTCGCTTCCGTCATCGACCAAGAATTGGCCGGGGCGGCAGAGTCATTATTGATCGACTTCCTCAACCTGGAAACCCTAAGGATCCACCACGAAATGTTTATATTATAGGCGAGGGAACAAAAATGGAAACATCCATCAGCAAACCCCTTGGTCGTATGCTTGATTTATTACCAGAACCGCTAGATGTCGATATTGTGCGCCGTCGTATCGAGAAAATATCAGCTGCTGCGCTGGATGAAGACGAAGGGCGCACCATGAAAGCAGCAGCTCCAGCTCTACCCTCATCCTCCAATAATGGCATTCTAGTGGATGATGGAAATGACACAGAAGCTGTTTTGGTGAAGATGAGTGACTGGACTGAGACCGATGAACCAAGTTTTGGGCAAGAGATTGGACCTTTTCTTGGACCAATTTGATGGATACATAACAATATCAAGTAGAGGATTTGGTATCAAATATTGGGACTGTAATCTAGAAAGTTTGCTGTTTATCTGAAATTCCCAGTACAGTAGCTAGTGTTTTTCTTGCATGAAGATCTATTGGTCATCTTCAATTCTGTATGATTGCTGATATGTTTGTAGCCATCATCCTCTTCCGTTGCAACATTCCAAATCAGAGTTTGTGAAGCAGTAGTTAAAGAAGTGTTGAAGTGAGTAGAAGTTGAGAAAGACAGTAAATTAAAAATAGTGCAGAGAAAGGAAAGAAAAGAGGATATTTTCACACAAAAGCCAAAAGAGCCGACGTTGTTGTTGGTGGTAGTTGATTATTGACTAATTGAAATTGACTAATTGAGATTGACTACATAATTGACTAATTAACTAATTGATTAGATACATGACCCCGACACAAATCACAGTGACGGTACAATATTCGCGTCAGATATCATTCCTGAACTATGCAGGTTCAATTAGTGTCTTGTTTCCTCACGTTCTTCATTTGTATGCTGCCCGTAGCTTCTCTTGCAGTCGTCCCAAATAAGGCATCTTGCGACTCCATTGCTATTGTTGGATGCGGAGTGCTCGGGACCTCCTTGTGCAAACAACTTCTTTCATGTCCTGACTTTCAGTCAAAATCTGGTAGGTTTATTGTATCTCAAAATCTTTTATTGTCCATCATGATGTGTGCTCAGATGCAAATACTCGCTCACTCACTTACTCACTCGCATTTACTCAACTTAGTGACGGCAATCACCAAGACATCAAACAATCATGCTTCTATTCTCAATGCAGTAGGCGAACATCAGAACTTTAATATTGTGACGTTAGACAATATCCCAAAAGAAGAAAAGTACGCAAATGTTATATTTTGTGCCCCTCCATCTGGATTCGAGGATTATCCAATAGCCATTAAAGATGCCGCAGATAACCTATGGGCTGGACCTGATCAAGGAAGGTTCGTCTTTACGAGTTCTGGAGGAATGTAAGTCTCACCCATGTGCAAACTCTGAATATCATTGGAAGAAATTTTCTGTGGATAATCTGATCTGATCTCTTTCTGTGCTTCCTTCTCTTTCTCCTTGTATGCATGCATGTACAATTCATCGTCATAGCTACGGACCTGGGAACGGGGAAGTGATTAGTGAATCATCACCACTTCCAGAAGCGACAATGGCATCGCCACGATCACTCCGTCTGGTGAACGCAGAAAAAAATGCATTGGAGAAAAAAGGATCAGTATTAAGGTTGGCAGGTCTATACACCCTAGAAAGAGGAGCTCACAATTATTGGCTTGAAAAGGGAGATGGAAATGTCAAGGGGTCCAAGGATGGGCTCATCAACCTGCTTCATTATGATGATGCTGCTGGAGCTTGTATGGCAGCGCTGCAGACAGATAATGATATCGAAGGTAAAGTATTTCTGATAAGTGATGGACACCCTACGTCCAGATTTGGGATTTGCGAAAGTGCACTAAAGGCGAAGAAATACAACGGCATAGCGATGCCATCTTTTGGGGAGGATGACGGTGCTGGAAAGGGTAAAATCTACGATGGGAAGTTTAGCAATGAATATCTGAAGTGGGAACCGAAATATGAGTCATTTGATAAATTCATGGAAGCGTCTCAGTAAGAAAGGGACCTTAAGTATTAATGTTAATTATTGACACTCCACACTTTTTTTATTGTTCATCCCAACTTCCGCTGAAATCATCCCTATCCCTTCTCAATTCTAGCAGAAGATTTCATGGTGGGACTACCTACTACTGTACTTGAGCAGCAACAGAGTTGCAGGAAAACACAATTAAATTGATTTCAAAAAAGGATTTTGATGGAGGTCAAAAAATCATAAAATGGTAAACTGTATTATAACGGCGATATTGAAAAGAATGCAGGATGCAGGATTAGGATCTATTAGGATGCAGGATGCAATATTATTTATTATGTACTCTCTGTTCTCTGTCTCTAATAGTAGAGATAATGATAACAGCATGGCACATAAAGGATACCAGCCACTCTATGTGAAAGATCTCCTCGTGGCTCTTCAAACATAATCAATTTTTTTGTTTTTCTTTTTTGCCGTGACATCGGAGATTGGAGAAGGAGACTTATTTACTTGATGTTTATTGTGCGTCAGGCGTCAGCAGATACATAACTACAAACATGCTTTCTCAATTTCATAATGCTGTAACAACACTGCTTATCACTGGCTAGAAGAAGAGTATCATGATCTCCCTTTTCCCGAAAACTATAATCATGAATGTGTTAATGGCTATCTGCTTGTCGCAATCAGGTGCAGATGCATTTCCTTTGCAATATAGGGCGCCACGTGCCACTTGTGCCAATACAAACACAATTTTTTCAAAGATGGAGAGGCATTGGATCACTGGCAAACCGCAGCGACGTTCGTTAGTGGAAGTAAGAGGAAACCGACGAATCGAGGACGAAGATAAAGAACCGCAAGAGAAATTATCATCAATACTATCTGACCGGATTCACAATATGGATGTGTTGGAAGTGAGACTTGATGCAACTCTAGCTTCTTGCTACGGTCTCTGCAGATTTTTAATTTTTGATTTGACCACTGGAGCCAAAGATGTGCCAGGGTGGCAATTGAATGATTTCATTATGCTGGGCGGGGCATTCTCTTCTTGCATATCATTAGCTTGTCTATGGAGTGTCGTGGGAATTGCAATAGGCACATTTAATGATCACAGTGCCGAATACGATCTTTTCAAGATAATTTTAAATGCATTCATTGCTGGTCCAATTTGGCTCCTGTTGGAAGTCGCTTTTGGTTGGCCTCCAGGTGGACTTATTGTGGAATATGATTTCACATCATTAAACATTATGGGACTTCTTACTCATGTTGCAACGGGAAGCACAGGTCTGGCATCAATAATGTGTTTTGGTAAGGTATACACTACTGGGTGGAAATGACATACAGTTATTGAGGCTACTACTATTATGCCTGCAACTTAGTTAATCTATCTTAAAAGCTTAATGTTACTTTTCTATGGATTTTCCAATACAAGTATATTTTGAGTATTACTACATTTCCACGCTAGCATAAGACGTCAAAGAAAATTCACTTTTCAGCCCATCTATTCCTACACTTCCTCCACATAATTAAATACAGGTGCACCACCAGATAATTAATCCTCGAACACATCCTGCATCGATTTTTTTACCAAATTATAACCAGATATCTTTACATATGATCATAACCCCTGTGGTCATTCATCATGTAATAGTTGGGATCCATGTTATGTGCTCCAGGATTATGTACTCCTGGATCCTGGGGGTATCCTTGAAACCTCTGCTGCTGCTGTTGTTGTTGCTGTTGTTGTTGATGGTGATACTGAGGAGGCATGCCTTCCTTTCCACCCATTTTCTTGTGACCTCTACGAGGCCCACTTCGCTGAGAAGGAGCAGTGGTAGGAGGAATTTCATGAGAAGGTGCACCTTTCCTGTGGATAGCACGTTCTATTGATCCCTCTTCATTAATATTGAAGTGAGGAAATCTTCTTTCAATCTTGGCAAGAATCCTGCGACCACCTGCAGTATTGCGAATTCCACCTCCATTTGCTGACATAAGATGAGGTCTCATGGCATCAACCAGTTTCAGTGCTTGGGTATGAGAAGCAACCGCGAGGGCTCTCTGAATAACATAGTTACCAAAAGGATCCATCATAAGTTCACGAATACGCTCTTGATCGCTAAGCTCCTCAAGGTAAGATTCACGCACTTTATCCGTACACCTTTCAAGGCACTTTTCCATCACATTTGAGCTGAACTTTTGGATTGCGAGAAGGCTTACTTTACCGACAACACTCTCACACACGGCATGCACATCCTCGTCACTGCAAACATCAAGGACATACTGTACAACGTAGTTCCCGTATGCGTCTTGCATGAGTTCCAATGATTTCTCAACAATCTTATTCACAAGGTTGGAGCGGGCAGCACTGGGTTGAGAATCCAAACATCGCTGAATGACACAACATCCATGACGATGGCGAGCAACATCACCAACACTATTCGCAACAGCTTCGAAAACAAATTGTGAATACTGATAAGGCAATTTTAGCAGGATCCTCTGAATTACATGGTTTCCATGACTGTCGATACAGAGACGGGCTGCAGCTGGAGTCAGGGCTTTAGTCAGGATCTCTGCAGCGGTTTCCTTGCTAGATTGTGATCCCTTCTTGGACTTGTCATCATTTGTTTCATCAATGGCACACAGTTCAACAACCTTTTGGACACTGCGAGTTCCATGAAGATTGAGACTAGCATTGACAAGTCTTGGACTGACAGTCTTGATCAACAAAATGCGCTCAGGGCGTGTGATCTTTTCAAGAATTTTCTGGAATAGATAGTTTCCAAAAGGATCAACCATGGCTTCACCCCAGAACGAAAGCCCTTCGGTGAGAATGGCAGTGGCAGCGCTATCTCCCTCTTCGTCCAATGCTTGTTGCAGCAGGCGACATCCGACTTGATCACGGGAAAGACGGCGTACATGTCCTAGGAGTTCACGAAGTGGAGGTCTCTTTGGAGAAGCATAGAGATTTGCAACGATTTCATTGTTTGTGAGCAGATCTGTCCTGATAGGCTCTCGGGACGGATCCAATTGTTCACCGTATTGAGGTCCACCTCCAGAATGAACAAAGTTGTCGTCTCCATATTGGTACGAAGGTTGTTGTTCACCATAACCTGCCTCTCTACCATGTGGTCGTCCAGTATTTGCCATGGGTGCGTAATTCTTCACTCTTCCCCCGCGATCAGCTCCAACACCTGCGTTGCCTCCAGCAAAATACGGTTGTTGTTGTTGCTGCTTCATCTGACGGCTTTCACGGCTAGTGTAACCAGGATTGTAATGAGCTTGGGGCATGCCTCCTCCGATTGGCATTCCTTGCTGTGGGGCTTGAAATTGCATCGAGCCATTAGGATCAGCAGATGGCAAAACAAATGCGTTAGGCTGTCCAGGCAACTGTACCATCTGGATCGGTTGCAAGACCTGACCTTGTCCATCTTGAGTTGGTACCGCCATATAAAACACCTGACCTGCTTGTGCTTTCGGGTCATTGCCCATGGCATGCTGCTGACCGGCCAAATTATCGTTTCCTGGGAGTACATATTGATGCGACTGGACTTGCTGCTGCATTCCACGAACGTCTCGATGATCATATGGATCCATTGGCATATAGTTTACAGCTGGTGCAGTTTGTATGCCTCCCATGTTACCACCACCGGCAGTGGAGAAAGACGATTCCTGATGAGCAGAAATATGCCCACGAGACGACTGGTATCCCATGCTATCTGTACCCCCAACCCCAAACTCATTGGCATTGGATGGATTTCCCGAGGGCTGCTGATTGTAAGCAAGGATGGTTTTTCCACCACTTCTTCGACCATCATTTGAATTCCAGGATGGAGATGCCGAACGGCTTGATGCACTGGTACCTGTAACAGAGCAAGAAGGACTCATTTCTCCTCTTGAACCTTGGACGCTTCGGCTATGCACACTAGGATCAGTACCACCAGAACCAGTCATGTATTTTGCCTGACCCTTGGACTGAGAATGGATGCTTTGATTCATGTCCAACGGAAGGGCAGGAATGGCATCAAGATTTTCCTCATTTCGAAACTTCAGGAACTCGGAACCAAGACTTTGAGATGGACTTCTAGATAAGAAGACGTCTATGCTCTCTCCTCTTTTTCTTTGCTCTACAATGTTTCCAGATCCATCAGGTACTAGATTCGGATAGTGTTGTTGTTGTTGTTGTTGTTGAGGATACGGCGGCTTCTGTTGATGCTGTTGAGGATGTGGCTGACTGATTTGCCTGAATAATGAACGCAATAGAATTAATGAGCAAGTCGAAAATGTCTTCGTTTCAAGTATTTGATGACCATCAAAAAAAATGAAAAAATCTGAAAAAGCAGGCAGAAGACAAGGAAGGTGCCCACTTACGATATGTTGCTCCCTGAATCCCAACCCATGCCGATGCTCTCATTCAGAATAGACAGATTCCCATGTGGATTTTGATCCTGCGAGACGGGACCCGTGTTGCCAGTACTGCTGGAAGAAGTGACACCGTAGTTCCCGACAGAAAGCCCTGCTAATGATTCACTTAGATTTCCCATCTGATTGACCATCGGATTAACGTTATAATTGCCGCGTTGTGCTTCTTGATTGTTATTGTTGCCACCGCGTTGTTTCTCGGCATGTCGAGAAGTTGTTGGCTTCATATTTTATAATAATATATTCGTGGTGTCAACAGAAACACTTATTCTTTCCCCATTTGACAAATCAGATTAAGGACGATTCGTATTGATATATATGATTGATACAAAAAAGGGTTACAGGTGATGGAGGCTTCGGTGAATAGCTGACTGGTTGATAGAAGGGAACAGTATTATTTCATGAGAGATAAGGGTCGGTGTGAGTGTTGTAAAAAGGGAGAACCAGTGGTAGTGAGGAAAGACCAATACGATCACTTCGCGGTTTTGCCTTTACGCACAAAGAACAATGGGCGGCTCTCCCGGTGGGGGGTTGATGAACTGTTGAGTCTTGATTCCAAGCGAAAAAGACACCCCAAATCAGATCTTCCCGCCACAAATTAATATGCCAGATTCTGATCTTCCAATCTGCAAATCTTCTGAAATCTTCCAATCTGCCAATCTACAATTCGTACTGCCACTCTCTCACAACATTTCATACTCTGATACGTATTATCAAACAATTTGTTCATTACTGATTCGCATTAATCACTTTGAAGAGGAATTAGCGCTATTTCCTAGCATGTTCTTCAGTTGAATTGAAACTCTGGAGACAATTTTATAATACATCCCAGCTTTTTATCAAGGGGACCTCTTTCGGGGGTTGGGCTTCCGGGCTTCGGGGGGGGGTTTGGTCTGGCTCGGGGGGTTTGGTCTGGCTTCTTTCT
>Ga0306864_1000606_pt1 | contig 16184 bp, 15 predicted proteins | sample AntRauTorckE5430_FD_190448 | JGI IMG/M metagenome (GOLD analysis project Ga0306864, IMG submission 190448) | Saline lake microbial communities from Rauer Islands, Antarctica - Metagenome Torckler E5 #430 (v2) (version 2) | ecosystem: Environmental > Aquatic > Non-marine Saline and Alkaline >...
CGGGGGGGGGGGTGTGTGGTCTGGCTTCTTTCTTATCTGTGTCGGGTAGAGGTCCCCTGTTTAGCTCGCGCAAGAGGCACTTTAAAAAATGCCAGGTTTGGTATAATCCCGAGGTGTAGGCAAAAACCTAAGATAACCACTCAATAGACTTCTAAATTTTTACATAATTATTGCATTCACAACTTAGTGGAAGTGGAGCACTTGTCGAGATAAGGAGGCAAAACCACCTAAAAATGGGGTATACGATATTTTTGAGCCAATCAGATTGCAGATGGAGGCAAGGCTCTTATTGACATCGATTAGCTTATCAGATATCAGATTGCGAATGTGGCGACTTTTATTTAGCTACATCTCATTGAAATTTGACTGATAGCTACTAATTTAAACAAATCGATTGAATTTATTCGCAAACTTAGCGTTGATCGCAGATTACTAATGGTCCTTCCCTCGTCCCCTTGCCATTAGATTACCATCTACTATAACCTCTCATGTGCAATACACTGGCATAGAGGGTCAATTCTGTTCTTGATGATACATATGTGTGGATAGAATGTTTGATTGGATGGATTGATGATCGGGTCTTCGTCGTTGGAGAAATTTTTGGATTGCTTTGGAGAGGAGCGCATTTTGTTGTGGATTGGAATCATCATTGGGATTGGGATTGGATATTTGGGGAAATGTTGCCACACATTATAATAATACTTTTGTTGGAATGATCTTCTTGTGTCTGTTCTGTCTGTATCGTACCGTAGCCGCTTTCTCTGGTATAGCTAAATAAATAGCAAAAGAAATCTCGTTTCTCGTCCAAAAAGTCTCGACAACCGGCAGCAACGGCAATTTCACCCTCACGAAATGGGCAACAAATAATATGGTCGTTATTACTACAGTCTATAATTTAAAAAATAACATAACGACAGCACCGCACAAACAACAACACGGAACAACTTCAAACAAGAATACAGTACTACCACAAGAACTGCTACTACCATTATGGCACGTGACGCCTTTATTGATAACCCAGCAGAAGAAGACAAGAATGAGGAGGAGGAGGAAGAAGAACTACATGTGGTGCTGGCGAGCACAGACAGTACTGCTGGTGCTGGTGCTGTCCATGTTGCTGATGTTGCTGATCTTCTGCAGTGGTTGACAGATAACACAGGGAGAAGTTGGGATAACATCAACGCAATTGATTATAAAGGATGCTCTGCATTACACATTGCGTGCGAGAAAAAAGCACCATTGGAAGTCATCAGTGGTCTCTTGGATAAACTTGATGAGAAGCCAATCAACGCAATTACTAAGTATGGATACACTGCATTACACAGCGCGTTTGGGGATGGAGCATCATGGGAAGTCATCAATGGTCTCTTGGGTAAACTCGATATGAAGGTAATCAACGCAAGAATTGGTCAAAATGAATATACTGCATTTCACTATGCGTGTAGAGAAGGAGCATCATGGGAAGTCATCAATGGTCTCTTGGGTAAACTCGATGAGAAGGTAATCAACGCAATTGATAAGAATGGATCCACTGCATTACACATTGCGTGTGTGCATGGAGCATCATTGGAAGTCATCAACGCCATCGTGACCCACAAACATGGAAAGGACCAGGTATCTATCAAAAATGTCAATGGCAAACTACCATTCGACATCTTCCCAGATGATAAAGGAGAAAGAGATGAGCACTTGAAGAATGTTCTTAAATTGCATGATCTCATGGCAGTCAATGACCCCACTGCTTCCTTGTATCCCAACGGGCTCTTGCAAAGCATATTAAATCTACCATCTGAAGATCGTGATGAGTTCGAGTTCATGAACCATTCCTACTTTAGGAAAACGATCAATGCAAAGATCATACAACCGTTTTCACTCTCCATTTTGTTTCTAGATGTGGCTGTTCAAGGTTTGGTAATGGCTGTCTTCTCATTTACCATTAACGTTGCAGTGAAAGAACTCCCCACCACATCTATGGCAGGATTGATCCCATGCCTGCTCTGGCTGCTCTTCCGTGAGATCGTCCAGTATCTATCTGCTACAGCTAAATTCTATTTTGGCGATGCAGCCAACTTTGTGGATCTCATTCAGATTGTACTGGTTATTGTGGTGCTTCTTATTAGCTTTATCGGAAAGGCTGGTATTGGTGAAGGACTCATGGTTGCGTGCATTGGAGTAGCATGGACTCGTCTTATCTTTGTGATATCGAACCTACACTACAGTTTGGCCCTCTTTGTGGCTGCACTCCTTCAGGTAAGCTCATCTTGTTACATTGAATTTGTCATCCTCGCAATGATGTAATATATTTATGTGTTCCGTTAGAGGCATCAGCTGTCTTCACATGTACACGCATACACACTACGTACTAGTAATGCTCATAATCCATCTCTCTTTGCTCAACCAAACATACTATACTAGGTGATCAAAGTATTGATCCCGTTCATGCTCGTCGTTTCCATGATTTGTGCAGCAGTTGCACATATCTTTCACGCTCTATACCCACTGATTGACGAGTCCCCGTGTTACACTAGTAATCTCGAGGATCAAGATTGCGAGTGGACGAGCAGTCTCACAAAATCGTATTTTCATACCTTTGCAATGACTCTTACAGGTGATTGGGAATTTTTGACGAGCAATCTTGGTCCCTTATCTTATCTTGCCATGATATTTGCCTTCACTATGGGTATCATCCTCATGAATATGGTGATTGCTGTGATTAGCAATAAGTATACAGAAGTTGAAGCCAAAAGTGAAATTGCGTTTTGGGAGAGCCGGCTTCGCTACATTGTTGAGGTGGAGAGCATGAAGAGCATTGATTCTATGAGTGGTCAAATGTATTGTTTTGTTCGTGGAAAGGATGAGGACAACGCCAAGGTGAAAGAGACGTCCGTTCGTCCTGCTCGTATGTCAATGGATGAGTTCAATTGGAAGAACCATGATGAATGGTGTGATGTGGGACCAGAAAAGGTGGAACGAAAGCACAGAGACTTTCTAGATTGGAAGCATTTCGAAAAACGTGGTGTTCGCCCAACTTTCTTAAAGCGCATGTCTTGCTTCTTGGAAATGGCCAAATGGAGCGAGATATTTAGTATCTCCAAAGGTTTCCATTTGTGTTTCTTGGGCATCAGTGATGAGAACAAGGGACAGGTCGGGTGGTTCAAACATGCTGTGGCAAGTGTAGGATTATTTGGAATTGTATTCGTGCTTTGCCTATACGCAGTCATTATGACTCCTCTTGGTTTATTGACTGGAGGATACTTGTGGGCAAGGGAGGTGAAAGAATATATTTTCTGGGGTGATATGCACGAATCGAAATTAAGCGGCGACTCTAAAATTCTGAAAGAGGAAATTGACACCACTGTCAAGAAGCAGATCAATGAGTTGAAGAAACAGAACGAAGAGCATATCAATGAGTTGAAGAAACAGAACAAAGAGCTGAAGGAACAGATCACAGAGCAGATGAAACAGATACTAGACGCAGTGGCAGGTAAAAATTCCATACGCATCTTAGGTAAAAAGTCCTAGAGTTCCTTCGACAGGGAAGCTGCGACTGCGATTTGATGGTTCTCATTCCGTCCGGTAGTTCTGTTCATCTATCGAACTACTCACTCTTACATCAATAAGCAACAATCTAATCAAATAAATAAATCAATGTATCAGGCAAGTGATAATAGGCATGACAATTGCAAGTATGTGTATGATGAAGGAATTATATTCCCGAGTGCCTTTAAACACGAAGAGAGATGTGGAAAATTGCACATGGATGCCCACATCCCTCTTCCATTTGCTTCTAGTAGCCTTCGTACGATATTCTTGAATGCTTGAGGATTCGCCTTCTGAAGTTTACTTGCAACTTCTTTATCAAGAGCGTACCGCTTTGCTGCCTGATCAAAAACAAATTTTTCCACTTGTGCAGTTGCTCCCCAGCCTATCAATGCAGTCATTCTCTGCATACTTCGTACGCACCACCGGAGCCCTGATGAATCATTGCATCGCGCCATTTAGGATTTAAAAGCGTCAAACGATATTCCAGACGCAGTACGTCCTCCACGTTTCGAACGGGCGCACTCGCCTCTGCACCACTTGGCAAACCGAATGCTTCAACAATTGATCGACAACTTTTTTCTCGCTACCAACTGGTTTTTGACTTTCTGCAGCGATTTTGAGAGCTCCAGTGTTAGAGTCATACTCCTGAATATCTGTAAGTCCATATTCGATGTTAAGTAGTCGCAAGTAGTTTGTCTAATATCTCTGGACAAGCTGTGCCACTGTTTGCCTTCCCACTTCCTTCATTTCTCCCATATGAAAAGACATTTTTCCCTTTCCACATTTCACCTAATGTATTGGAATCCTCCCAGTAAACAGTACCAACCACTTCGTTCACCATACTACCATAGTCACCTTTGGATTAAGATGTAAATAACATCGTTTAGGATCTACAAAAAGTATGGCTACCTCTAATAGAGCTAACGTAAAACTGAACTTACCTGGGGGGTTGAAAACAATCTTGCAGCTGATCTTTCAATGCCGTCTTTTTCTAATTAAGGTGCATATTTTTAAATATAATTCATTTCAATCTTTCATCAGCCTTAGCAAGACGTTCAAACATAATATCGTCGAGTAGATCTACAATATTTGCAAAAGAATCCCTGAATATTCCGCTCATTGATGCAAGAACATCTATCCGGGGTCTTTGAAGTTCTCTCAGTGGTTTCAAGTCGTATCTGACAACTTTTCCTGTCCCTTCTTTGACTGGATATGCTCCAACAAGAGCAAGAACAATTGCAATCGATTCACCTCTGGTCTTGATGGTATCAAGACCCCATAGTGTGCATGCAATTGTTTCAGGATACGCACCATCACTTTTTTTTAAATGTTGAGAAAGAGTCTCTTCTGCAATATTTTGACCTCTGATCCAAGCTCCTTCTGCTGGCATCCTATATGGATCGAGTGCGTGAATGTTTCTTCCTGTAGGAAGCACTGACGTTCCGTCTCTAGCGTAGGAAGGAAGTTTGTTGGACAGATTGAATTTCGAAATTGATACGTAAATGGATAGCTTCGTCATCTCACCTCAGCAGATCTCCTCCCGGCTTCGGTGGAATATAACCTCCATCTAATCCTGTAAAAATGGAATCTAATTCTTCAGTTGTTTTCTTTCATCGCTTCATCAATTTTGAAGTCCTTCTCATTTTTTGATTCAGACTTCTTTATAATTCCTATTCTCAAAGTATGTGCTATGTTATTAAGCAATTTGGGAAGATGCCAATGCATCTGTTTTGAGATTTAGCTTGTAATCTTCCTCAGATAAGGAATCACCATAAAATGCAGAAAGATAACCTTGTACGTCTTCCTCGCTAGGTCTACTTCCCAATGTGCGAAGACCACTGGAAAATAGTCGCTCCTGCAGTAGCTCAAGATAATTGGCCACAGAAACAACCCATTCGTCAAAAACATCGGACGAAATACTGCTTGCTAAATCAGATCCATCGAAGGCACTTTGATTATTTAAAGGTAAAGGTGTTTCACTTTCGATGCCGCATCGTTGACAGGTGCTAAAGATGGGTTGCCTCAAATCCTTAGATTTAGAAGTCCGGTATTTAATCAGCAAATCTTTCAAGTTTGCCAATTCCAAGCACCATCACCATTCTTGCTATAACTGATCGTTTCACTACAAACTACGGCCTAGACAAACATTTCACATTGGTTCTAGATCTGCAAGAAATGATCGAATTGATGGATTTAAGCCCGGTCCATGGTCTAGTATAGTACTTTACGATATTGTCGCCAGAGTGTTGGGTAGGTTCTCGATTTGCTGCTTCAACTTCATGCGCATCTCCAGATACATGACGGGTATTGTAAATTGACGCATTTTATTCTGTGCGAGCACCAGTAGCTCATTCATTAACTTGTATTATGATTCATAGGCCCCATATTTTGGAATAATGGATCGCATCATCGTGGCTTGGAAAAAATTGTTTAGATTGCAGCAAAATTGTGAGAACAAACCTAAGAGCGCACAAATGGAACGGCATTGCTCTCTGCATCCTGACAATTATTCACGTGTGGTCAATTCTTTTACCTTGTTTGACTCATAGATGGTAAGCCCAGGTCGTTCCTGGTTTCTTTGAGTGGCCGTTAAGTGAGAGGGCTCCACCTGGCTTCAAGGATGCAAACCCTGATACGAGAACCATGTCACTTCAGTCCGATGACGTATTTCGCATGATAGAAATGACTCTACTCCTTGGCATATTTGTCCCATTGTAAAATTGATGTCAAGCAATTGTCATTTGGGCATTCACGTGCATCATTTTGTCACTGTCTTGTACTTTGTAGATATTGTGAGGAGACATTCACATCCTCATTCATGGATATTGAATACACCAATCTTTGTTATCTGGATTATTGATTAGGTCTTGAGCACGGAATGGCGCCGTATAGGTAAACCTGATGTAGTTCGTGAGAGGATTAGCAACGATTACATTGCACTGTTCTGGAGTGATATTAAGATTGGAAACACTAGGGTGACCACCGGTGACTCCTCCATTGTTGGTAGCAACTAGTATCTTATGAAGATGTGCCCATCATCGCCTATGGAGTCCTTCCACCCAATCACAGCCTTCTGCAATCGCGCTGGCTCATTGAACTTTCTGGCACCCCAACAAGAACCTGACACTACTTTCACTCACGGAACTGTAATTCGCGTCTTTGATAATGAACGACCCCCAGTTCTCGGAGGGGACGCCATCTCGCATACCACAAGGCTAGCCAAATCATTTCTGGTGTCCAAAGCCTCCTCCACCTCTACCCTTGATGGCACCACCACGGAGATTATTACGTTATTTTCAACTCGCGATAATTTCTTACATGCTTGGGTAATGAACGCAATCTCAACCGTTCTCGAACGATCCTCCTCCTCCTCAACCCAAGAGCATTGCAACGAAATCAGAGTGATACTTGCACTCACATCAGTAGGCCTGGACGAGCAAACACCCTGTGATGCAGAAAATAGTATGCAAACCACTTCCACAATCTTATGCAATGAGTCATCATCCTTGAAGATTGATGATACTTCACATTCATCCAGCACCTCGAACCTTGCACAGGAAGCCAGCAACCAGCCATCACGCCCGAGTTGGACAATTGAGATTATGAACCATCGCCTTGATTATTCAAGAGAGATCCTGAATGATAGCATTGTGTTTTGTCAGGGATCCGCAGCTTTGAAGAAAATAATGAGGAAGGTCTGCGTTTCAAAGGATGCCGTCAGGTTGAACAATGTCAACTGTTTCCATGCGTCACCATGGCCAAGAACGTTGATGATTATGATAATAATGGTCTGCAGTACTATACTGCAGCCCTGGAAAGTATTGCATGGGTTTAAAGTCTTTGATATCTATTTCTCTAGTTGTGTAGTAAATTAATCAAACGCATCATCTATTACATCCTTGTCCCACATCTCATGAGTTGTTTGTCTGTGTTTGGAACATAGTCACCTCCACACCATCCATTCCATCAGTGGTAACTAATCCTTGCACCATCCATCATCTATCCATAATCCATCATCTTTATCCATAATCAATAATCCACCAAATGATAGTAATCATGAACGACCGATGATAAATGATAATAACAATCTGACTCTTACTTATTATGAGCATTCAACATGGCATATTCCTGATCTCTAGCCCTAATCTTCATGACATCATCAAAAATCTCCTTCTTGAAAGTCTCTTGATCAACATCCGCTGCGTAATCCATAAAGTTCTTTCTCTTGAAGTTAAGATCAATGGCACGCTTGAGACGACGACTGCGACCGGTGACGGTATCGGGATCAGCGAGTGAGAGTGCTTCAGCCACTTCCTTCTCATTTTCATTGATGATATCCTCGTATCGCAGTCCTTGGAATTTAATATCGACATGAGAGATGAGGTCATTGGTTATGGTAATGCAGGAGATGAAGGTAACAGCAAGGCAAGTAAGCCTCTGTATCATCATTTGTGCTGCATTCTATTATTGATTCTTGTACTTACCGGTTTGAGTCAATTGAGAAGCTACGGATCTTTGGTAGAATTTGGAAGCTAAGCCCATCGTCTTATCGATTACCATGCGGAGTGCCATATTAGTTGATTGCTTGTTGATGCAAGAGAGTCGAAAGTGTATCTATTTGAGTCAGTGTCAATGTGTGAACCAATCTATTAGCAAGCTATTGTTCGTTGTTCGCTGTGGCCTGTGGCAGCAGAAGCGGCTTCTTCGTCGAGCAGGTTGCGTCGATCGTCGGCGAATTGGAAGAAGATGGACGAGGGGCAGACATGAGGCCTAATAGAAGGCCTTTCCAAAGGATCGTTGATTGGACAATCAATTGCATTGGATCCTACTTTGATGTACCTAGATATCAATAGCAGACAATGATTCATATACTCATACATAAGTAATAAGTAATAAGTAATAATTATCAAATATTCCAGCTGAAGTAATCAATTGAAAGTATGAGCCATTCCAATTGAACTTTCCACTTGTTTCCTGTTTCAGAAATGTCACGGCTGATAACCTCACTTTTTGCACCAAGAAAAAATAACACATGATATAAAAATCTTCATTAAAACTTCCTTCCATTCTTCCTCACAATAATCATCAATCTCATCACACTACTGTTGTTGCCGTCATCGTCATCGTACTCTTTGTCGTGTAACAAGGAAATCATATAAAAGTCACCTTCCGGAATGGAATCCCAGGTGCAGACCCCGCCACCAACAGGCCAGATCCTATCCCTCATAACCTCCCTATCCAATCATGCCAACCATGCCCTCCACCAAGCAGCACTATCGCACCAAACAACAACATTATCCTCTTCTCCCATCACATACTCCTCCACATGCATCCAATATGCGCGCGTACTTGCATGCACCAATCCAGCTCTATTGACCGATGACACCATAGAAGAATGGTCCAAGTGCGACGGAGGGGTCAGTGTGATGCAGCTCAAACATGATCCCATAGGGGGATGGAATCAACTGAGAGAAATGGCAGGATTGTTGCTCAAGAATGCTCTCACGAATCCACCCGTGTTCGAATCATCAGGAAGAATGAGATTGTTGCCACATGCCTCGGAAGAAATTAAAAAGATTCTATGTGGGACCCTGAAGGATTCCAATGCTGGAGTGAGGAGGGTCGGGAGTAGTATCATTAGCAGCTGCTGTGTAGGAATCTCATCCAGGCATGGGACGATGCCCATCGCCGGGGCTGTGGCTGATGGGATGGAGGCCCTGCCTCTTCAGGAGAATAAATGGGGTGAAGGGATATTGACTCCCTTTCTGGTCAGTTGTCTCGAGGCTGCCATTGGAATGATTCAACAATCGCAAGCGCAATCGCAAGCCATACCACCCGATGTCTTCCAATTTGCCTTGTTGGGAAGTTTGCAGACTCTGGTGAAATTATTGGAGGACGATGCGGAAAAGTTTGAGAGGGGGAGCGGGGCAGCCTTCAATAAGATTGTTCCTTCCCTCTTGAGATTGCTCCAGATTTGTGGTGAGACTCGGGTCAAGGTGGATTGTCTCAAGTGCTGTGTGAACATGATTCGGGTCATGCCTGGGAGTCTGGTGGCGCAAATGAATGATTTTCTAGGGGTTTTGAGTTCGTTGGCGGGGGATGAGAGCGTGGAAGTGAGGAAATATGTTTGTCGTTCCATTGTCACTTTGTAAGTCCCCATTGTTCGCGTTTGTGTGTGCGTGTGGTTGTTCGGGTTTCATTTACTTTATTCGAGGATCTTGCGAACTTGGAACTAACCCTTTGCCTTTTGTGTTTGACCCCTGTCATTATCATGACCATTATTATTATCATGACGATTATCATTTCATTGCCATTGCCATTGTTGTAGACTTTCCGTGAGACCGGAATTTCTCCACAATCACATGGGACCCGTTTCGCAATTCATGCTTACTGCAACTAGAGATCACAATGAAGAAGTTGCACTGGAAGCATGTGAATTCTGGCTTGTGTTCGCATCCTTTGATGAAACAATGGTGACCACCGAAATGCTTGCAGCGGTGGAAGCTATTGTGCCCCAATTGCTGCCTACGCTCGTGAAAGCGATGGTATACTCGGAAGAAAAAAAGGAGGAGTTGCTCGAGATGAATGCCGTGGATGAGCAACAAGGAGAAGATCGAGTGCAAGATGTGGCGCCAGTGTTTCATCGTTCCAAAGCTGCGAAAGGGGAGAATGATGAAGGAAGTGGGGGAGAGGATGATGATGAGGATGATAACTATGATGATGGAAAGGATTGGACATTGAGGTCTTGTGCTGCTGCATCGTTGGATGGGCTTTCTTCGGTTTTTCCTCCAACAAATACGCTGCCAGTGCTATTACCAGTATTACAGGAGTGTTTGGCGCATGCTGATCCGTGGGTCAGGGAAGCAGGGATATTGGCATTGGGTGCTATGGAGGAAGGGTGCGCAGAAGAAATGTATGAACATCTTCCGCAATTGCATCCTTATTTGATGAACCAGGTTGTTGGCACGGATACGTTACCACAGGTTGTTTGTATTAGCTGTTGGACTTTGGCAAAGTATTCCATGTGGGCTGCAGAGGAGACAGCGTCGGGGAAGCAGCCGCATCTTATCCATCAAATGACTGAAGCGATTGTAGGTCGGATACTTGATAATAATCGAAAAGTTCAGATGGCGTCCTGCTCTGCGCTCGGGACTGTGGTGGAAAATGTGCAAGAATTGATCATTCCATATCTAGAACCCGTTTATAGAACTTTGGTGGCTGCCTTAAACTGTCATCATACTAGAGCTTTGTTGGTTACATTGGAGACATTTGGTTCCCTGGCAGAAAATATTGGACCAGCAACTGGCGAAGGCAATTTACCAAGTATATATATTCCTCCCTTGCTGCACATGTGGAGTCAAAGAGCAAAAGCAAATCCAATGGATATAGTACTTTTACCGCTGATGGAAAGTATAGGTTCTATAGCCATGACCATTGGAATGAGTTATCAGCCTTGGGCATTGGAGACGTTTGAGAGTGCCATGGGAACAATTAATGCTGCAATGATGATTTTAAGTGTGAACGACGCCTACACTGACGAAGAAGCAGATCCCATGGTTTGCGCTACTGATGTTTTAGATGGGCTCGTAGAAGGCTTGAAAGGGAACTTCGCAGAGTTGGTGGCAAGTAGTCCTCAATACAAAGACCACTTCCTTACAATTCTCTCTACCTTGGTTGGCCATGATGTAGAAGGGGTGAGGATGAGTGCGTTTGCTCTCATGGGAGATGTAGCGATACAATGCCCGGCAGTCATGCAGGATGGTATGACTGAACTCATCACAGAGGCAATCGCATGCATTGATCCTATGTATCCATCGGTTTGTAACAATGCTGTCTGGGCATTAGGAGAGATTTTCCTAAAGTGTATAGGCAATCCTACAGTTCTTCAACCGTTCGCAGTTGAGATTGTTCAAAATTTAATTTCTCTCATTATGGGATCTGCATATGGCGGGCCAGATAACCCTATTTCGGGATTGATTGAAAATGCGTCAACGGCAATGGGACGAATAGCAAAAGTGAATCCAACATTTGTTTCAAATGATTTACCTCGATTCTTGACTCAGTGGTTAAATGGCTGCGCCAAAATTAGTGACACTTCTGAACGCGCTGACGCATTTGAGGGATTACTTCTTGCCATTCAAGCCAATCCTAATAGTATCAAACAGGCATCACCAGAGGTTGATCAAACCATTAACGGATTGATGTTTGCAGTCATGTCGTGGCATATACCAAGCGGAAATATATCAACGACAATTCTTTCTGGAAATTACGCCTTTACAGCTTTCCCCGCAAATCACGCTGATCTCCACCACAAGTTGGGAACATTTTTACATCAATTGAAAGATAGTCTTGGTGATGAGTGGAATGGAGTAGTGAATCATTTCCCTGTCAATGTAAGGAGATTATTTCGCGAGCAGTACAATCTATGTTAGGATGCATGTCTATATTGACTTGTAGTTGTAATATCAGCATGGCACTACCTACTACTCTAGACCTCGATCACTTCATGAATGCATTTTATTTTATTAGTTATGTGGGATTATGCATAGCATAGATCCGTTTGTTATTTATGACTGATCTTTCTCACGTGGATCGACAATCGGTTATGAACTTCGGTAGTGCATTGCGCATTACCATCCTTATGTTGTTGCAAACAATGCACGTGGATGACGTGCTTGTTCACTTTAAAAATTATTGAAATCTTACTGCTCGGACATCATTATAGCTGCTGTAGACAGAGTATTTAATCCACTGTCTCTACTCCCCACCTCTTCCTCTTCACCATCACCAGAGAGAGGCTGCTTCTTCTCCTCGTTAAAAGGTGACACTAAAGGTACAGGAGTCGCTTCTTCTTGGGAATTCGTAGAAGTAGCTTGTACGGTTAAGGGCAGAGGTACCTTGGATTTCTTCGTTTCCCCGAAGTTTTGCAGCATATCATCATTAGGGACACACTTCGTACTTGAAGCCTGCGGATGTTTGGTATCGACAGCGGCTTCAGCTGAACACTCAGAGTGGTTAGAGCGACTGCGTTTCCTGCCGTTGTGTGGAATGTATCTCGCATCAACGGGAGAAATACTGTTCATGACACGAGTTCCCTCATTCGCATAACGAGGACCTTGCGTCGTCATTTGTGAAGGCATGTGGGATGAGTTGGGTTGATCTGGTGCATGTGGACCGCGGGTCTGAGTGGGGTATGGTTGTTGCTGCTGGTACTGCATACCATGTGACTGGTGTGGATGCTGGTATTGAAGACTCTTTGATTGTAGTTGATACATGGAGGAGTAGCCTTGTGCACACTGTTGTGGCGCAGAAGATCTACTACTGCCCGAGTATTCTCTAGGAACTGCAGGAAGGGAGGGCATGTCAGTGTGCATAGATTGAACAGGTACCATTTGGGGTTGAGGATGTTTTTCTTGGATCACACGACCCTGAGCATCCGTATACACTATCTTCCTCATTACAGGAGTAGTCATACTTGGATAGGACTGCTGTGATCGTTGCTGCATGGGGTGCATGGCATTGGTATTGGCATTGGTATTCATACTTGAATAGGACTGTGATCCTTGCTGCATGGGGTACGGTTGATATTGCATTTGCTGATTTGGCTGAAATTGATCATGATTGTAATTGTGATTATGATTCAGCAGCTGATGCTGTTGCTGTTGTTGGAAAGTATCATTCGTCTGGACAACACGCGAACTTGGTCCGTGAGTTGTCTGGACAACAAGTGAGTTCGGTCCATGACTTTGGATTTGTGGAGGCAGCATCATTTGTTGCTGATTGCACATATAGTTGCCCTGCCCTCTCATTTCATGATACTGATATCCATTGAGCGGCTGCGACCCAAGGCGCTGCTGCTGCTGATGGATGACACGAGGAGGAGGTGGAGGAATAGTAGCAGTTTGCAAACCGTTTTGCATTGGAACAATTCTTGGTTGGTTCATCACTTCTTGCACCTTCATTGATGGGGGCTGCTGCCCTGCTGAAGCATGACGCATTTCCAGCATTTCACCATATTGCTGAAATTGTTGATGATGACCATTAGACTTTCTCGAATACATCAGCTGTCCCGAATCGTCATTGTAATGCAAATGAGGATGATCGAGTTTCTTCGCATGAGGCTTTTCCCGGAGCGCTTGACTGATCTTTTCATGTGCACGATGGTCCTTTATCGCAAACCAGGCATCAGTCTCTGGATTCTTTTGAAGGAATCGACCAGGAGGATCGAGACCGGCTATCTGCTCGAATATTCGTTTAGCAACTCCCATCTTGAGATTCTTGCTAAGACTCAAGTAGTAAGACTTGTTGTCTTTGATCAATTGGCGGAAATTAAGATTACCCTTGTGCTTATTGGCACCACTGCCTTTACCTGACACTACATCATTCTCATTGGGAGATACTGCAGAGGAGGAGGAGGAACTCATATCCTTCAGCTGCGACGCACTCATGTACTTAGTAATTGGTACTTGGTAATTGGTAACTGAAACACAGGCAATCTAGTAGGTAATGTGATGCAGGAGGGCGACTTCTTACGGTTGTGTCTTGGTTGTGTCTTGTGCATATGAATACCAATATGAATATGAGTATGAACTGCAAGAGGATCCCACAACCAACGACCGTTTCCCACAAGGAGTCATTCTTGACTTTTTTAACTACGTGAATAACATTGAAAACATGGAAGGTTGTGGCTATTTATTACCCTTCCGATAAAGAAATAGACTTACATCCGTCGCAAGCTGCTGGAAGAATAGCACTGTGAATCTGCATTTATTGTCTAATGGTCAGTGCTAATTGGTACCAATTAGCCCCCCCAATAAAATCTATTACTTCAACATCTAAAATATCCTTACTAGTCTTCTAGTCCGTGATTGAATCCCGCTAAAATATACAAAGTGACAAAATGAAAGATGGGGATCGAAATTGACAATTGACGGCCGTTCGTTGGACGAGAACGAAGCTTTTGGGGGAAGCGCAGTTAGATTTAGCGGATGAATTCTTGGGATCGCACTGCAGTAATATATGCACTTTATTATCATAAACTACAGCATGTTAAAGAACTTTGACTTTGATACTACTATTGAGAGATGTCTAAAATGAAAGCTAACTGTTTATTGTCAAAATACCAATGGCGATTTCAGAAACACTATTCGGAAGAAGATACCATATCGTCGTTGCTGCAAACCTACCGTACATGCATGCGGGACTGAATGCACATACTTACATGATGGTCGCTCTGTCACAGACAATTTCGAACTTTGTTGCGTGTGAACTGTCACACACAAGGAACTCTCCTGCAGTCACATTTCACAATTCCTCATTTTTAAATAATCCTCGAGATGAAAATCCTATTAGAGAGAAGTTGAAATTGATCCCTTCCACTTAACGCCAATCATACGATATCTTTCCAGTCTTGTGAAGCCATAACTTTTATAATGCCTTGGACCCTCCTCGTTTAAGATGATTAGGTTAATACACCAGAAACAGTTGTAACATATCAATACAATAATAACAAACAGCATTGTGAAAATGAGCATAATTGTTGACTAGTCTATTTCACTTATTTGGAATTGAATGAAATCAAGCGACGAAGAGAGAAGAATGATCCACCACTGCTCCTCCTCTGCAACCTTGTCGTAGGTAGTATTCAAAATCTCACCAAACAAAAATATTTGTTTGCCAAAGTTTGTCATTCACACCTGCAAGATTGTTTCGTTCTGGTCTTCTTCAGTCTGCCGTCGCCAATCCATCCATAATTAGTCACTGCACATGCTCTTACTTCTCATCGGCAACAATTTTCTCGAACACTTTCTCAAATGCGGCGACGGGCTGAGCTCCGCTAAGGGGATATTTACCACCCACAATGAAAAGAGGGACACCAGAGCAGTTCCATTTCATTGCAAATTCGCGGAGTTCCTGTTCCACCTCGTTCCTTCCAATCGATATCCCTTGCGGAGATAATAAATCCGACACAACCGATGGCTCCATCCCCGCGTTCTTCGCACAGTCTACGAGAACGGACGTGACGCCCAAACTCTTCTCTTCTTCGAAATACGCCTGAAAGATCGCATCGACCATCTGATTCTGCAGTTTCGACCCTCCTTCCTCCCTCGCTTTCCAGATCAGTCTGTGGCTATCGAAGGAATTCCCGATGGAACCACCGTAACTGAAGGAAATGCCTACCTCTTCGCCGATCTCCTTCATGTTGTCGATCATACCTTGTACCCGCGAGGCACCGAAACGATCGTTGTAATATTGGAGTTTGTTGCATGCCTCGCCAGGGGGGAGATCGCGATTGAGCTGAAAGGGCCTCCATCGGACATCGAAGCGGAGGTTCTGAGTGCTACTGGTGGTACTGCTGCTATTACGAATGGCTGCCTCGAGTCGCCTCTTGCCTACGTAGCAAAAGGGTCAGAGAGTGTCGGATATCACATCAATTACGACATTACGGGGAGCGGTGGACGAGGATGACATGTTCATGGTAGATGCTGCGTTCTTTTTTGTGAAGGATGATGGATGACTTCTTATGAAAGCACTTGATGTGAGGAATGCTTTTCGGAGATTCATTTCAATCGTATTCCTTCCAACATTGTTGTGGATGTGTACGATGATGTTGTACGAGGTTGTACGAATGATAATGTACA